>Ga0207799_100310_pt1 | contig 24709 bp, 19 predicted proteins | sample TtanPargueraPR_4_FD_187742 | JGI IMG/M metagenome (GOLD analysis project Ga0207799, IMG submission 187742) | Aerobic enrichment media microbial communities from Bioluminiscent Bay, La Parguera, Puerto Rico - Tt and M2 (SPAdes) | ecosystem: Environmental > Aquatic > Marine > Unclassified ...
GGGCCTGCCAGGTCGTCTGATAGGCCCGCTTGGCGCGCGGCTGGCCGCCGCCGCCCATGCACCCGCCGGGGCAGGCCATGATCTCGATGAAATGATAGTCCGCGCGTCCGGCCAATACGTCATCCACCAATGCGCGCGCCGCACGCAGGCCGTGCGCGATGGCGACGTTCAGCGTACCGACATCGCCGCCAAGGTTCACCTCGGCCGTCCGCCGGTTTTCCATCCCCCGCACGGCGGCCAGTTCGATTCCCTCCAACTCGCTCCCGTTGACCAGGAAATGAGCCGAGCGCACCGCAGCTTCCATCACCCCGCCGGTCGTCCCGAAGATCGCCCCGGCGCCCGAGTAGCTGCCCATCCAGATGTTATCGAAGGTGGACGGAGGCTGCTTGGCGATATCGATCCCCTCGCGCTTGAGCAGCCGCGCCAGTTCCCGCGTCGACAGCACGACGTCGACTTCCCGCGTGCCGTCCTCGGCAACACCGACCCGCGCGGCTTCCGCCTTCTTCGCGGTACAGGGCATGAGGGAAATCACCCGCATCTTCGCCGGATCGACGCCCATGCGCTCGGCCAGGAAGGTCTTGGCCAGGGCGCCGAAGGCCTGTTGCGGCGATTTCACCGTCGACAGGTGCGGCAGGATGTCCGGATAGTTCTTCTCGGCGAAATCCACCCAGCCCGGACAGCAGGAGGTGAACATCGGCAGCACGCCGCCGTTGCGGGCGCGGTGCAGAAGCTCGCTGCCCTCCTCCATCACCACCAGGTCGGCGGTGAAATTGGTGTCGAGGACGACGTCCGCCCCGAGGCTGCGCAGGGCGGAGATGATCTGCCCCTCGACATTGACCCCCGGCTCCATGCCGAACTCCTCGCCGAGGGCGACGCGAAGCGCGGGGGCGAACTGGAATACGGTGACGATTTCCGGGTCGAAGAGCATTTCGACCACGTCCTCGCTGTCGAACTTACCGGCCAGGGCGCCGACCGGACAGACGAGGATGCACTGACCGCAACCGACGCAGTCGGACTCCCCGAGCGGCAGGTTGTCATGCGCTTGGATTTCCGCCCGCAGACCGTTTTCATTGACGACCAGCACGTCGGTTCCCTGGATATCGCGGCAGACGCTGAGACACCGCATGCAACGGATGCACTTGCTCATGTCGCGCACGATGGACGGCGACGTTTCATCCCGGGTCCGCTGCCGGAAGAATTCGGGGTAGTGGTAGCGCGTCCGCCGCAAGCCGACGAATTGCGCCACGTCCTGCAATTCGCAATCGCCGTGGCGGACGCAGGCGGCACAATCCTGATCGTGATCGGCCAGCAGCATCTCCACCTGCAGCCGCTGCTTTTCACGGACGCTGGGCGTCCGCGTGGAAACCGCCATCCCTTCTTCCATCGGCGTCGTACAGGACGTGACGACGAACTTTTCGGAGGCATCCTTACGCTGGATTTCCACAAGGCAGACCCGGCAGGTTCCGGGTGTATGGTGGATGTCCTCCATCTCGCAGAGCGTCGGGATCGAATAGCCGTTCCGCCGGGCGACAGTCAGAATGGTTTCGTTGGATTCGAATTCGACGGGCTTGCCGTTTATCGTGCCTTTCACGTCGGGGCGCCTTCTTCTACTTCTCGGTTACGACGGAATACACCCGGTAGCAGCGCATGCACCGGTGGGCTTCGCGATAGGCCTCTTCGACCGATATCGGTTTTTCGACCTCCTCGAACATCTGCCTGCGCACCTCGGGGTCCAATTCCCGCAACTGCACCCGATACTCATGTCGGATCGGAATCGGCACCTTGCGCTCGAATTTGCGCACGCTGGCGAGAAGCTCGCTCATCCGGTCTTCCTTCGAGAACCGAACCCGGCCGATGGTCATGAAGTCGTCGATGCTCCGCGCCGCCTTCTCGCCCTGGGCCATGGCCTGGATGAACGTCGCGGGCCCCATCACGCAATCCCCGCCGGCAAAAACGCCCCGGCGATTGGTCATCAGCGTGCGTTCATTGGCCTTGATCATCCCCCAACGGTCGAAGGTGATGCCGTCCTCGGGGCCGGCAAACTGATGATCGACCTGCTGCCCGATGGCTGGCACCACATTGTCGGCCGCCAGGGTGAAGGAGGAATCCTCGATGGGCACGACGCCGCGCCGGCCGTCCTCGTCGGGGTCGGTCAGTTTCATGCGGATAAGTTCCACGCCGGTAACGGTACCGTCCTCGACGATCAAACGGCGGGGATTGCAAAGGAAATGGAACTGCACGCCCTCCGCGATGGCCGCGTCGACCTCTTCGTGGTCGGCGGGCATCTCTTCGCGCGTCCGCCGATAGATGACATGCACTTCCTCGAGGCCCATCCGCAACGCCGAGCGGGCGCAGTCCATCGCCACGTTGCCGCCGCCGACCACCACCATGCTGCGGCCGAGATCGCGCTTTTCGCCGCCGTTGATGTAGTCGTGGTTCACGTAGAGCAGGAAGTTGACGCCGAACTCGTAGCCCTTGAGCGGCAGATTGTCCTCTTCCGCGAGGCCCATTTTCTTGCCGCGTTGGGCGCCGATCCCCAGGAAGGTCGCGTGGTAACCGTCCTCCCGCAGACTGTTGAGGGTGAAGTCGTGGCCCATCCGCTGGTTGAAGAAGAAACGCCCGCCCAGGGATTCGATGATGCTGATGTCGTTACGCCGGACATCCGGCGGCAGGCGGTAGGCCGGAATGCCGACGGCGGCCATGCCGCCCGGTTCGTCCAACGCCTCGAAGATATCGACCGGATAGCCCTTCAACAGCAGATGGTATGCGGCGGAGATGCCCGCCGGTCCGGCGCCAACCACGGCGATCTTGAGGTCGTCCGGCTTCTTCTCCTTGATCAGGTCGCGGGAGAACCACTGATCGCGGATCGCGTCCTCCCGGTCCGCGACGAACCGCTTGAGCACCTTGATGCCGACCGCTTCGTCGACCTGTGTCCGGCGGCAGGCCATCTCGCAGAAGCGGACGCAGACCCGGCCGCAGGACGCCGCCATCGGATATTTCTGAAGAATGACGCCGATCGAATGGGCGAACTTCCCGTCCTTGATGCAGTCGATGTACTTCGGCACGTCGAGCTTGGAGGGACAGGCCTCGATACAGGGCGCGGTCACGTAGGTCGTGCAGGGCTGTGGGTCCACCGGGGCTCCCTGCTCGATCCGGCGTTCCAACTCGTCCCGGAAATGATGCAGCATTTCCACCAGGGCGACGGGCGAGGTCTGCCCCAAACCGCACAACGAGGTGTTGCACACCTGTTCGGCGATCACCTCGATCTCGTCGAGCACGCCGACGTTCGCCTCGCCTCGCGCGACCGCCTCCAATTTGGCGAGAATGAGCTGCAGCCCAACCCGGCACGGGGTACACTTGCCGCAGGACTCCCCAGCGGCCCGCTTGAAATACTGGACGAGGGCGTCGATCAGATCGACATTGGGGTCGAATACCAGGAACCCGCCGCCACCGAAAAAGGCGCGGATCGGGTTCCCCGCATCGAACTCCTCGAAATCGTGAAACTCCGGGTGGCAATCAATCTGAAAGATTTTCTTGTCCCGGTTATCGATGACCCTGCCGCTCAGGGATCCGAAGATGACGTTAATCATATTTTTTGTTCTCGTCGCCTTAGTATGCGGACGTCCTGCGATCACGTTCAGCAAGAAGGATTAAGTCCAACTTCTCGTGAAGGCATACCCGGGAGTCAATCCGTGGTTTCACTTGGTGGAATACGAAAGACCAAATCGAGCTTTTTATTCCGCAATATGGAAGCCTCTCAACCGTGCGGTTGAATTTTGCTCGGGGAAACGAGCCATCGACCGCTATTTTTATCTTTGAACTTACCCCCATTTTCCCTTTTCTGAAGAAAATTTCCAGAAAAACGGAATGACAATTTCGAATCCTGGAACGTGACGAACCTAATCCCCAGTTTTTCAAGGGATTTCCGACAACATATTGGGAAACAAGGGCTTATATATTCTGTATTGCTAAAATAATATTGATAATCAGTATGAAACTTCAGGCGGGTTTCGGCCTCATTCCATCAACCATTCCAAATCGTGGAATGAACGTGGCGCCAGAGCCCGAGCGACGCTACAGAGAGGCATCAAAGAACGAAAAAACATCCCGCAATGTGACGACCTGACAGTAGATCATGTTGATGATTTCCAATTCATGGCGGTGCAGGTCATCCGTCGCGGCGGCGCAGCAGTCTTCAGCGACGACGACATCGAAGCTTTCATCGGCAAGGCTGCGCACGGTCGAGGAAACGCATTGATCGGTGAAGATTCCGGCAACCACGACGTTGCGGACGCCCAGATTGTGCAGGACGAGCCGGAGATTGGTCCCGGTCAGCGCGGAATCCGTCGTCTTCAGCACGGTGATCTCGTCGCCCGCAGGCTGGAGTTCCGGAATCAACTGGCTGTCGTTCCGATCCTTCGGCAACAACAGATTATTGAAACCCGGCTTTTTCTGGCTGAGGGACCGGTCCCGCCCGTCCTCCGTCAGACAGGCGATCCGAGCGAAAATCACTTCGATCCCGCGCTTCCGGGCCTCGGCGATCAACTCGGCCGTGTTGGGAATGACGAGGCTCCGCATCCGTTCAAGAAAAGGACGCCAGCGTTCCCTTTCCGCCTCCTCCTCCGGTTCCTCGAGATAGGTGTTCTGGATGTCGATCACCAGAACCGCGGTATTTGTCGCGGAGAGGACGATGTCCTCCGGTTCCGGGGCGTTGGCGTAATAGAAGGAACGAAAAGCGGTCTTCCAGGATTCAGCCATGGTTCTGGCTCCTTTCTTTCATCCATACACGCCTGGCGCGTTTCAACGGCTAGCGCCTCCGAGGGCAATCCGTTAACTTGCGACAATGGCAAACAACAAAAAGTCCACGCGGCAACGGCGCATCATCGAAGAGTTGGCTTTCCAGCCGACGTTGCGCGTGACCGACCTTGCCGAACGGTTGAATGTCTCGACGGAAACCGTGCGGCGGGATCTGGACGAACTGACCCAGCAGGGATTGATCAACCGGACCTACGGCGGAGCGGTCCGCCGTCAAGCCTTGGAACCCGGCCTCAACGAACGCCACACTTTCCTGGTGGAGGAACGTCAGGCCATCGCCCGGGCGGCGGTGCCGCTGCTCTCCGGGGGCAAGTACTTCATGATCGGTTCCGGCGCGACCATGGTTCATGTCGCCCGCCGGCTGGCCTTCGCGATGAACAACGTCACGGTCCTGACCCACTCCTTCGGGGTATCGACCGTGCTGTCCCTGAACCCGACGATCACGGTTCTGGTCGCTCCGGGGGTCTATCATGCCTCCGAAGGCGCGATGCATGGCGCGCAGACACTGCGCTTCCTCGAGGACTACCGGGCCGATTGGGCCTTGCTGGGGGCCAGCGGCCTCGAATCCGAGGGAGCGAGCGACGCCTTGATCGAAGCCGCCGAAGTCTACTCCATGATGATCAAACGCTCCGGCCAAACCTTGGTTGCGGCGGACAGTTCCAAGTTCGATCAGGCCTTTCCGGCCCGCTACGCCACCTGGGACAGGATCGACAGGCTGGTCACCGACCAGCCGCCGAAAGGGCTGCTCAAAAAAGCCATCGACCGCCAGAAGACGGAAGTCACGGTGACCGCCGCCGCCTGAGTTCCGGCGGCGCCGGATTCGATATCTGGGTCTACTAGGAAGGTATGGCCGCCAGGGCATTGGCCAGCGCGTCGACAAAGAAATCCGCCTCGTCCCGGCTCAGACATAGCGGCGGCCGGATCTTGAGCGTGTGGCCGTAGCGGCCTGCCGCACCGATCAGCACCCGGCGCTCACGCAGCGCATTGATGGCGCCGGACGCCAAGTCGGGATCCGGCCGCTCCGGATCCCCTTCGGCGCAGAGATCCACCCCGATGAACAGCCCGGCACCACGGACCGCCGTCAATCGACGTTCCGAATTCGACAACTCCATCAAGCGCGTCTTGAGATAAGCCCCGATGGAACGGGCATTCTCCTGTAGCCCCTCCTCCTCGATCACATCCAGCACGGAGAGTCCGGCGGCAGCCGCGGCGGGCGTTCCGCCGAACGTATTGAAATAGCCGACGTCCTCGCAAAAAGCCGCCAGCAGGTCCGGCCGGGCCGCAACGCCGGCAACTGGATATCCGTTCCCCATCGGCTTGCCCATGGTGACCAAATCCGGCGCCACGCCGTGGCGGGCAAAACCCCAGAAAGCTTCACCGGTTCGGGCAAAACCGGGCTGTACCTCATCGGCGATATAGATACCCCCCGCCTTGTGAACGGCGTCGACCGCCCCATTCAAGAAGCCCGCCGGATCGGCAAACACGCCGTCGCTGGAAAAGATCGAATCGCAGATCAGCGCCGCCAGGGGATAGCCCCGCGCGGTCAAGGTAACTATGGCCTCATCGATGGCCTTGGTGAAACCGCCAGCGATGTCGTTGCCGAAGGCCGCCGAGCCCGGGGCCGGCACCAAACAGACATAATCCGGCGGTGTCCCGTTCTTCAGCGCCGAGGGGGAAATCTCCGTCACTGTCCGGGTATTCCCGTGATAGGCCGTCTCCGTCACGATGAAGCCGGTTCCACCCGATCCCTTCATCGCGATTCGCATGGCCAGATCGTTGGCCTCGCTGCCGCTGCAAGTCAGAACGACGTTTTCGAGATGCGACGGAAAGGTGGCCTTGAGGCGGTCGATATACTCCTCGGTCAACGCGTTCAGATAGCGGCTGTTCACATTCAGCGTCGCGACCTGCCTGGCAACCGCGTCCGCCACCCGGGGATGGCTGTGACCGACCGAGGGAACATTGTTGTAGAAGTCCAGATACTTGGTACCGTCCGCCGCTTCCATCCAACAGCCGGCCGCCCGTATCATCTCGATCGGCTCCCGATAGAACAGCACCGAGGCGGCACCCGCGTTTCGTCGGCGGAGCCGGAGCAATTCGCTGCCCGAGCCGGGATCCCCCGAATCGTCGAACGCGTTCATATCGAGAATCTGGCGAACTTTGATGGGCATGGCGTGGCTCCGACGGTGGAGGGAACGAATAAAAAACTCGTGACTCGGCGCCCTTCAGGCCGCCGAGAGAAACTGCTCCGCGATTTCGAGTGTCCCGAAGGAATAGGCCGGCCCCATCTCCTGGGCGGTCGGCGTTTCGGAATGGCTGGCGATCCAGGCCGTCAAAAGAAGACGCCGCAGCATGACGAAGACCGGTAGCATGGCCTCATCTTCCTCCGGCAAATTTGCGACCGTTCGATATCCCTCCGCCCAGGCGGCCTGGAGGTCGGGAAGGATCGGATCGTGTTCGATAAAACTGACGGCGGCGGCGAAATCGTAGACGAACCAGCCAAAGCCGCAGTCGTCGAAATCGATGACGCCAAGCCGGTCCCCCTCGATCAGGAGATTGGCCAGCCTCAGATCGGCATGGATGAGGCCGAATCGCTCCGGCCCGGTCCCATATGCGGCCAGCGCCTTCTGCAACTCACCGCAAGTCCGCTCCAGAAGGCCCAAATCGGTTTTCTCCAACCCGAGCGCGTTGCGCCAGTCGCCCCAGTGCGGGGTCGGGCCGACCGTCGTCTCGAAGTTCCAGGTCTTGCGGATGAAGGCGTCGGGCCGTTTCCAAGCCCTGGCATGGGCATGCAGGCGTGCGCTGATCGCGCCGAGTTTGCGGAACCCATCCACCAACGCCTCGGACGGCGCCGGTTCGCTGCCCGTCATGAATTCGAAGGCTGCGACAGGACGGTGTTCCCCATTCATGCCAAATCCGGCAAGATAGGAACCTCCAAGTGTCGGCAACGGCGCCGGCGTGTCCACCACGCCTTTCCCGCGCAAGTCGGCAATCCAAGCCAATTCCGATTCGATTTCCGCATGCGTGTGATACCCCGGGCGATGAACGCGCAGGATCACTCGGTCTCCGGTCTCCGGATTCTCGGCCAGAAAGGTCGCGTTCTCCGAGATGGTCAGAAGCTTGACCTCGGTTTCGGACGGCAGCCCCCATTCCCCGACAAGGCTCTCCGCCCCCTGCCGAAGGGATTCGATCATCTGGTCGTCATAAAGTCCGGACATGGCTATTCCACTGCGATCTGCTTTCCTGGAACGTTAGGCGCCCCATTCACTATGTGGCAAGATAAAACAAAAAAATGTGGAACTTGCAACATTAACTGTTGCGCCTTGGTCCGTTTCGTTGAATCCTTCCAGTGTTGCTATGGGGGACGAGCGCCACGCCTTGCTACTGATCCCTGGGCAAGGTTTCCCTGTCGCAGCACGAACCCTGTCGCCGGTTTTCTGAAGAAAGGGAAACGCTATGAAAATCTCGCGCCGCGACTTCAATTTCGGCCTCGCCGCCGCTGCCGGACTCGCCACAATGGGCCCCCTGGCCCGCGCCAACGCCGCCGTCTCCGACCGTCTGAACATCCTGTGCTGGGAAGGGTACAACACCGACGACGTGCTCGGCCCGTTCCGCAAACTGCATAAGGGCGCGACCGTTCGCGCCGAAAGCGGCACCTCCGACCCGGACATGGTCAACAAGCTGCGCGCCGGCGAGGTGAACGTTTGGGACCTGATCAACCTGAACCAGCCCTGGGCCCGCGGACAGCTTTACCCCGAAAAGCTGATCAAACCGCTGAACAAGGAACGGTTCCTCCCCTACTTCGAAAAGATGGCGCCCGATTTCAGCGATCCGCCGTATCCGCTGGCGTTCGGCCCGGAAGGCGAACTCATCGGCATGCCGCAGCGCTACGGCCCGTTCTCCTTCGTCGTCAACACCGACAAGATCAGCCGCGAAATGGCCGAGGACCAAGGCTGGAAGCTGTTCCTCGACCCGGCCATGAAGGACCGCTACGGCATCCTGACCTACGACAACTGGAACATCATGCACATGTGCCTGACCGGCGATCAGAACCCGTTCGAGCCGCTCGACGAAGCCGGGATGGAGAAGTTCAAGGGCACGGCCGAAGCCATCTTCGGCGGCGCCAAGCTGCTGAGCGACGACCTGGTCGCCATGAACACCGCCCTGGTGAACGGCGAAATCGACGCCTACTTCACCGGCGGCACCTATACCTCCAGCCCGGCCCGGCTGGATGGCCTGACCAACATTCGGGCGATCACGCCGAAGTCCGGCCCGCTCGACGGCAAGGGCGGCGTGGTGTGGATCGAGTTGACCTCGCTGGTCAACAACCCCAACCCTTCCACCTTGGCCGAGGACTTCCTCGAATTCGTCCAGGCGCCAGAGATCTGCAAGGCGGTCGGATTCGCCGAGGGCACCTACAACCCGGTGGCCCAGATGGGCAACCCCGAGGTCTTCAAACTGTGGGACGAGGACGAGTTGGACGCCATCCAGTGGGACTCGCTGGAAGAGGAAATGGCCCGCTCCGTCGAGTACGCGCCGGTCGCGTCCTACGACGAACTGTCGAAGATCTACAATGCTGCTAAGCGAGGTTAACGGCTCGCTCCGCATGCCGCCCCCGGCCTCCGAGGCCGAGGGCGGCACTCCCCCTTCCGTGGACTCAAGTGGGACACAACCGCGGATGCCTGATATCCCAATTCTGCGTATCGCCGGGCTGCTGAAGAAGTTCGATGACTTCACCGCCCTGCACAGTATCGACCTGCAAATTCGCGAGGGTGAATTCCTCGCCATTGTCGGGCCGTCCGGCTGCGGCAAGACGACCCTGATCCGGCTGCTGGTCGGCATGGACGAGGCGACCGACGGCACCATCTGGCTGCGAACCAAACGCATCGACAACGTGCCGGCAAACAAGCGCCCAACCTGCATGGTTTTCCAGTCGCTGGCCCTGTTCCCGCACCGGACCGTTGGTCAGAACATCGAATTCCCGCTGAAGATCCGGGGCGTCGCACCCGAGGAACGCAAACAGCGGGCGCTCGAACTGTTGGATACTTTACGCCTGCCGCAGGACTACTACGGCAAGCGCATCCACCAGTGCTCCGGCGGCGAACGGCAACGTGTCGCCCTGGCCCGTGCCCTGGCGTTCGATCCGGAAATCCTGTTCTTCGACGAACCGTTGTCGGCCCTCGATTTCCGGCTCCGCAAGACGCTGGAGAAGGAACTGAAGGATCTGCACAAACGGACCGGAAAGACCTTCATCTACATCACGCACAGCCTCGAAGAGGCGATGGCCATGTCCGACCGCATCGCCATCATGCGGACCGGCCGTTTCGAGCAGATCGCCCCCGCCGACGAGATCTACGCCCATCCGGTCAGCCGTTTTGTCGCCAGCTTCATGGGCGAGGTCAACTTGTTCCCGGTTTCCGCCGCCCAGGGGGGCGTGGATACCGGCAACCTGGCGGTCTCTGCCGCCGCGGCAAAGAAGCTGGATCTGAAAGATGGGGAAGCGAAGACCCTGATGGTCCGGCCGGAGAACGTGAAGTTCCTCAATGGCGGGGAAAAACCGGAGAAGACGCCGGACATCCAGATCCATGGGCATCTCCTGGCCGAGTACAACTACGGTTCCCGCGTCCAGTTTGAAATCGAGGACAAATCCGGCGAGCGTCTCACCGTCGAAACCTTGAGGGAGGATCGTTTTACCGGAGCACCGGGCGACGAAGTCGTGCTCGGCTGGGACTTCGATCAGTGTCACCTCATCGACGAGGAATAGCCCATGCAAAGCCTTGATCGCAGACTCGGCGCGTTCACGGCCATGCCCCTGATCACTCTGTTGGGCGTGAGCTTCCTGGCGCCGCTCCTCGTGGTGGCGATCTTCTCCACCATGCCGACGAAGGTCTTCACCTTTTCCCATGTTCCCGATTTCTCGTCCTACGCGGAATTCTTCCGGCAGGGATACTGGAAATCGCTCGCCTGGGCGCTCGGCATGGCGCTCGCGGCGACGGCCATCCTGTTCGTGATCAGCTGGCCTCTCGCCTTCGCCATGGCCAAGGTCTACAAGCGGTTCACGCTGATCCTGACCATCGGCGTGGTGATGAGCCTGTTCGTCTCGGAAAACATCCGCCTGTTCGGCTGGGTGTTGACCCTGATGAAGGGCGGGCTGCTGGAAGGCTACTTCCGGAACTGGACGGGGAACGGCTTCGACGGCCTGCTCTACAACGTGCCGGTCATCGTCTTCGGCCTGGTCTACGTCTATTTCCCGTTCATGCTGTTTCCGCTGGCCCAGGGGATTTCCATGGTTCCCGATGACGCCCGGCAGGCGGCCGCCGACCTGGGCGCCAGCCGCAAGCGCATCCTGTGGGAAATAGACCTGCCCCTGGCCGCGCCCGGCATCGTGGTCGGATGCCTGCTGACCTTCGTGCTCGCCGCCGGGGCCATCGCCGAATCCAAGCTGCTCGGCGGCCAGGCCGTCATCGTCATCGCCGATGACGTGGAAACGGCGTTCACCTATGGCCAGGATTGGCCGTTGGGATCGGCCCTGGCAATGGTGCTTATCGCGATCATCGGTTCCATCGCCCTGTTCGGGGTCAGCCGCGTCGATCTCGACGCCATCATGGGGAGACGCCGCTGATGGAAACCTCACGTCTTTCCCGCTTCTGGCTCGTCGTCTACGGCATTGGCGCCCTGGCCTTCCTCTACCTGCCGCTGGTCGCGGTCGGATTCGCCTCGGTCTCCAAGGGGCGCTATCTGACCTTCCCGATCCGCCGCTACGACACGAAGTGGTACGGCGAGGCCTTGGCCAGCGACACGGTCCGCGACCTGCTGTTCATCTCGCTCAAGGTGGCCGCGATCGTAACGATCATAAGCATGGTCGTCGGCTTCTTCGGGGCGTTGGCTTTCGCCCGCTACCACTGGCGTTTCCGCCGCCTCTACCAGAAGCTGATCCTTCTGCCGATCTTCTTTCCGCAGAGCGTTCTGGGCCTGTCCCTGCTCATGTGGTTCAACACGCTGAACATCGTTCCGTCCTGGCAAACGGCGGTGGTCGCCCATCTGGTTTGGATATCTCCCATCGCCACGCTGATCATCTCGATCCGCGCCTACAGTTTCGACCCGACGCTGGAGGAAGCGGCCCGCGACATGGGATGTTCGACCTTCCAGATCATGCGCGAAGTCACCGTTCCCCTGCTGATGCCGGGAGTGATTTCGGCAGGGCTTTTCGCCTTCCTGCTGAGTTGGGGAAACTTCCCGCTGTCGCTGTTCACCACGGGCGCCGACTCCACATTGCCCGAATGGCTCTACGCCAAAATGATCTCCGGCTATTCGCCGCTCGTCCCCACCGTCGGGATCATGACAGTGGCGGCCTCGGCCACCGTTATCGTCATCGCGTTTTTGGTGCCCGCCCTGTTCCGGGCCCTCAAATCCAATCAGAAAATCCCAGATTTAAGAGGACTCGTTCATGCTAACGTCCATCGCTGGAAAGAGCTGTATCGTAACCGGCGCCTCGAAGGGTATCGGTAAGGGAATCGCCAAGGTCTTCGCCGCCAAGGGCGCGAAGGTCATGGTGGTGGCGCGCAGCGCCGCCGCCGCCGAAGAAACGGTTTCCGAGATCAAATCCGCCGGAGGGACCGCCGAGGTCCAGTGCTGCGACGTGGCCGATTGGGAACAGGTCCAGGCAATGGTCGAAGCGACGGCGAAGACCTTCGGGGGCGTCGACATCCTCTGCGCCAATGCAGGCGTCTTCCCGCAGAACAAGATGGTCGATATGGACCCCGACGAGTGGGATCAGGTCCTTTCGACCAACCTGAAGGGCACCTTCCTCTGCGTGAAGGCCTGCATCCCGCAATTCGACAAGGCCAGCAAGGGACGGGTCGTCGTCACCTCGTCGATCACCGGGCCGGTGACCGGGTTCCCCGGCTGGACCCATTACGGGGCATCCAAAGCCGGACAGCTCGGCTTCCTCAAGACCGCCGCGATGGAACTGTCCCGCTACAACACGACGATCAACGCCGTCATGCCGGGCAACATCATGACCGAGGGCCTGCAGGACCTGGGGGAAAGCTATCTGGAAACCATGGCCGCCTCGATCCCGCTCAAGCGGCTCGGCGCGGTCGAGGACATCGCCAACGCCGCCCTGTTTTTCGCGTCCGAGGAAGCCGCCTATATCACCGGCCAGTCCATCGTGGTGGACGGCGGGCAAATCCTTCCGGAATCCCTGGAAGCCATTCAGGAAATCTAGGCCGCGCCGCGGCTCTGTGCCTCGCCGGCGGCCCGTCCCACCTGGACCGCCGGCGAGTTTTTTTGTCTGCTACGCTTTGCCTTCCAGCAGGCCGATCATCCGTTCCAGCCGTGCCATGGCTTTCACGCCGTCCTCGATATCCGGCGCGGTATTCGCCTCCCCGCGCAAGGCCGCCGCCGCATCGGCGATCAGGGCGTTGTAGCCCTTGTGATCCTCGTTCGCCGCGGCGGTAAAGTTCGGCGTCCAGCTCAGCGTGTCCGCGTCGTCCGTAAGGGTCGCAGCCGGGTCGTCGGCCTTGAACTTGGGATCGCGGTAATAGGCGACGTTGATGATGTTGGAAATCTCGACCCGCTTGTGGTCGCCCATCACCTGGACGAACTCCATCGGCGTCCCCCGCGACTGCAGGGTTCCCATCACCACATTGCCGATCACTCCGTTCTCGCAAACGAAATTCAAGTGGAACAAGACCTTCCCCGGCTCCGGCTCGATCTTGCGCACCGCGACGTCGGCGAACTCCGATCCGGCGAACCAGGGGATCAGGTCCATGTAGTGGACGCAGTGGTGCAGGTAGAAGCCCGTGTAGTCCACCTCGCCGGCAAAATAGGTCGGCGCCGTCATGTAGCTCCCGGTGACCCCGAGAACCGGCCCGAAATCGCCGCCGGTCAGGATGTTGTGGGCGATCTTGTTGCCGGTGGAATAGCGCTTCATGAAACCGACGAGGACCGGTTTGCCCGCGCGCTTGGCGGCCTCGGCCACTTCCTTCGCCCCCGTATGGTCGGCGGCGGGCGGTTTCTCCATGAAGACCGGAAGGCCTCTCGCCAGAGCTTCCAGGCTGGCCGCGCGATGGATATCCGGCCCCACCGCCATCCCGATGGCATCCAGTCCCGGATGGGCGATCAGGTCGCGGAAGTCGTTATAGACGTTGCTCACGCCGTAGTTGCTTGCCGTCGCCTGTGCGGCATCCGCGTTCACGTCGCAGATCGCCGCCAGCCGGATGCCGTTCCGTCCAAGCTGCGGCAGCAGCATTTGGCTGGCATGCCGCCCGCAGCCGATCCATCCCATGTTGATCGTCATTGGTTCAGGTCCGCTAGTTCGAGGCACGACCGGATGAGCCCGAGCCCGGCCCGCAGTTTGTCGTCCTCATCCTCATGAGGCGCCCGCCAATGGGCGATCGGCAAGGCAACCCGCTCGTCGTCGCGGCGGAACGGCTCCAGCGAGATCGGTCCACGATAATCGATGTCGGACAAGGCGCGCATCGTCTCCGGCCAGTTCATGCTGCCGGTGCCGGGAAAACCGCGATGGTTCTCGTTGGCCTGGAAGTGCACGACCCGCGACCCGGCCGCCCGGATGGCCCTCGGGATGGAACCCTCTTCCATACTCATGTGGAAAGTATCGAGCAGGATACCGAGCGCGTCATTGTTGATCTTGTCGACGATCTCGATGGCTTGGTTCGTCGTGCTGACGATATCGGTTTCGAACCGGTTGAGCGGTTCCAGCGCGAATTTGATCCCGGCGGACTTGGCCACGGGAACGGCCTCGGCCAGCCCCTCCAGCGTCCACTCGGCGCGTTGGGCGATCTCGTCCCTGGTGTGCGGATACGGCGGCCGTCCCGCGAAAACCAGCGGCTCGCCGTAGATCGGCCCGCCGACGATCTTCGCGCCGAAGGCCTCCGCCATCTCGACGCAGTATTTCAGGTAATCGAGCCCGCCCTGCCGGTTGGCCGCGTCGTTGCTGGCGATGGAGCGTTGCAGGTTCACCCGGGCCGCCAGCACGACTTCCAGTCCGGCGTCGGCCAACGCCTTTCTGGTCGCGGTTGGGTCGAGCCCGTCCTCCGGTTCGGGGACCAACAACTCGATGAAGTCGAACCCCAGTTCCTTCACTTTCCTGAACAGATGCAGATGTTCCGGCCCGAATGGGCGGATGAACTGCATGGAGATGATACCAACGGGATTTTTCAAGGTTTTCCCCTATTTTCTAGCCTTTGACGGCCCCTTGGGTGAGGCCGCTGATCAGGCGTTTTTGAACGATCAAGAAAAGCACGGTTGCCGGCATGGCGCCGACGATCCCGCCGGCGGTCAGCAGCCCCCATTCGACCTCGTATTCGCCGATCAGGGTCTGGATCGCCACGGTGATGGGACGGACGCTGCGGCCGCCCAGCGTCAGGGCGTACAGGTACTCGTTCCACGAGGTGATGAAGATGTAGATGCCGGTCGCGATGATCCCCGGCACGCACAGCGGCAGGACGACGCGCCACAAGGCGCCCATCCGCGTGCAGCCGTCGGTCATCGCCGCCTCGTCGAGCGAACGCGGGATTCCGTTCATGTAGCTGATCATCATCCAGACCGAGAACGGGATCGCGATGGTCGAGTTGGCGGCGATCAGCGCGATATGGGTATCGATCAGTCCGAGGTGCCTCATGAAGATGAATAGCGGCAGGATCAGCAGCACCACCGGGAACATGTTGATCACCAGGAACTGCAGCATGAGGTAACGCTTGCCCGGGAAACTGAACCGGGAGAAGGCATAGGCCGCCGTGACGCTCAGCGTCAGCCCGACGACGACGGTTCCCGACGCGATGATGAAGGAATCCACCAGGTTGCCGAAGAACCCGACCGTATCGAACAGCCGCAGATAGTTTTCCAGGGTCGCGCCGATCAGCGACGGTCCCTCGGTGAACAGCCTCTTCTCCTCGGTAATCGAGGTCAGGAACATCCACAGGTAGGGGCCGAGGGTGAAGACGAGGATCGCCGCCATCGGCAGGTCCACCGTCAGCAGACGGCGCGAAAGGGAACGTTTCTTGACGATCACGACCGCACCGCCTTTCCGGCCCGCCGCAGATAGACGATGACGAGGCCCATCAACATCAATGTGAACAGCACGGCCAGGGACGACCCGTAGCCGAAATCGAGGTTCGTCCGCGCCTTGATGAAGGCGTAGAGCGGCAAGGTGTAGGTCGCGTAGCCCGGTCCGCCGCCGGTCATGACGAAGATCACGTCGATGGAGTTGGCCACCCAGATCGTGCGCAGCAGCACGGCGGTCATCAGAACGCCGGAAATCCCCGGCAGGGTGATATGCCAGAATTGCCGCCAGGTGCTGGCCCCGTCGATGGCGGCCGCTTCGTAATAGCTCCTCGGGATAGATTGCAGCCCGGCCAGGATCATCACCGCGAAGAACGGGAAGCCCTGCCAGGTCAGGGTCAGGACGATGGCGTAAAGCGCCGTATCGGGATCGGCCAGCCACGGGATGGATGACGAGATCAATCCCAGCCGCAGCAGGAAGTCGTTGAGGATGCCGTAGTTGGAATCGTAGATCCAGACCCACATCAGCGAGATGACGACGCTCGGCAAGGCCCAGGGCACGATGATCAGGGCGCGGGCCACGGCCCGCCACGGGAATTGCTGGTTCAGCAGAAGCGCGGTCACCAGGCCCAGCAGTAGCTGCGACGGTACCGTCAGGAAAATCCAGATCGCCGTGTGTTCGAGGGAAATCCAGAACACCTCGTCATGCAGGGCGTCGATGAAATTCTGAAACCAAATGAAATTGAAGTCCTTGGGACGGAACAGGACATATTGATGCAGGCTCATCCAGGCCGTCTCGAGCATCGGCAGGAAGACGATGGCAACGGTGACCAGCACGGCCGGCGACAGCATGGCGATGGGAAGCACATGCCGGCCGAGGGCCAAGCCTCCGGCCCTGGATGGCGAAGAACGGGTATTCATGCGGTGATCCCTTGTCGTTTGCACCGCTCGATCGGGCGGGCGGATCGGAAATCAGGACAGGTCGGGGGTGGCCGGAGCCACCCCCAGTTTTCGTCAGTCACCGTAGAGTTCTGCGATCTTCTCGTTCATCTCGGCCGCCGAGATTTCGCCGGTCAGGGCGCGCTGCATGTTCACCGGCCAGACCGTGTTCACGAAGTCGGAGGTTTCCGAGCGGTTCGGCAACAGATGCGCGAACGGCAACGAATTGACCGTGGCGTCGACGAAACGCCGCTCGTGCATCGTCCAGGAATCGGAATCGGTCTTGCTGACCGGAAGCTGACCCGTCGCCGAGTTGAATTCGGCATTGTTCCCCGCCGTGGACAGGAAGGAGATCCACTTCCAGGCCGCGTCCTTGTGTTCTGAAGACGCAAAGATCGCCGTTTCCTCGTCGCCGAACGATGTCCAGCGGCCGCCGCCGCATTCCGGCACCGGCGCGGCGGACACCTTGTCTCCCAACGCCTCGACCATGCCGTTCGATGACCCGATGTGATGGATCGTCATCGCCGTCTTGCCGGCCTTGAAGGCGCCGATGATTTCCTTGAAGCCGTCGTTCGGCGCCGACGGCGGGAACACACCGTCCTCGCGGAACAGATCAACGACGAACTGCGTGCCGGCAATCGCCGTATCGTTCTGCATGCCGCCGATCAGGTTCACGCCCTTGCGCGAAAGGGTCAGGCTCGCCCAGTGGTCGTGGCCGCCCTTCCCGCCCCGGAAACCGAAGCCGTAGACGTCCGGCTGGCCGTCGCCGTTGGTATCGCGGGTCAATTTCTTCGCGACCGCCTGGAACTCGTCGCAGGTCGCAGGAACCTTGAGGCCGAGTTCGTCGAACATGTCGGCGCGGTAGTACAGATAAAGCACCACGTACTGCAGCGGCATGTAATAGGTCTTGCCGTCGGCGCCCTTGGTCAGATTGAAAAGATCGCCCGAGATATCCGACTTGCCGGACCATGCCTCGATACGGTCGCCGATCGGTTCCAGGGCGCCCATTTCGATCAGCCGGGGCTGGGCAAACATCTTGACCATCGCCGCATCCGGCGCATTGCCGCCGATGATCGACGTATAGAGATTGTCGTAATAACTGTTCCACGGAATGTTCTCGGCTTCGACCTTGATATCCGGGTTCTGTTTTTCGAACTTCGCCACCAGGTCCGACATCGGGTTGTCGGCATTGTCGAAGTGATACCAGAACCGTACCGTCTCCGCCGCCCAGCTATTTCCTGCACCCAGCGCGAGCATACCGGCCGCGACGAGCGCTCCCGTAATGGTTCGTTTCATCGTGCAAGCTCCCTTTTGTGAAACTCATTTTGTCTTAGAAGTTTTCTTGAACGCTGCCCCCGCTTCTTGCGTGGCGGTTAGGGCATCCGGGAGGGCACTGCTCATCTGCATGAAGCCATGAACAACACCCCCGAAAATCTTCAAGGTATCGGTCCGCCCGAGGGCGGTGAGACGCGCGTGGAACTTCTCGGTGTCGCTACGCAGCGGGTCCACTTCGGCGGCATTCAGATAAAGGGGCGGCAATGCCTTTAAAGCCTCGTCCGACGCCGCCGCCACCGGTGAAATGAACGGATCGTCCCGACGCCCCTGCTCCGGCTGATACCAGTCCCAGTACCGCCGCATCTTCGCCCGGGTCAGACCGGGGCCTTCGGCGCAATCGCGATAGGATTGGCTCTCGAAATCATGGTCGTAGACGCCGTAGAACAGCAGTCCGGCATCCGGTAAAGGCGAACCCGCCGCCTGCAACCGCAGCATCGCCGCGACCGCCAGATTGGCCCCGGCACTGTCCCCGGCCATGGCGAGATGCCGCCCGGCAAACATCGCGGCGAAAGCGCGCCAAGCCGCGAGCGTATCCTCCAACCCTTCCGGATAGGGATGTTCCGGCGCGAGCCGGTAATCGAAGGTCACGACCGGCGCCGCCGCATGAATGGCCAGCAATCGGGCGGCGCGCTCGTGCGTCTCCATGCTGCAGAAGGCCCACCCGCCCCCATGGATGAACAGGATGGCGCCGTCCCCCTCGTCGTTTTTCGGGATCAGCAAACGGCCGGGAATTCCGGGCGCCAGTTCCGCGTCGCGAGCGTCCGCCATATCGGGAAGCTCCACGTTCCAGCGCAGATTGGTCCGGGCCGCCAGCTCGCGCCCTTCCTGCGGCGGCAGAGTGGTCGGATCCGGCAACCCGGCGTCTTCCTCCATCAGCCGTTCGAGGACCGCCTGCATACGGGGATTGGGCTCGACGTGATGTCCCATCACGGCCGCTCCGATACCGGTGCGGCGATGCTGCGGATGATGCTCGGGCCGAAATCGACGATGGTCGAGATGTGATGGGACAGCGCGCCGCGCATCTGTTCCACGTCGCGCGCTTCGAGGGCCTTGATGATCGCGGAATGCCGCTCCGCCGTCTCTTTCAGTTCCCGGTTCGGCTGCGAATTCAAAATCTTGTAGCGATGGTTATGAACCAGACAGCGGCTCAAAATGGGCTGAATACTGGGGAGGTCCGCCGCCTCGAAAAGGCAAAGATGGAACCGCCGGTCATGAACGGATAGCAGATATTCGTCGCCGTCCGCCGCCGCGCCCCGCATCTCGTCGATTTCGAACATCAGGCGGTCTTTCAGGTCGGCGTCGAAGTTCTCCATCACGCGGACGACACCCCGGCATTCGATGTCATGACGGATACGCAGCAACTCGCGGGCGTCGGCGCCGCGGCAATCGGCGACATGGGTCGCCCGATGCGGCATGCGGTTGACCAGACCTTCCTCCTGCAACTGCAGCAGGGCTTCCCGGATCGTGCTTTGGCTGCATTCGAAGCGGTCCGCGAGATCAAGTTCGAGCAGAACCGAATTCGGCGCCAGAATCCCCAGCACGATTTCCCGCTGGAGTTCCATGAAGATCGTCTGGCTCCGCCGCCCCGCGCGCCTCGGAAGCCTGTGGACCGTCCCGGTTCCCCCGGTTAGCGGTCCGGAATTGAAACTTTCAACAGCCATTCTGGTTACCGTCTTGATTATCGATAACGATAACGTTAACAATAATATTATCGATAATGCAAGGGGCGTGTTAGAAAATGACGCCCCGCCATCATTCGGCGTAAAAACATCAGGGAGAACTGGGCATGGCCAGCATCACGCTCGAAGGGATCGTCAAGGACTACGGCACCTTGCGGGCCATTCAGGGCATCGACCTCGAAATCCGGGACGGCGAATTTATCGCCTTCGTCGGGCCCTCGGGCTGCGGCAAATCCACCCTGCTCCGGATGATCGCCGGACTCGAGGAAATCTCAGGAGGAACGCTGCGCATCGCAGACAAGGTGGTCAACGAGGTCGAGCCGCGCGACCGGGACGTCGCCATGGTGTTCCAGGACTATGCCCTCTATCCCCACATGACGATCGCCGAGAACATCGGTTTCGGCTTGAAGATGCGCCACGTCAAACCGGCGGAAATCGCACGGCAGGTCAAGAAGGCCGCCGAAATCCTGCAGATCGAGGATCTCCTGGAACGCAAGCCCGGACAGCTCTCCGGCGGGCAGCGGCAGCGCGTCGCCATGGGCCGGGCCATCGTCCGCGACCCGCAGGTTTTCCTGTTCGACGAACCGCTCTCTAACCTGGACGCCAAGCTCCGCGTCGCCATGCGCACGCAGATCAAGCGCCTGCACGAGATGCTGGGGACGACGACGGTCTACGTCACCCACGACCAGGTCGAGGCCATGACTCTGGCCGACCGCGTGGTCATCCTGAAAAAGGGCGAGATCATCCAGACCGGGGCGCCGGTGGAGGTCTACACCTCGCCCAACTGCCGTTTCGTCGGCGAGTTCATCGGCTCGCCCCAGATGAACGTGCTGCAAGGCCATGTCCGCCGGAAGGCCGGCGAATCGATCATCGAGATCGCCGACGCCCGGATCCCCGTCAAACAGATCGACTTGCCCAATGGATCGGATATCCACGTCGGAATCAGGCCCGAGCACTTGAACTGGTGCGCGGCGGAAGACGCCTTCCTCTCCCCCCTGCTCGACGTGTACGAGCCCCTCGGATCGGACACCATGGCCATCTGCCTGCTTGAAGGTCAGGAATTGACGGCCCGGCTCGATCCCAAGCTGCCTCTCAAGAGGAAAGAGAAAATCCACCTGAACTTCGAACCGGAAAACCTGCATCTGTTCAACTGCCAAGACGGCAGCAAGGTCACGTTCGTCGCCTAAGCCTGGTCCAATCACCGGGAACCACGCCGCGGCATAATTTCGTTGCGAAAGGTTTCCCCGTTCGTCATCGTGCAGAGACCACCTCGGGGAGAATAATCCGAAGCCGCATCCCGCCGGGGCGTGAGGCCGCCCCCGGGTGACGGCTTCTTGCGGGGGACATCTGCACAATGTTGCTTGTCTGCGGAGAGGCCTTATTCGACGTCTTCATCGGCGACGCCCAGAGCGGTGCCGTATCCCTCGATGCCAGGGCCGGGGGATCGCCCTACAACGTCGCGATCGGACTCGCGCGCCTGGGGCGGCGGGTCGGTTTTCTTGGGACGGTGTCGACGGATATCCTTGGCCAGAAGCTCGTCGATTATCTAACGGCAGAGGGCGTTTCCGGGGACTATCTGGTCCGCAAGGACAACCTGACCACGCTGGGCATGGTCGGCTTGGGCCCGGACGGATCGGCCCAGTACAGCTTCTACAACGAGAACGCGGCCGACCGCCAATTGCTCCCGGCCGACATCCCGCCCCTGGCGGACGAAGTCCGGGCTCTGCACATCGGCTCCTTCTCCATGGCCGTCAATCCGACCGGGGAAACGCTCGAAGCCTTCATCATCCGGGAGAGCGCCCAACGCTTCTGCTCCTATGACCCCAATATCCGGGCGAGGCTGGTCCCGGATCGGGATGTCTGGCTGGGCAAGCTGGATCGGCTGTCGCATCACGTTCACCTGTTGAAGATGAGCGACGAGGATTTCGATTGGCTGTACCCCGGCGCGGCCCCGGCCGATCTCGCCCGCGGCTGGCTGTCGCGTGGCGTGCGGCTGGTCGTCATGACGGAAGGCGCCAAGGGAGCCGTCGCCTGGTTCGCCAACACGGAAGTCCGGGTTCCCGGAATCGGCGTCTCCATCGTCGATACGGTCGGCGCGGGCGACACCTTCCAGGCCGCCCTGCTCTGCCGCCTGGACGAAGCCGGCCTCCTTTCGCCGGATGCCGTCAGCGGGTTGGATGCCGATTTCGTTCGCGGCCTGATGACCTTCGCGGCCCGGGCCGCCGCGATAACCTGTTCGCGCCGCGGCGCCGATCTGCCCCGCCGGGCCGAACTCGGCTGATCCCGCCGCGAGGGGCTACGCCGCCTCCTTTGTCATTCTTGTGGTGCGAGCCCGCCGGAGTCGCACCTCCACCATCCGCACGATGACGTAGAACACCGGGGTCATGATCAAACCGAAGAACGTGACGCCGACCATCCCCCAGAACACGGCGATGCCGATGGCCTGGCGCATTTCGGAGCCGGCTCCGTGCGACAGGACGAGCGGCACCACTCCCATGATGAAGGCAAACGACGTCATCAGGATCGGCCGCAGGCGGATTCGGCTGGCCTCGATCGTCGCTTGCAGGACGGTCCGCCCCTGCTGCTCCAGATCACGGGCGAATTCGACGATCAGAATCGAGTTCTTGCAAGCCAACCCGGCAAGCACGAACAGGCTCACCTGCGTGAAGATGTTGTTGTCGGTGCCGAAGAAGTACACCCCGAAAACCGCGGACAGGATGCTCATCGGCACGATCAGGATCACCGCCAGAGGCAGCGCGAGGCTCTCGTACTGGGCGGCCAGCACCAGGAACACCAGAAGGATGCAGAGCGGGAAAATAAAGATCGCCGTGTTGCCCGCGAGAATCTGCTGATAGGTCAGTTCGGTCCATTCGAAGGTCATCCCCGGCGGCAGCGTTTCATCGAGGATGCGGGTGATGGCATCCTGCGCCTGGCCGCTCGAATACCCCGGCGCCGGGTTGCCGGTCAGGTCGGCCGAGCGGAATCCGTTGTACCGGGAGGCGGTCTCGGGGCCGAAACTCTCGCTGACCGTCAGGATCGAACTCAAAGGCACGATCCGGCCGTCTGCGCTGCGTGTCCGCAGGTTGCCGATATCCTCCGGCTGGGACCGTTGCGACCGGTCGGCCTGCGCGATCACCTGGTACGTCCGGCCGAACTGGTTGAAGTCATTGACGTAAAGGGAGCCGAGGTAGATCTGCAGGGTGTTGAACACCCGGTCGACCGGGACGCCCAACTGGTTGGCCTTTGTGCGGTCGAGGTCCACCTTCAACTGCGGCGCGTTGATGTTGTAGGTGGTGAACACGCCGGTCAACTCGGGCGCCGCCCAAGCCTTGGCGACGACCTGCTGCATCACCTCGTCGAGCGCCTTTTCCCCCTGGTCGGAGCGGTCCTCTACCTGCAGCTTGAAACCACCGACCGTCCCCAGTCCGCTGACCGGCGGCGCCGGGAAAATGGCGACGAAGGCATCGTCGATTGCAGCGAACTTCTGCTGTAGGTGCCCGGCGATGGCAAGCCCGGAAAGGGCCGGGTCCGTCCGCTCCTCGAAGGGATCCAGGGTGACGAAGACGATACCGGCGCTGGAACTGTTGATGAAGCCGTTGATCGAAAGCCCCGGGAAGGCGACGGCGCCGTCCACGCCCTCCTCGGCCAAGGCGATGTCCGACATCTGCCGGATCACCTCCTCGGTCCGCTCGAGCGTCGCCCCCTGCGGAAGCTGGGCGAAACTGACCAGATACTGCTTGTCCTGGGTCGGCACGAATCCCGTCGGAACGATCTGGAACCCGTAGTAGGTGAGGCCCAGCAACCCGATATAGGCGGCCATGACGATCCCCTTCCGGCCGACGAAGCGCCCAACCCCGCCCCGGTACGCTTCGGACAATCCGCCGAACATGCGATTGAAGCCCCGGAAGAACCAGCCAAGCAGAAAATCCAACAGGCGTGTCGGCAGGTCTTTCGGCGCGCCGTGGGGACGCAACAGAACGGCGGAGAGCGCCGGGCTGAGGGTCAGCGAGTTGACCGTCGAGATGACTGTCGCGATGGCGATGGTCAGCGCGAACTGCTTGTAGAAGCTGCCGGTCAGGCCGCTGATGAAGGCAATCGGCACGAAAACGCCGGTAATCGCCAGTGATGTCGCGATGATCGGTCCGGTGACCTCGCGCATGGCCGCGACCGTCGCATCACGCGGCAAGAGGCCTTTCTCGATGTTACGCTCAACGTTCTCCACCACGACGATTGCGTCGTCCACCACGATACCGATGGCGAGGATGAGCCCGAACAGCGACAGGACGTTGATCGAGAACCCGAAGGCCAGCATCAGGGAAAAAGTGCCGATGATCGAGACGGGCACGGCGAGCAGCGGAATGAGCGCCGCCCGCCAAGTCTGCAGAAACACGATAACGACGATCACGACCAAACCAATCGCTTCCAGCAGGGTTTGGATGACCGCCTTGATGGAATCGGACACGAAAACGGTCGGGTCGTAGACGATGCTGTAATCCAAGCCTTCCGGGAAGGATTTGCTGATTTCCGCCATGCTGGCGCGGACGTCGTGCGAAATCTGCAACGCGTTGGCGCCCGGCGCCGCGAAAATCGGAATGGCCACCGCCGGCTTGTTGTCCAACAGGGAGCGCAAGGCATATTGCTGGGCATCGAGTTCGATCCGCGCCACGTCGCGCAGCCGCGTGATGGTGCCGGTTGCGTCCCGCTTGATGATGACGGCGCCGAATTCCTCCGGCGTACTGAGCCGCCCTTGAATGCTGATCGGCCGCTGCAGAACCACCCCGTCGTTATAGGGCGGCCCGCCGATCGATCCGGCGGCAACCTGGAGGTTCTGGTTGCGGATCGCCGCGACCACCTCGTCGGCCGTCATCCCGAGTTCGGCGACCTTGTCCGGGTTCAGCCAGATACGCATGGCGTACTCG
>Ga0207799_100311_pt1 | contig 24649 bp, 20 predicted proteins | sample TtanPargueraPR_4_FD_187742 | JGI IMG/M metagenome (GOLD analysis project Ga0207799, IMG submission 187742) | Aerobic enrichment media microbial communities from Bioluminiscent Bay, La Parguera, Puerto Rico - Tt and M2 (SPAdes) | ecosystem: Environmental > Aquatic > Marine > Unclassified ...
GGGCGCCGTCTGCCGGTCACCGTCCTCTCCGGCTTCCTCGGCGCCGGAAAGACCACGCTTCTGAACCACGTCCTGAACAACCGGGACGGCCGGCGCGTCGCGGTGATCGTCAACGACATGTCCGAGGTCAACATCGACGCCGATCTCGTCCGCGAGGGCACGGAATTGTCGCGCGCCGAGGAAAAGCTGGTCGAGATGACCAACGGCTGCATCTGCTGCACGCTACGCGACGACCTGCTGATCGAGGTGCGCAGGCTTGCCGAGGAAGGCCGCTTCGATTATCTGCTGATCGAATCCACCGGGGTCTCCGAACCCCTCCCCGTGGCCGCCACCTTCGACTTCCGCGACGAGAACGGCGACAGCCTGTCGGACACGGCGCGGCTGGACACGATGGTGACGGTCGTCGACGCGGTCAACCTGACCGAGGATTTCTCCAGCCACGATTTCATCGCCGACCGCGGCGAAAGCCTCGGCGAAGAGGACGACCGCACGCTGGTCGACCTGTTGACCGACCAGATGGAGTTCGCCGACGTCATCGTCCTCAACAAGGTAACCGACGCCGGGCCGGAGCGTCTGGAGCAAGCGCGCAAGATCATCCGGTCGCTGAATCCCGACGCGAAACTCATCGAGACGGATTTCGGCCGGGTGAGCGGCGCGGAAATTTTCGATACGGGCCTTTTCGATTTCGAGCGCGCGCACATGCACCCGATGTGGGCCAAGGAACTTTACGGCTTCGCCGAGCATGTGCCGGAGACCGAGGAGTACGGCATATCGTCCTTCGTCTACCGGGCCAAGCGCCCCTTCGATCCGGGCAAGGTCCACGACGTGCTGAACGGCAGCCTGCCCGGCGTGATCCGCGCCAAGGGGCATTTCTGGATCGCCAGCCGTCCGAACTGGTGCGTGGAATTCTCGCTGGCCGGGGCGATTTCATCGGTCACGCCGCTGGGCGGCTGGTGGGCCTCGGTGCCGCTCGAACGCTGGCCGTCCCATCCCGACATCGTGGCCGAGATCCGGAAGTCCTGGGAAGAGCCCTGGGGCGACCGGCGGCAGGAACTGGTGTTCATCGGATCCGGCATGGACCGCGACGCGATCGTCGCCCGGCTCGACGCGGCACTCCTCGACACGCGGGACTTCACCCCCGCCGACTGGCAGAACCTGCCCGACCCGTTCCCGAAATGGGGTCAAAGGCGCGTCGCCTGAGGCAAAGGACGACCGACGGCCGATTCTTAACTTTACTTAACTTGAAAAGCCCCAATCCGCCGGGTATGCCTCGACGGCCCTGCTCTTTCGGGCCGGGCGTCGAGGCTATTTCCATGGGATGGCGTTTCCGTGTTTGAGTCCTTTTTCCCTAAGCCCAGGGTGTTCTTTCCCTCCGTCCTTCTATGGACCGCATTTGGCATGGCCGTCTGGTACGGGGCGGGGACGCAGATCGGCGCCGCGCTCGGCTTCGATCTGGCCGGGGCAAGCGCGGAGCCCATTGTCGGCATCGAGTATTTCTACACGCCGTCCTTCCTGTGGTTCTACGTGTTCTATACGGTCTGGGTGGCGCTCTTCGCGGCCTTCTGGTTCCTCTACGCGCCGCACCCGTGGCAAAGGTGGTCGGTCCTGGGATCGGCCTTCATCCTGTTCACCACCTATTACGGCGTGCAGGTGAGTGTCGCGATCAACAACTGGCGCCGCCCGTTCTTCGACGAGTTTCAGGAAGCGCTGTCGGGCAGCGGCCAGGTCACGGCCGGCGATCTCTACCAGCTCACCTTCATCTTCGCCGAGATCGCCATGGTCTCGATGTTCATCTTCGTCATCACCCGTTTTTTCGTCAGCCACTACGTGTTCCGCTGGCGCACCGCGATGAACGACTACTACATGTCGCGCTGGCCGACGGTCCGCCACATCGAAGGCGCCTCGCAGCGCGTGCAGGAAGACACCATGCGGTTCGCCTCCATCATGGAGGGCCTGGGCGTTTCGGTGGTCGACGCCGTGATGACGCTCGTCGCCTTCCTGCCGGTGCTGTGGAACCTGTCGCAATACGTGACCGAGCTGCCGCTGGTCGGCAAGATCCCGGAACCGCTGTTCACCGCGCTGATTTTCTGGGCGGCGTTCGGCACCGCCCTGATGGCCATCGTCGGGATCAAGCTGCCGGGACTGGAGTTCCGCAACCAGCGCGTCGAGGCGGCCTACCGCAAGGAACTCGTCTACGGAGAGGACAACCCCGATCATGCCCAGCCGCCGACGGTGGCCCAGCTTTTCGACAATGTGCGGCGCAATTATTTCCGGCTGTATTTCCACTACATGTATTTCAACGTGGCCCGGGGCTTCTACCTGCAGGCCGACAACATCTATGTGAACATCATCCTGGTGCCGACCATCGTCGCCGGAAAGATCACCCTGGGCATCTGGCAGCAGATCCTCACGGCCTTCGGGCAGGTGAGCAGCTCGTTCCAGTTCCTGGTCAACTCCTGGACGACGATCGTCGAACTCCTGTCGATCTACAAACGCCTGCGGGCGTTCGAGGCCGTCTTCAAGGGCGAGGAACTCTCACGGCTCGACCGCGCCTTCCGGGACGGCGCCGAAAAGGACGAAGCCTAGGCCCGGCGCAGCGCCGGCCCGGGGTCTGGAACAGGTAAGAAAGGGGAAAAAATAGGTGGCGACCCCAACGGGATTCGAACCCGTGTTGCCGCCGTGAAAGGGCGGTGTCCTAGGCCTCTAGACGATGGGGTCGCGAAGAGGTGCGCATCATCTATACGTCCCCGAGATTAAAATCAAGCCCCGCATTCGAAAATCCCAAATTCCGCCATAAAACCTGTATATTACAGCTTGGTCACAATTCAGCGGCGAGGAGGGTCTGTATATACGGAGGGGGTTACAATTCGGCTTTGCAGACCGAAACCAAGCCAATAGTATCCCGGCGCGCGGCAAAGAGGCTCTGGGGCTGCCCTGCCCGCGCCATTGTTTTGACAACGATGCGAGGCATCGAACCGGCACGACTCTTGGAAGGGGTAGGTAATCCATGCTTAAGGGGAAAGTGCTTGTCGCCCAGGGCGGAGGGCCGACGGCTGTTATCAACGAATCCATGGTTGGCGCGGTCATTGAATCGCGGAAGTTTCCCATGGTCGAACGCGTCTACGGGGCGCATTTCGGCGTGCGGGGGATCGTCGACGAGGAATTCCTCGACCTGACCCAGGAAACCGCCCACAACCTTGAACTCGTCGCGGAAACGCCGTGCTCGGCTCTGGGGACCACCCGCGACAAACCCGACCTGAAATACTGCCAGGAGATCTTCAAGGTCCTGCAGGCGCATGGCATCGGCACCTTCTTCTACATCGGCGGCAACGATTCGTCCGACACGCTGCGCATCGTCAGCGAGCAGGCGACCAAGAACAATTACGACCTGCGCTGCATCCACATCCCGAAGACGGTCGACAACGACCTACCGGTCAACGACCACACGCCGGGCTACCCCTCGGCGGCGCGCTTCGTCGCCCTCGCCTTCGCCGGGGTCAATGCCGACAACCGCGCCCTGCCGGGCGTCTACCTGGCGGTCGTCATGGGACGGCACGCCGGCTACCTGACCGCCGCCTCGGCGCTGGGCCGCAAGTTCGACGACGACGGCCCGCACCTGATCTATCTGCCGGAACGCGCCTTCAGCGTCGACCAGTTCCTGACCGACGTGAAGGAGACCTACGAGAAGTACGGCCGCTGCGTGGTCGCCGTTTCAGAGGGCATCCACGACGGCACCGGCACGCCGATCATCTCCAAGCTGGTCGAGGAGGTCGAGCGCGACGCGCACGGCAACGTGCAGCTTTCCGGTACCGGCGCCCTGGCCGACCGGCTGACCTCCCTGATCAAGAAGAACACCGACATCAAAAGGGTGCGCGGCGACACCTTCGGCTACCTGCAGCGCTCGTTCCTCGGCTGCGTGTCGGACGTCGACCAGCGCGAAGCTCGCGAGGTCGGCGAGAAGGCCGTGCAGTACGCCCACTGGGGCAACCGCGACGGCTCGGTCACCATCCACCGCACCGGCTACTATTCGGTGGAATACCATCTGAGCCATCTGCCGGACATCGCCGGCAAGACCGCCGTCATGCCGGAGAAGTTCATCAACGCCGACGGCAACAACGTGACCCAGGAATTCCTGTTCTACCTGCGGCCGCTGCTCGGCAAGGGCATGCCCGACGCCTTCCGGCTGCGGGCCAACGCGGTGCCGAAGATCCTGAACGGCCACAAATAGGAAATTCCCGCCCCTGTGGCGGAAGGAAGGGTTTCGCGCGGCCCCCGCCTCGGGCTTAACGGCTCACCAGGCGGGGGCCGCGTCGTCTATGATCATCTGGACGGACTCGGTGCCGCGCCAGGAATTGATCCGCAGCTTGCCGGCGACATGGAACGGCGCCCCGTCGCTCTGCAGCAGGGCCGGCCCCAGTTCCGCGTCCATCGCGCGGAAGGCGATGGCTTTCAGCTTGCCGCCCTGGGCGTCGGTCAGGGTGCAGCTCAGATGGTTGGCGCCGACGACCTTGGCCCAGGAAACCCGCGCCGACGGGATCGCGAACCTGGGTTCCGGATTGCCGATGCCGAACGGCGACATGCGCTCCAGCGCGGCCAGCAGGTCCAGACTCGCCGCCGCCGGGGACAGGGCGCCGTCCAGCGTCAATTCACGCTTCTCCACCGCCAACCGGACATCGTCGCCGAGCCGCTCGTCGAGGAACCCTCGCAACGCCTCCAGCCCGTCCGGCAGGAGCGAGAACCCGGCCGCCATCGCATGGCCGCCGCCGCGCGTCAGAAGGCCGCTCTGCCGGGCCGCGATGATCGCCGCGCCGAGATCGACCCCGGCCACCGACCGGCACGACCCGGTCGCCTCGCCGTCCTGGACCGAAACCACGCAGGCCGGGCGGCTGAACCGCTCGACCAGGCGCCCGGCGACGATGCCGATCACCCCCGGATGCCATCCCTGCCCGGCGACCAGCACGACGCCCTCGCCCGTCGCCGCTTCGGCCTGTTCCAGCGCCTCGGCCAGGACACGGGCCTCGATGGCCTGGCGTTCGCTGTTGAACTCGTCGAGCTTCTGGGCGATCGCCCGGGCCTCGATATCGTCGTCGGTGAACAGCAGCCGCGCGCCCATGTCGGACTTTCCGACCCGGCCGCCCGCGTTGATCCGGGGCCCGAGGACGAACCCGGCGTGATAGGCGCCGGGCCGCTCGTCCAGCCGGGCGACGTCCGAGAGCGCCCGGATGCCCGGATTGCCCCGCCCGGCCATCACGTCGAGGCCGCGGGCGACCAGCGCCCGGTTGACGCCGACCAGCGGCACCACGTCGCACACCGTGCCCAGGGCCACCAGATCCAGCCAACGGCGCAGGTCGGGCTCGGGACGGCTGGCAAACCAGCCCGCTTGGCGCAGGCAACGGTTCAACGCGACGACCAGCAGGAACGTGACCCCAACCGCGGCCAGATGCTTGTGCGGGCTGTCCTCGTCCAGCCGGTTGGGATTGACCACCGCGACGGCCGGAGGCAGCGCCGCCTCGCCCTCGTGGTGGTCGGCGACGATGACGTCCAGCCCGGCCGCCGCCGCGGCAGCCAACGGCTCATGCGCCGTCGCCCCGCAATCGACGGTGACGATCAGCGAGGCCCCGCCCCGCCCAAGGCCCAGCAAGGCCTCGGCATTGGGGCCGTAGCCCTCCTCCAGCCTGTCCGGGATATGGATCTGGGTGGCGATGCCGACCGCCTTCAGATAGCGCGCCAGCAGCGCCGACGAGGTCGATCCGTCGACGTCGTAGTCGCCGAAGATGCCGATCTTCTCGCCGGCCATCACCGCCCGGCACAAACGGTCGGCCGCCGAATCCATACCCTTCAGGTGGCTCGGGTCGGGCAGGAAGCGGCGCAGGGTCGGCGACAGGAAGTCCTCGGCGTCGTCCAAACCGACACCGCGCATGGCCAGGGTCCGGCCGACGATCTCGGGCAGGCCAAGACGCTGGGCCAGGGCCAGGGCGGTCCGTTCATCGACGCCACGCAACCGCCACCGGCGTCCGCCGAGGGACCGCTCGACACCGAGGAACGCGTCCGGAAGAGTGGTATCGCCGGAGCCGGGAACCGCCGCCATGGGAGGGATTAAGACTCGCTCCGGGCGGAACCGGCCCAGCGGGCGAAATCATGATAGGCGTCGAGGAAATGCAGGGTGCCGGTCTGCGAATCCATGGCCAGCGACCGGGTGACCGCCGCGCCGTGCCGCCGCTTGATGCCGCGCAGGATGGCGCCGGTCGTCACCCCGGTCGCGGCAAAGGCTACGTGGCCCGACACCATGTCGTTGACGGTATAGATCTTGTCCGGCGCGTCGAACCCGGCGTCGAGCACCTTATGGCGCTCGTCGTCGTTGCGCAGGATCAGCCGGCTTTCCATCTGGCCGCCGACGCAGGCCAGCGCCGCGGCGGCCAGCAGCCCCTCGCGGGCGCCGCCGCTGCCGAGGTAGATGTCGATCCCGGTATCCGGCCAGGCGGTGGCGATCACGCCGCTCAGATCGCCGTCGGCGATCAGCGCGATGCGGGCTCCGGCTTCGCGGATCTTGCCGATCAGCTCGCGGTGCCGCGGCCGGTCGAGGACGCAGGCGACCAGATCGCCGACCTGTACCCCTTTCGCCTCGGCCAGCGCCTCCAGGTTCTCGGCCGGCTCGGCGTCCAGCTTGATCAGACCGTCCGGCAGGCCGCCGCCGACCGCGATCTTGTCCATGTAGACGTTCGGGAAATCGACGAATCCGCCGTCCTCGGCGATGGCGATTACCGCCAGACCGTTCGGCTCGCCCTTGGCGATGATGGTCGGCCCTTCCAGCGGCATCACCGCCAGATCGACCTTGGGGCCATTGCCGGTCCCCGTGGTTTCACCGACATAGAGTCGCTCGGCCTCGCCCTCCACGCCCTCGCCGACCCGGATGGTGCCGTTGACCTCCAGCACCTTGAGGGCTGTGTGCATGGCGGTGACGGCGGCCTGGTCGGCCGCCTGCTCGTCGCCCCGGCCCAGAAAACGCGACGCCGAAAGGGCCGCGGCCTCGGTGACACGCACCGCTTCCATCGCGAGGTTGCGGCTGGCTGCCTGCTTCTGGTTCATCGTCGAAACTCCGCTCCTATTCGCCGCCGCCGGCTCCGGTCTGGAACGACTGAATGCGGATCATTCGTGGCGGTTCTATGACCATGTCGAGCGCCTCGATCATTTCCAGGGCCTTGGTCATGGAAGCCTCGCGGGTCTCATGGGTGGTCAGCACCACGGGGACCGCCTCGTTCGGCGCATGCCCCTTTTGCAACACCGCTTCCATGGAGACCTGGCAATCCCGCAGCACGGTGGCGATCTCGGCGAACACGCCGGGCTCGTCGCGCACCATCAGCCGGATGCAATAGCTGCCCTTGCGCTTGTCCATCGGCGAAACCACGAACGGCTTGAGTTCGCTCGACGGCACGCCCAGAACCGGAACCGTATGTCCCCGTGCGACGTCGACGATGTCGGCCACCACGGCGGAGGCCGTCGGCCGTTCCCCGGCGCCGCGCCCTTCGTACATGGTGGTGTCGACGAAATCGCCGTCGGCCACCACCGCGTTGAACACGCCGTCCACATGGGCGATCGGGTTGGCCAGCGGCACCATGCAGGGATGGACGCGCTGTTCGATCCCGGTTTCCGTCCGCCGGGCGATGCCCAGCAGCTTGATCCGGTAGTTCAGTTCCTCGGCGAACTTGATGTCCTGCGCCGTCACATGGCGGATGCCCTCGATGTGCACGGCGTCGAAGTCGATCTCGCAGCCGAAGGCGAGGCTGGTCAGGATGGCCAGTTTGTGCGCCGCGTCGACACCATCGACGTCGAACGACGGATCGGCCTCGGCATAACCCAGCGCCTGCGCCTCGGCCAGCACATCGTCGAACTCGCGGCCGGTCTCGCGCATCGTCGTCAGGATGTAGTTACAGGTCCCGTTGAGGATGCCGTAGACGCGCGTGATGTTGTTTCCGACCAAGGCCTCGCGCATCGCCTTGATGATCGGAATCCCGCCGGCCACGGCGGCCTCGAAGGCGATCGTCGTGCCCTTGGCCTCGGCGGCCCGCACCAGCGCGGTGCCGTGATGGGCGATCATCGCCTTGTTGGCGGTGACCACATGCTTGCCCGCATCGATCGCCGCCTCGCACAGCTTCTTGGCGATGCCGTCCGAACCGCCGATCAGTTCGACGATAACCTCGGCGTCGGTCTCGGCCACCATGCGCAGCGCATCGTCGTACCAGGTGATGTTCGGCCAAGCCGCCGCCATTTCCTCGCGGACATCGCAAATCGCGGTGACGACCAGTTCACGACCGCAACGCTGCCGCAAAATCTCGGCGTTATCGTGAAGCAGTTTCAGCGTGCCGCCGCCGATCGTTCCCAGACCGGCTACGGCGATTTTCAGAGGCTCACTCATTCCTTAGACCATTCCTGTTCGGCTCTCGCCGGCTTCGGGCTGTTTCGTTTCCAGGTGTCGTCCATATCCGCGTTGTAGCGATTGAAGAACGCCTTGATGCTCCGGATCGCCTGACGCGTCCGCTGCCGGTTCTCGACCAGGGCCAGGCGGACGTGATCGTCCCCGTGCTCGCCGAAACCGATGCCCGGCGACACCGCCACCTGGGCTTCCTGCAGCAGCAGCTTGGAGAACTCCAGCGACCCCAGATGCTTGAACGCGGGCGGAATCGGCGCCCAGGCGAACATGGTCGCCGGCGGGCTCGGCACGTCCCATCCGGCGGCGGCCAGTCCCTCGATCAGCACGTTGCGCCGTTCGCGGTACTTGTCGCGGATCTCGTCCACGCACTCCTGCGGGCCGTTCAGCGCCGCGGTCGCCGCCACCTGGATCGGCGTGAAGGCGCCGTAGTCCAGGTACGACTTGTTCCGCGCCAGGGCGGCGATCAGCTTCTTGTTGCCGGTGGCGAAACCGATCCGCCAGCCCGGCATCGAATAGGTCTTGCTCATCGAGGTGAACTCGACGGCGATGTCCCGGGCCCCCGGCACTTCCAGGATCGACGGCGGCGGATTGCCATCGAAGTAGATTTCGGCATAGGCCAGATCGGAAAGGATATAGATCTCGTGGAATTTACAGAAATCCACGACCTGTCCGTAGAAGTCCAGATCGGCCAGTTCGGCCGTCGGGTTGCTCGGATAGTTGAGCACCAGCGCCGTCGGCTTCGGCACGCTGTGCTGCACGGCGCGCTCCAGCGCGGCCATGAATTCCGGACCCGGCTTGACCGGGATGTTGCGGGCGGCGGCGCCGGCGATGATGAAGCCGAACTGATGGATCGGATAGCTCGGGTTCGGCACCAGGATGACGTCGCCCGGCGAGGTGATCGCCGAGGACAGGTTAGCCAACCCCTCTTTCGAGCCGATGGTGACGATCGCCTCGGATTCGGGGTCGATCGACACGTTGAAGCGCCGCTCGTAATAGGCGCTGATGGCCTTGCGCAGCCCAGGAACGCCGCGCGACGAGGAATAGCGATGGGTGCGCGGGTTCTGCACGGCCTCGATCAGCTTGTCCACGATATGGCGCGGGGTCGGCGAATCCGGGTTGCCCATGCCGAAATCGATGATGTCCTCCCCGGCGGCGCGGGCGCGCGCCTTCATTTTATCGACTTCGGCAAAAACGTACGGCGGCAACCGCCGGATGCGATGAAATTCCTGTTCCATGGCTTTACATTCGCTAAACGGGTTTCATCCGTTCCGGGGGAGAGCCGGAACGGATATCGGAAGTCCCCTTCTTAATCTCTTCCCGCCAGGGGGCAAGCTAGAAGTGGGGCCGGTTAAAAATCGAGATAGATCTCCGCCCGGCGGTTCCCCGCCTCGCCCGAGGGCATGAATTCGTAATAGACGGGGTCGGTATCCGATTTCGCGGCGGCAACCACCGCGTCGGCCGGAGCCCCCAGCCGCACCAGGGCCTCGACGACGGCCTGAGCGCGCTCCTCCGACATGCGGTAGTTCACCAGCTTGTGCTGAACCGGATCCATATTGGCCGTTCGCGCGCTGGCATGCCCGACGACCCGGATCACGCCGCCGCGTTCCCTCTGGAGGGCGACCACCTGCCGGAGAATGGACTGGTCCCGCGCGTCGAGGTCGGAGGACGCATTCTTGAACTGGATCGTCGCGATCCGCATGGACTGCTCCATGCGCGGGGCGGCCGGCGATGCAAGGGCCGGCGGAACCCGGGGCGCGGCCTGCGCCATGACCGGACGGGTATCCTGGATGCCGTCGGAGGAGATCACCACGGTCGCGCCCTCGTCGGCCATCGGCACCATCGCGTTGGCCGGCGCGACCGGCTGGGTGACGCGCTGCGGCACCTCGGACGGCGCCGAGGCGGTTCCATCCGACTCCGGCAGAGCCGGCGCATCCATACCGACGTTAGGTGCCGGCGGCGGCGCGCTCAAGGCGCGCGGAACCTCCGCCGTCTCGGCGGGTTCCGGGATCGACGGCGCGGGAGACGCCTCCGAGGTCTCGCCGGAGGAAGACATCGGCGCCACGGGCCGCGGCGCGGGGGGCATCGACGACGCAGCCGGAGAGGTTTCGGGAGTCGGCGTCGGAGGCGCGGCATTGAGAGAGTTGGACGGCGCGCCCTGGCGCTCCACGGCGGAACCGTAGCGCCGGTTCTGCTGGTCCGAAACGAGCCCTTCGGCGACGCGCGCGCGCTCCTCGGCGCTGGACGTCTCGGGCTTTTCGGGCACGCTGTTCAGGGTCGGGAACGGCTTGTCGGCACCCGGCGCCTCTTCGGGTGCGGCGGCGGCCTCGCTCTTCTCCTCTTCGCCGGAAAAGAGTTCGACGGTGTTTTCGTACCATTTCACCGGATTGACCGCATCCGGAACGCTGGAGCAACCGCCCAACAGGACCGCCACGGCGGTGGCACCGATCGCCGGACGCCACCAACTTCCTACATCAATCCCCCGCCGCATTGGATCCTCTCCTAAAAACCATGATTACCGGAGCCTTCCCTTAAACTCGCGCCGGACCGGCCTGCCCATCGGCCTTATCGATTCCGGCCTCAGGATCATACTGGATAGACTCCTCGGCAATCAACCTAAGGCGCGGATATAATGAAACTTTTCCTGAATACGGATTTTCAGTCGTTCCGGCCGTCCGGCGCCAGCAGCCAATACCGGAACACCGCGCTGACCGCATGGGGCTGTTCAAGCGGCGTCAGATGGCCGCTGTCCTCGACCACCACCAGGGCGGATTTCGGCAGGGCCGCGGCCATATCCGCATGGACCTCGACCGGGCTCAAGGCATCCTGGCGGCCGCATATGACAACGGTCGGGCAATGGAAGAGCCCCAGATCCCGGCGGCTGTCGGGCCGGGTCATGATCGCCTGCTGCTGACGGATGAAACCTTCCCGGCCGACCCGGCCGGCCATTTCCTGAAGCACGGCCAGCATCGCGGCGTCGCCCGCCCGGTCCGGATGCACCAGTCCCGGCAGGAGCCTTTGCGTCACGCCCCGGAAGTTGCCGCGCCGCGCCAGGTCGATGAACCCGCGCCGCCGCTCGGTCTGCTCGGGGCTGTCGGGCAGCGGCGAGGTATCGACCAGCGCCAGCCGCTGCACCCGGTCCGGCGCCTGCCGCATGATCTCCATCGCCAAGTAGCCGCCCATTGACAGCCCGGCCAGCGCGAAGCTCTCGGGAACCGAGGACAGCACCCGCTGCGCCATGGGACCGAGCTGGTCGTCCTGGCTCAAATCGGGCACATGAATGTCGGCGATATCGGTCAGCGTTTCGACCTGGTGGCGCCACAGAGCGGCGTCGTTCAGAAGACCCGGCAGCAGAACCAGGGGCGTCTTCGCAACCATGCTGAGTTTCTATCCTTCTCTCCAAATTGAACACACAAGCCATGTGATATAAGCGCTTCCGGCCGCGAAAAGTAGGGAAACCAGCGGAAAAGGCCAAGATTTCCGTGTTGCCATCATTGACTTGCCATAAGAACTGCATAATATCGCCGGACCCGAGTGGTTAGAGATCAATAGGGACGGGTCGTCTGTCCCAAACCGCCGGCCGGATCCGCACTGCATGAATTTTTCTGACCTTGGCTTAAGTGATGACGTCCTCCGCGCTGTTGCCGATTCCGGCTACACCGCGCCGACGCCCATCCAGGAACAGGCCATTCCCGTCGTTCTGACGGGCCGCGACGTCCTTGCCTGCGCCCAGACGGGTACCGGCAAGACCGCTTCCTTTACCCTCCCGATGATCGAAATTCTGGCCGCGGGGCACGCCAAGGCACGGATGCCGCGTTCCCTGATCCTGGAGCCGACGCGCGAGTTGGCCACCCAGGTCGCCGAGAACTTCGATGCCTATGGGAAATACCATAAGCTTTCCAAGGCCCTGCTGATCGGCGGGGAATCCATGGCCGACCAGATCCGCGTGATCGACCGGGGCGTCGACGTCCTGATCGCGACGCCGGGACGGCTTCTCGACATGTTCGACCGGGGCCGTCTGTTGATGACCGACGTCAAGATCCTGGTGATCGACGAAGCCGACCGGATGCTCGACATGGGGTTCATACCCGACGTGGAAAGAATTGCTTCTCTCGTATCCAAGCTACGGCAGACACTCTTCTTCTCGGCGACCATGCCGCCGGAAATCCGCCGGCTCGCCGACGCCTTCCTGAGCAACCCGAAGCGGATCACCGTTTCCCCGCCGTCGACCCCCGCTGCCACGGTCAGCCAGTCGCTGGTCATGGTCGAGACGCCGAAGGGCTCCAAGCCGGGCAGCGGCAAGGAAAAACGGGCCGCCCTGCGCAAGGTGCTGGATACCGAGGACGTCAAGAACGCCATCATCTTCTGCAACCGCAAGCGCGATGTCGGGATCGTCCACCGGTCGCTCAACCGCCATGGCTACGACGCCGGACAATTGCACGGTGACATGGCCCAGTCGGCGCGGACCGAGACCCTGGGCAGGTTCAAGCAGGGTGAAATCCGGATCCTGGTCTGCAGCGACGTGGCGGCACGCGGCATCGACATCCAGGACATGAGCCACGTCTTCAATTTCGATGTGCCGAGCCATGCCGAGGATTACGTGCATCGGATCGGGCGTACCGGGCGCGCCGGCAAGAAGGGCCGCGCCGTGACCTTCGCCACCCATGAGGACCGCAAATATCTGTCGGCCATCGCCAAGCTGATCGGCGGGCCAATCCCGGTCGAGAAGATCGACGAGGCGAAAGCCGCCACCGACGCGAAACCGGCCGAAACGGAACCGGCCGAGACCGCCAAGCCCGAAGCCGCGGCCGAGGACGAAAAGCCGAAAAGCCGCCGCCAGCGCAAACCGCGCGGCAAGGCCAAGGAGGCGGAGGCGGAAGCTTCGCCCGCTCCGGTCCAGGAGGCCGCCCCGTCTCCGGCGAACGACACCGGAGACGAGGCCGGGACCAAGGGAAAATCCCGCCGGTCCCGCAAGAAGGCACCGGAGAAGACCGCCGAAAAGACGGCCGAGCCCAGGGCGGCGAAGTCCGAAAGGCGGGCGTCCGGACGATCCGGCGCGGGCCGGAGAGAAGCCGAGGAGCGCGTGCGCGGCATGGGCGACCATGTCCCGGCCTTCATGCTGCGGTCGGCATTTGGGAAAAAGGGAAAATAGGGAGGCTGAGCGATGCAGACTCTCTTCGTTCAGGTGAAGTGCCAGCTCGGCAAGGCCTACGAAGTCGCCGCCACGGCGGTCGAGACCGTCGAGGAAGTGTCCGAAGTGCATTCGACCTCGGGCAACTACGACCTGATGCTGACCTGCTACCTCGATGACGACATCGATATCGGCCGTTTCGTCAACGAGAAGGTGCAAACGATCGAAGGCATCCGCGACACCTATACGATCATCGGGCTCAAGGCCTTCCGCTGATTTGAACGGCGGGCCCGAACGGCCCCCCTACTCGACCAGGAACACTTCCGGTTCTCCGTCGGAAACCGTGTAGGTGACGAAATCCTCTTCCTTCACACCGGACATTCCAGGACTGCCCTGCGGCATGCCGGGCAGCGCGATGCCGCGTGCGCCTTCCGGCCGCTGCGCCAGAAAGCGGTCCAGGGCGTTGCGGGTGACATGCCCCTCGACCACGATCCCGTCGACCACCGCGGTATGGCAGGACCAGAGATCCTCGTCGATGCGGAGGAACTCCTTGATGGCGGTCACGTCCTCCATCTCCTTGACGCCCACCGCGTAACCGGAATCCCGCATATAGGCGATCCAGTCGCCGCAACAGCCGCATTGGGGCGACTTGTACACCGTCATCTCCCGAGTGTCGGCATGGGCCATAGCGGCGGCGGCGGCCACGGCAAACGAGAACGCGGTAAGAAACAGGGTTGAGCGGACCTTCATGTCGCCTCCATTTTCCGGCCGGGCGGCGCCGGGCTCGATATCCGAAATTCCGGAAGCGATTTCATCACGAATTCTTCACCGGTTTCAAGTGATACAATATCATTAACCATAAATAAAATATGGTTATATATTTTTATACACTGAATTTTTGTTTTTTATCGCGTTAAAACGAGGGCCTGAGGCGACAGCCCCGGCCCTCGCCGTAACAAAAGTCTCAGATCAGTCCGGCCAGCGGCGACGACGGATCGGCGTACATCTTCTTCGGCATTCGCCCGGCCAGATAGGCCAGACGGCCGGCCTCGATGGCGGCCTTCATGGCACGGGCCATGCGGATCGGATCCTTGGCCCCGGCGATGGCGGTGTTCATCAGAACGCCGTCGCAGCCCAGTTCCATGGCCTGCGCCGCGTCGGAGGCCGTGCCGACCCCGGCGTCGACCAGGACCGGCACCGAAGCCTGTTCCTTGATCAGCCGGATGTTGACCGGGCTCTGGATGCCCAGCCCCGAGCCGATCGGCGCGGCCAGCGGCATGATCGCGCAGCAGCCGATGTCCTCCAGGCGCTTGGCCATGATCGGATCGTCGCTGCAATAGACCATCACCTGGAAGCCTTCCTTGATCAGGATCTCGGCGGCGTCCAGGGTCTCGACCATGTTCGGATACAGGGTCTTCTGGTCGCCGAGGACCTCCAGCTTCACCAGGTCCCAGCCGCCGGCCTCGCGGGCCAGGCGCAGGGTGCGCAGGGCGTCCTCCTTGGTGAAGCAGCCCGCCGTGTTCGGCAGGTAGGTGTATTTCTTCGGGTCGACGTAATCGATCAGCATCGGCTGATTCGGATCGGTCACGTTGACGCGGCGCACGGCCACGGTGACGATTTCGGCGCCGGAGGCCTCGATCGCCGCGGCGGTCTCTTCCATGTCCTTGTACTTGCCGGTACCGACCAGCAGCCGGGAATGGAAGGTGCGGCCGGCCACCTCGAAGACGTCGTCGTCACCGGCCGCCGCGGGCGCGCCGCCGCCGATGAAGTGCACGATCTCCAGGCGGTCTCCGTCTTCGACCGAGATGTCGCCGTACTGCGATTTGGGGACCAGTTCGAGATTACGCTCGACCGCGACCTTCCTGGAATCCAGGCCGATCTCGCCGAGAATTTTTTCCACCGTCATGGGGGCGTCGAACCCGCGTTCTTCGCCATTGATGGTTACGCGCATTGGAGTTTCACCCGTTCGTACCTGTTTGGAACCAATCTGTTCCTCGTTGGGCCGCCCGCCCTTCGGCCGGCCGGGAAACAGCCTATACCGTCGATGCAACGCGCGTGTTATAAGTCGGGTCACACCCGTGATCAATGCGCTGAATCGAAAAAGGCATTTCATGACTCTGGTGCTCAACGGCCCCGAACACAACCTCGTCGGCACGCAAGAGTCCCATTGCCGTGAAATGTCCGGTTCCCAAATGCCGTCCGGCATGCTAAGCGCCCTTGGCGGAGACGGAGGATCCGCGCTTCCGGAGGAAGGTGGCGCGCGGTCCGGCCGTTCCGCCCAAATGATACGTAACCTTCGAGAGGAAAAATGCCGAAGGATCTAAACAAACCCGACATCGACGCCGCGATCGTCAGAAAACTGGCCAAGCTGCTCGACGAAACAGGACTTTCCGAGATCGAGTTCGGCTCCGGCGACTGGCATCTGCGCGTCTCCAAGGGCGCTCCGGCTCCCGTGAGCGTGGCCGCCGCCCCGGCCCCCGCGGCTGTACCGGCGGCCGAGGCTTCCGCGTCATCGGAAGAGGATCAGATCGCCAACCATCCGGGCCTGCTGTCCTCGCCCATGGTCGGCGTCGTCTATACCCAGCCCGAGCCTGATTCGCCGCCGTTCGCGCAGGTTGGCGCGCAGGTGACCGAGGGCCAGACCGTGCTGCTGATCGAGGCGATGAAGGTGTTCAACCCCATCAAGGCGCCGCGCGCCGGCACGGTGAAGAAGATTCTCGTCGAAAACGGCGCCCCGGTCGAATTCGGGGAACCCCTGCTGATCATCGAGTAGGCCCGGATGTTCGAGAAAATCCTCATCGCCAACCGTGGCGAGATTGCGCTTCGCATCCACCGGGCCTGCCGCGAGATGGGCATCCGCACCGTTGCCGTGCATTCCACGGCCGATGCCGACGCCATGCATGTGCGGCTCGCCGACGAATCCGTCTGCATCGGCCCGGCCGCCGCGTCGAAAAGCTATCTCAACATGCACGAGATCCTCTCGGCGGCGACCATCAGCAACGCCGAGGCGATCCATCCCGGTTACGGCTTCCTGTCCGAGAACGCCGATTTCGCCCAGATGGTCGAGGAGCACGGCTTCGTCTTCATCGGCCCGTCGCCCGAGCACATCCGGCTGATGGGCGACAAGATCGCCGCCCGCAAGACGGCGATGGAAACCGGCATTCCGGTGGTTCCGGGATCCGACGGCGCGGTCGAGACTTTCGAGCAGGCCTCGCGGGTCGCCAAGGACATCGGCTATCCGGTCCTGATCAAGGCGTCGGCCGGCGGCGGCGGTAAGGGCATGAAGGTCGCCGACAGCGAGGCCGACCTGCGCGGCGCCTTCGACATCGCCCGCCGCGAGGCCGAGATGAACTTCGGCAACCCGGCGGTCTATATCGAGAAGTTCCTGCGCGCCCCGCGCCACATCGAGGTCCAGATCCTCGGGGACAACCACGGCAACGTGGTGCATCTCGGGGAGCGCGACTGCTCGGTGCAGCGGCGCCACCAGAAGCTGATCGAGGAGGCCCCCTCGCCCGCTCTCAATGAGGAGCAGCGCCAGGAGATCGGCGAGATCGCGGCTTCCGCCGTGCGCAAGATCGGCTACCGCAGCGCCGGAACCATCGAGTTCATGTACGAGAACGGGCAGTTCTACTTCATCGAGATGAACACCCGCCTGCAGGTCGAGCATCCGGTGACCGAGGCGATCTGCGGGATGGACCTGGTGGCCGAGATGATCCGCGTCGCCTCGGGCTCGCCGCTCGGCTTCACCCAGGAGGACGTGACCTTCACCGGCCACGCCATCGAATGCCGGATCAACGCCGAGAACCCGGCCACCTTCCTGCCGTCGCCCGGTAAGGTGCACTCCTACCATGTCCCCGGCGGATGGGGTATCCGGGTCGATTCAGCGCTCTACGCCGGCTACGCGGTGCCGCCCTACTACGACAGCATGATCGCCAAGCTGATCGTCCGCGGCTCCAACCGCAACGAATGCCTGATGCGGCTTCGGCGGGCGCTGGAGGAGTTCGTCATCGACGGCGTCGAAACGACGATCCCGCTTCATCAGCGGCTGATCTCCGAACCCGCGTTCATCGACGGGGAATACGACAACCGCTGGCTCGAGCGGCTGCTCGAAAAGGATGACTAGGAACGATCACGACCCGGATGAACTGACGCCCGAACTTCTGTTGCGCGCCTATGCCGCGGGGATTTTCCCGATGGCGGAAAGCCGCAACTCGGCGTCGGTCTTCTGGGTCGATCCCCGGCTGCGCGGCGTGCTGCCGCTGGACGCCCTCCATATCCCGCGCAGCCTGCGCAAGACCGTCCGCCGCAAGGATTTCGAGGTCCGCTGCAACACCGCCTTCGACCAGGTCATCCGCGCCTGCGCCGACCCCCGCCCCGGTCATCCCGATACCTGGATCAACGACCAGATCGCCACCGCCTACACCCGGCTGCACCGTATCGGCTTCGCCCATTCCGTCGAGTGCTGGCACGACGGGGAACTGGTCGGCGGCCTTTACGGCGTCTCGCTCGGCGCGGCCTTCTTCGGCGAGAGCATGTTCTCGCGCACCACGGACGCCAGCAAGGTCGCCCTGATCCATCTCGTCGCCCGGCTGCGCGCCGGCGGCTTCGTCCTGCTGGACGTCCAGTTCGTGACCGAGCACCTGGCCCAGTTCGGCGCCATCGAGGTGCCGGCGCGGGAGTACCTGGAACTGCTGGAAGAGGCCCTGCGGGAGACGGCTCAGTTCCCTGGGGACTTGTCCGAACCGGAATCCGATTCCGTGGTCGAGGCGTTGTTGCGGCAGTCGACGACCCAGACGTCGTAGACCGGGTGCTCCATCGCCGACAGGGCCGGGCTGGAGGCGAACATCCAGCCGCGGAACACGCTGACCGCCGGTTCCCCCTGGCGGACTTCCCAGATGTCCATGAAGGCGGCGCTTTCCGGGGTTTCCTCGGGGGGACGCTTGTCGCAGGTGCGGGCGACGATCTCCAGCGTGCCGAAGCGCACGATGCTGCCGACCGGCGCCTCGATGGTCGAGACCCGCGCCGTCACCTTGTCCAGGGCCTGGAGAACCGCGGTATCGTAAGGTTCGGCGGCGGCCGGCAGGGCGATCAACGCCGCCGCCAGGGCCGTTCCCGTTAAAAGACAATGCCGTGCTGGGGTACTGTTCCGGTGTGCCATGCTTTCCTTGCGTGTCCGTATCACGTCTCCCCTCTCGCCGGAGGGGTTCCCGATTGTTTTGCCACCCTATCGGCGGAATGCGGCGAAGCGAAGGCGGACGTAATCGGCCGTCCATTGGCCCTCGGCATCGCGAAGCTCCGGTTCCAGATCGGTGATGACCTCCTCGAGGTAGGCCTGCCGCTCGGCCGGGGCGACCGCCTCCAGGAAGGTCCGCGCCATGGTTTCCAGCCACCCCTCGATGCCGGTCGGCAACGGCGTCGGCCGCACGAAAAGCCCGATCTCGGCGACCCGGAACCCGGCCTCCTCCATCAGGCGCGTGTATTCGTCCACGTCGGGGAAAAACCACGGGGAAAGGGCCTTGCCATCGATCCCCCGGCGGGCCAGGGCGGCGACCAGGGCGTCCGAGATGGTGGCGACGTTGCCCTGCCCGCCCATCTCGCCGATGAAGCGCCCCTTCGGCTTCAACGCGGCATGAACGTTCCGCAGCACCGCCGCCGGTTCGCTCATCCAATGCAGCGCGGCATTGCTGAAGACGGCGTCGAATTCCTGCTTGAACGTCAGCGCGCGCCCGTCCATCACCCGGGCGTCGAGACCGCGTTGCCGGGCCGCCTCGACCTGTTCGCGGCTGGCGTCGACGCCGACCACCTCGGCGCCGGATTCGGCCAGCCGTTCGGTCAGCACGCCGTCGCCGCAGCCGAGATCGAGGATGCGCTCGCCGGGCCTGGGGTCGAGCCGGGCGATCAGCGGCGTCCCCAGTTCGGAAACGAACCCGGCGTTACGCTGATATGTCTCCGGATCCCAGGATTGGCCGTTCAAGGGATCGTCCCCCGGTTTATTGTCCGTTATCCTTGCCGCCGGTCGCCAGGAAGATGATTTCGCCGACCTGATCCTCCAGCGCCCGGTAATCCTGGGTCTTCGTGACGGATCCGCCGGCGGCGATCATGGCCTTCGCCTGCCCCGCCTCCAGCCGTACGTATTTGCCGCCGAGCAGCCCCTCGTCGGCGATGATGGCGCTGGTGTCCTCCGGCAGCTTGACGTCGGGCTGGATGGTCATGGTCACCACGGCATCGTAGGTCTCGGTGTCGAGCGAGATGTCGCCGACCGTCCCGACCTTGATCCCGCTGATCCGGACGTCGCTGCCGCGGGTCAGCCCGCCGACGCGGAAGAACACCGCCTTGACGTCGTATCCCTTGGTCGTCTCGACCTGCGCCATATCCCAGGCGAAGAAGACGAACATGGCGGCGACCACCAGCACGACGGCGCCCATAACGGTTTCGATCAGGTTCCTGCCCATGGTGGCCCTTCCCGCGGTCCGGCTGCGGTCAATTCGCGCCGGGAGCCGCCTCCTCCTTCTGTTTGCTCAGGCGCGCCCGTCCCTGGGAAATGATCAGTTCCAGCAGATCGCTGACGATCACCGCGTCCTGGGTGAAATTGATCCGGTCGCCGTCGGCCAGATAGGTCTCCTCGAAGCCCGGTTCGAGTTCCAGGTACTTGGTCCCGAAAAGACCGCTGGTCAGGATCGACACCGAGCTGTCGCTCGGCAGTTTGATCCCGTTGCGGATCTTCATGGCGACGACGGCCCGGTAATCGCCGTCGAGATGCTGGCCGACCACCGAACCGACGTTGATCCCGCCGAGACGGACATCGTCCCCCATGGCCAGGCCGTCCACCCGGTTGAAGGTCGCGGAAACCACATAGGCCGAGGACGTCGCCTTCTCGGCGACGCTGTGCGTCGTATAGGAAAAGACGACGGCCATGACGAAGACGACGAGAACGACGCCGCCGACGACGATCTCCTTGACCTGACGTGACATGATTTCAGGCGTCCGGTCGAACCGGCGCGGCCGCATCTTCCGGGGACCAGGCTTCGTAGTCGCCCGTCGCGGGCGCGTGTCGGCGCTTGCGGAACTCGTGCCCCTGCGGCCGGTAGGCCTCGACCGTGCCCGTCGTGTTGGGCCGATGGACCTTCTGCCAGGACCGCGCCAGGGCGGCGCTCTCGGTCAGCGGTTCCTTCACCGTATGATGGAGCCAGGCATGCCATTCGGCCGGCACCTTCGATGCCTCGTCCCCGCCCTTGTAGATGACCCAGCGGCGCTCGCGGCCCAGACGGCCGAGGCGCTTACTGCGGTAGTACTTATTGCCGAACTCGTCGGTGCCGACCAGCTCCGCGAAGAACAGGCTCGAAAAGATGGTGCCGATTGTGATCACGCGCGTTTCCCGTACGGTTTGCGAATAAGAAATGCGGCCCGGACCGGGACGCCGATCCGGCAGCGCCAAATATGGCACTTGCAATGCCGCGCGTCCAGCCCGCGCGCCGTCGTGGCCTCCCCCTGCCGTCCCCACCGCCCCTTGCGGATGCCTTTCTAACGTGACGGTTTAACTGCGCATCCCGATCTTTCCGAACCGCGCGCCGGGACGGCGGGTTGGCCGGGTGAACTTGACGCGCGATTTCAACACTTTGGCCAAACCCCCGATAAAGCTTAACTTTCTACAATATCCAGTGTTTTTTTCACTTATGTGACACGAAATCTTGTTGCCATGCAAAAGGGGGTCGTCTACATTTTGTTCCGTTCGGGCCGAGGCAACACCCCATCTTGTACTGCATGACGTGGTTGATTGTCCGGCCCACCCGCTCCGGAGGTGGGATCCGGGGTCCCTGACACTGAACTTTAGGCCAGCTACCGCGCATCCAAGGGGGATTCATGCGAATTACGCGCTTCTTCACTCGAGCAGGAAAATCACCCTACGAGTCCATTGAGTTCCGCACGACATCGAGCGAAATCCGGAACCCCGATGGGTCGGTGGTCTTCAAGCTCGAGGAGATGGAGGTCCCCGCGACCTGGTCGCAGGTCGCCTGCGACGTGCTGGCTCAGAAGTATTTCCGCAAGGCCGGCGTGCCGGTCGCCCTGAAGGCGGTCGAGGAGAACACCGTCCCGTCCTGGCTGTGGCGCAAGGAGCCCGATACGGAAGCCCTCGCCAAGCTGCCGAAGGACAAGCGGCAGACCGGCGAATCCGGCGCCACCCAGGTCTTTGACCGGTTGGCCGGCGCCTGGACCTACTGGGGCTGGAAGGGTGGTTATTTCGATTCCGAGGAAGACGCCCAGGCCTATTTCGACGAGATGCGCTACATGCTGTGTGCCCAACTCGGCGCGCCCAATTCGCCGCAGTGGTTCAACACCGGCCTGCACTGGGCCTACGGCATCGACGGCCCGGCCCAGGGCCATCACTACGTCGACTTCAAGACCGGCAAGCTGGTCCGGTCGGAATCGGCCTACGAGCATCCGCAGCCGCATGCCTGCTTCATCCAGAGCATCGAGGACGACCTGGTCAACGAAGGCGGCATCATGGACCTGTGGGTCCGCGAGGCGCGCCTGTTCAAGTACGGCTCCGGGACCGGCTCCAACTTCTCGCACCTGCGCGGCGAGAACGAGCCCCTGTCGGGCGGCGGCAAGTCGTCCGGCCTGATGAGCTTCCTGAAGATCGGCGACCGCGCGGCGGGCGCCATCAAGTCCGGCGGCACCACCCGCCGTGCCGCCAAGATGGTGGTGGTCGACATCGACCATCCCGACGTCGAGGCGTTCATCGACTGGAAGGTCCGCGAGGAACAGAAGGTCGCCGCCCTGGTGTCCGGCTCGCGGCTCGCCGACAAGCACCTCAACGCGGTCATGGCGGCCTGCCACAAGGGCGACGGCGACGACCGGTTCGACCCGAAGAAGAACGCCGAGTTGAAACAGGCCATCCGCGGCGCCCGCGACGCGATGATCCCGGACAACTACGTCCAGCGGATCATCCAGTTCGCCAGGCAGGGCTTCACCGAGATCGACTTCCCGGTGTTCTCCACCGACTGGGATTCCGATTCCTACGTTACCGTTTCCGGCCAGAACTCCAACAACACCGTCCGCGTCACCAACGACTTCCTGGAAGCCGTGTTGGGCGACCAGGACTGGAAGCTGATCCGGCGCACCGACGGCGGCGTCGCCAAGTCCGTGCGCGCCCAGGACCTGTGGGAGCAGATCGGCTACGCCGCCTGGGCCTGCGCCGATCCGGGGATGCAGTTCGACACCACCATCAACGAGTGGCACACCTGCCCGAACGATGGCCGGATTAACGCGTCCAACCCCTGCTCCGAATACATGTTCCTGGACGACACGGCGTGTAACTTGGCGTCCCTCAACCTGCTGCCGTTCGGCCGCGAGGACGGAAGCTTCGACGTGCCGGCCTTCGAGCACGCCGTGCGGCTGTGGACGGTCACCCTGGAAATCTCGGTGCTGATGGCGCAGTTCCCGTCGGCCCGTATCGCCGAACTGTCCTACAAGTTCCGCACCCTCGGCCTCGGCTTCGCCAATATCGGCGGCCTGCTGATGGCCAACGGCATCCCGTATGACTCCGACGAGGGCCGGGCCATCTGCGGCGGCATCTCGGCGCTGATGACCGGCATGGCCTACGCCACCTCGGCCGAAATGGCCCAGGAACTGGGTGCCTTCGCGGGCTACGAGAAGAACCGCGAACCGATGCTGCGGGTCATCGCCAACCACCGCCTGGCCGCCATCGGCGCCGAGGACGGCTACGAGGGCCTGTCGGTGCCGCCGGTGCCGCTGGACGCCGAGGCCAGCCCGGACACCGAACTGGCGGAAGCCGCCCAGCGGGCCTGGAACAAGGCGCTGGAGATCGGCACCGCCTACGGCTTCCGCAACGCCCAGGTGTCGGTGATCGCCCCGACCGGGACCATCGGTCTGGTGATGGATTGCGACACCACCGGCATCGAGCCGGACTTCGCCCTGGTCAAATTCAAGAAGCTGGCCGGCGGCGGCTACTTCAAGATCATCAACCGCATGGTGCCCCAGTCCCTGGCCAAGCTCGGCTACGACGAGGACGAGATCAAGGCGATGATCAACTACGCGGTCGGCCACGGCACGCTGGACGGCGCCCCGGGCGTCAACCACGAGGCCCTGCGGGCCAAGGGCTTCACCGACGGCGCCATCGAGACCGTCGAGAACGCCATCGCCGACGCTTTCGACATCAAGTTCGCCTTCAACAAATGGTCCCTGGGCGAGGAGTTCTGCACCGAGGTCCTGAAGATCCCGGCGGACGACATGGACGACATGGCGTTCGATCTGCTGACCGCGCTCGGCTTCTCGAAGGAGGACATCTCGGCCGCCAACACCTATGCCTGCGGCTCGATGACCCTGGAAGGCGCACCCGGCCTGAAGGACGAGCACCTGCCGGTGTTCGACTGCGCCACCCCGTGCGGCCGCCTCGGCAAGCGCTTCCTGTCGGTCGACAGCCACATCCGCATGATGGCCGCCTGCCAGCCGTTCGTCTCCGGCGCCATCTCCAAGACCATCAACATGCCGAACGACGCGACCGTCGAGGACTGCAAGGAAGCCTACCTGCTGTCCTGGAAGCTCGGTCTCAAGGCCAACGCGCTGTACCGCGACGGCTCCAAGCTATCGCAGCCGCTGCAGGCCGCCCTGCTCGACGAAGAGGATCTCGAGGACATCATCGAGATGCCGACCGCCGAACAGGCCCAGGTCCTCACCGAGCGGGTGGTCGAGCGTTTCGTCGAGCGCGAGCGGGCGACCCGCCGCCGCCTCCCCGACCGCCGCAAGGGCTACACCCAGAAGGCCGTCGTCGGCGGACACAAGGTCTATCTGCGGACCGGCGAATACGAGGACGGCAAGGTCGGCGAGATCTTCATCGACATGCACAAGGAGGGCGCCGCCTTTCGCAGCCTGATGAACAACTTCGCCATCGCCATCTCGATCGCCCTGCAGTACGGCGTACCGTTGGAGGAGTTCGTCGAGGCGTTCACCTTCACCCGGTTCGAGCCGTCGGGCATCGTCGAGGGCAACGAGACCATCAAGATGGCCACCTCGATCCTCGACTACATGTTCCGCGAGCTGGCCGTGTCCTACCTCGGCCGTCACGACCTCGC
>Ga0207799_100312_pt1 | contig 24610 bp, 25 predicted proteins | sample TtanPargueraPR_4_FD_187742 | JGI IMG/M metagenome (GOLD analysis project Ga0207799, IMG submission 187742) | Aerobic enrichment media microbial communities from Bioluminiscent Bay, La Parguera, Puerto Rico - Tt and M2 (SPAdes) | ecosystem: Environmental > Aquatic > Marine > Unclassified ...
CCCCCCAGCGTCCCGGCCGCCGGTTTCTTTTTTCTTCCGCCCCCTGCCGGATCTCGCCAAAACCTTTGGTGTTGAGACGCGAATCGCTATATCTGTCGCGTCATGACCGATGAACGCATCAATCTGATCGGGTTGTCGCGCGAGGAACTGGGCGGCCTGCTGGCGGAAATGGGCGAGAAGCCGTTCCGCGCCAAGCAGGTCTGGCACTGGATCTACCATCGCGGCGCCACCGATTTCGAGCAGATGACGACCCTGGCGGCGTCGCTGCGCCCGAAGCTGGCCGAGCGCTTCTCCCTGGCCCGGCCGGGCGTGTCCCGCGAGCTGCGCTCCGACGACGGCTCGCGCAAATGGCTGCTCGAATTCACCAAGGGCCAAGAGGCCGAATGCGTGTTCATCCCCGAGGAGGACCGCGGCGCGCTCTGCATCTCCTCGCAGATCGGCTGCACGCTGACCTGCAAGTTCTGCCATACCGGCACCCAGCTTCTGGTGCGCAACCTGACGGCGGGCGAGATCGTCGGCCAGCTGATGGTGGCGCGCGATTCCTACGGCGAATGGCCGGCGCCGAAGGGCGGGCGGCTGCTGTCCAACATCGTGATGATGGGCATGGGCGAGCCGTTGATGAACTACGACGCGGTGGCCAAGGCCCTGCGCATCGTCATGGATAACGAGGGCATCGCCATCTCGAAACGGCGCATCACGCTGTCCACCTCCGGCGTGGTGCCGCTGATCCGCCGCTGCGGCGCGGAACTGGGCGTGAAACTGGCGATCAGCCTGCACGCCGTGACCGACGAGCTGCGCGACAAGATCATGCCGATCAACCGCAAATACCCGCTGGAAGAACTGATGGCGGCCTGCCGCGAATATCCCGGCGCCGACAACGCCCGGCGCATCACCTTCGAATACGTGATGCTGAAGGACGTCAACGACTCGCCGGCCGACGCCCATGCCCTGGCCCGGCTGGTCAAGGGCATCCCGGCCAAGTTCAACCTGATTCCGTTCAATCCCTGGCCCGGCGCGCCCTACGAGTGCTCGACGCCGCGGGCGATGAAGAAGTTTGCCGACATCCTCAACGACGCCGGCTATTCGGCGCCGATCCGCACCCCGCGCGGCCGCGACATCCTGGCCGCCTGCGGGCAGTTGCGCTCGGAGACCCAGCGCGAGCGGATGAGCCTCTACAAGGCGCGGATCGCCGCCGGGGGCGAGGACGATCACGCAAAGGCGCCCCACCCGGCATCCAGCTAAGCATTCCGGGGCCGGATCGCCCCTTGCCCAAGGCGCGCAAAATCCTATACTGCGCCTTCGTTTTCTTACCCCGAACAAAGGGCGCGTGAACCATGAAGGGCCAAGTCAAAAAGGTCGTGCTTGCCTATTCCGGCGGGCTGGACACATCGGTCATCCTGCGCTGGCTGCAGGACGAATATAACTGCGAAGTCGTCACCTTTACCGCCGACATCGGCCAGGGCGAGGAGCTGGAACCGGCCCGCAAGAAAGCCGAGATGATGGGGATCAAGGAGATCTTCATCGAGGATCTGCGCGAGGAATTCGTCCGCGACTACGTGTTCCCCATGTTCCGCGCCAACGCGCTCTACGAGGGAACCTACCTGCTCGGCACCTCCATCGCCCGGCCGCTGATCGCCAAGCGCCAGATCGAGATCGCCAACCAGGTCGGCGCCGACGCCGTGTCGCACGGCGCCACCGGCAAGGGCAACGACCAGGTCCGTTTCGAACTCGGCTATTACGCGCTCAAACCCGACATCAAGATCATCGCCCCGTGGCGCGAATGGGACCTCAACTCGCGCAGCAAGCTGATCGAGTTCGCCGAGGCGCACCAGATTCCGATCCCGCACGACAAGCGCGGCGAGGCCCCCTATTCGGCCGACGCCAACCTGCTGCACATCTCCTGCGAGGGCAAGGCGCTGGAGGATCCTTGGCAGGAGCCCGAGGAATACATCTTCACCCGCTCGGTCTCGCCCGAGGCCGCGCCGGACAAACCGACCTACGTCGAGATCGACTTCGAGGCTGGCGACCCGGTCGCCGTCGACGGCGTCAAGATGAGCCCGGCCACCCTGCTGGCCAAGCTCAACGAGCTGGGCGGCGCCAACGGCATCGGCCGCATGGACATCGTCGAGAACCGTTTCGTCGGCATGAAGTCGCGCGGCGTCTACGAGACCCCGGGCGGCACCATCCTGTTCCACGCGCGCCGCGCGGTGGAAAGCCTGGTGCTGGACAAGGGCGCGATGCACATGAAGGACGAGCTGATGCCGCGCTACGCCGAGCTGGTCTACAACGGCTTCTGGTTCGCCCCGGAGCGCGAAATGCTGCAGGCGGCGATCGACGAAAGCCAGAAGATGGTCACCGGCACGGCCCGCATGAAGCTCTACAAGGGCAACGCCACGGTGGTCGGCCGCAAGTCGCCGAACAGCCTCTATTCCGAGGCCATCGCGACCTTCGAGGCCGACACCGTCTACGACCAGCGCGACGCCAGCGGCTTCATCAAGCTCAACGCCCTGCGCCTCCGTCTACGGGGCAGCCTGGGAGCCTGAGAAAATGGGCGGGCGCTGGCTCACGGGCCATCGTCCCTATCTGGCGCTCGCCCTTTTCTGCCTCGTTCTCTACCTCCCCGGACTCGCCGCCATCCCGCCACTCGACCGCGACGAGGCCCGCTTCGCCCAGGCATCGGCCCAGATGCTGGAAAGCGGCGATTTCATCGATATCCGGTTCCGCGACGAGCCCCGCCACAAGAAGCCGGCCGGGATCTATTGGCTGCAATCGGCCTCGGTCGCCCTGCTGAGCGGCCCCGAAGCGCGTGAAATCTGGGCCTACCGGGTGCCGTCCGTACTCGGCGCGACGCTTTCCGTGCTGCTGCTGTTCCACCTCGGAATCGTGATGTTCGACCGGCGGACGGCCTTCCTCGCCGCCGCCCTGCTGGCCGGGTCCGTCCTACTGATGCTGGAAGCCCATCAGGCGAAATCCGATGCCGCCCTGCTGGCCACGGTGCTCGCCACGCAGGCGGCGCTGGGCCGCATCTATCTGGGCGCGCGCGGCCATAACGGCCTCGGTCGGGCCGGGCCCCGCTGGGCGGTTCTTTTCTGGGCCGGACTCGGCTGCGGCATCCTGATCAAGGGCCCCATCGCGCCGATGGTCGCCGGTTTGACGGCGATTGCGCTGGTCCTGGCCGACCGCGACCTCCGCTGGCTCGGCGGCACCCGGCCATTCTGGGGCATTCCGCTGATGCTCGCCGTCGCCGTGCCGTGGTTCGCCGCCATCGGCATCGCCAGCGACGGCGCCTTCTTCCGCGAGGCGGTCGGTCACGACATGCTCGGCAAGATCGCCAGCGCCCAGGAATCGCACGGCGGCCCGCCGGGCTATCACACGCTGCTGGTCACCGCCCTGTCCTGGCCCGGATCGCTGTTCCTCTGGCCGGCCCTGGCCGAGGCGGTAAGACGGCGGACCTCGCCGCCGGTCCGCTTCTGCCTCGCCTGGCTGGTCCCGGCCTGGATCGTCTTCGAGGCGACGGCGACCAAGCTGCCCCATTACACCCTGCCGCTGTTCCCGGCGCTGGCCCTGCTGACGGCGGCGGCCGTCCTCACCGCGCCGGAGCGGATGGGAAGGCTCTGGGCCAAGCTGCCGGCGGGGCTCTGGGCCGCGGTCGGGGTCGTCCTCGCCGCCGCCGCCATTGCCGCGCCGATCCAATGGGGCGGCGATTTCTCATTGGCGTCGCTGGTTCCCGCCGCCTTGGCGCTGGCCGCCATCGGAACCGGAATCCGATATCTGAGCACCGGCCGTCCCGCGACCGCCGCGACCGCCGGGCTGGTGTTCGGCGCATTGGCGCTGAGCGGCGTTTTCGGGCTGGTCCTGCCGCAACTGGACGCCTTCAAGCTCAGCCAGCAAACCCACGATCTAATTCGCTCCCAGACCGGGACAGTCGCCAGCGCGAACATCGCCACGGCCGGGTACCGGGAACCGAGTCTCGTTTTCCTGCTCGGAACCGATCTGGTCTTCGCCGACGGACCCGGCGCGGCCGCGTTCCTGGACGGGGAACCGGGCCGGATCGCCATTGTCGACGACCGGGAGAACCCCGGCTTCCTGGCCGCCGCAAATGACAGCAGGATGAAATTTTCCCGTGTGGGAGAGATCGCCGGGCTCAACTATTCGCGGGGCCGCGAGGCGGTGCTATATGTCTATCGTTCCCTGGACTGAAGCGATGACTCCGGAGACCGAAGATGGCACTGCACCGGCCTGGCGCACTCTGTCGCGATCTCTCCGATTGGATTCTGGACACCGCCGCGCAGCGGCCCTATTCCGCCGCCTTCGTCTCCGCCCTCCTGGCCACCGCCGTCTCGTTTTCGCTGATTGACCGTCCGGTCGCCCGCTGGACCGCGTCGCACATGTCGGATTTTCAGAAACGCGTGATGGCCGACCTGACCGAGATCGCCGCCGTCGAGGTCTATCTCCTGCTGTCGGTGATGCTGTTCCTGGCCTTCCGTTACGCCCACAGGCGGCTGATCATGAAGCGCAACCGCGACGTGGCGGAAGCCGCCCGAAACGCCTGCCTGTTCGTCATCGCCTCGGTGATCGCGACGGGGCTGGCGGGCATCGCCCTGAAGACGGCGCTCGGCAGGATGCGGCCGCGCGCCTTCCTGGAACAGGGGCTGTACGGCTTCTCGCCGTTCAACGTGTCGGACTTCTCGATGAACGCGCTGCCGTCCGGGCATACCCAGTTCATGTTCACCCTGGCCATGTCGCTGACCCTGGTCTATCCGCGCTACGACGCCTTCTATTTCTTCTTCGCCGCCACGGTCGGCGTGCTGCGGGTGCTCCAGGGGGCCCACTGGATCAGCGACGTGATCGCCGGCGCCTATATCGGCATGCTCGGTCCGATCCTGGTCAAGAAATACCTGTTCGACGCGAAGGGGCTGCCGGTCCGCGTCATGCTCGGCCGCGACCGCCACCTGTTCGTGCCCAGCGAGCCCGGCTATTCCCAGGCCCGGTGACGCTCTACCGCCGCAGCAGCGCCGAGCGGAAATCGGTGATGTGGTGGGCGGCCATCGACAGGATCTCGTCGACGAAGGCCGGCACCACCTCGGTGGCCGGGCCGTAGCGGGCCTCGGCGAACATCGAGGCGCCGAGCGACGGCTCCAGGTTCAGTTCCACCGTATGGCCGGGACCATGGCCGTGACCGTTGCCGCGCGAAGCGACATGCTGGACGAACCCGGCCGCCGGGTAGACGTTGCCCGAGGTTCCGATGGAGACGAACAGCCCGCAGTCGTCGAGGGCGGCGTAGATCCGCTCCAGCCCGATCGGCATCTCGCCGAACCAGACGACGTGCGGGCGCATGCCGCCGACGGCGCCGCATTTCGGGCAGGCCGTGTCGACGCCCAGGTCTTCCTCCCAGTGCAGGACCGCGCCGCAATCCTCGCAACGGACCTTCAGGTGCTCGCCGTGCATGTGGATGAGGTTCCGGCTGCCGGCCTGCCGATGCAGGTTGTCGATATTCTGGGTGACCAGCAGCACCTGTCCCGGCCACTCGGCCTCCAGCCGGGCCAGCGCCGCGTGCGCCGCGTTGGGTTGCACCTCGCCGCTCAGCAGCTTGCGCCGCCGGTCGTTGTAGAAGGCATGGACCTTGTGGGGGTCGCGGGCGAAGCCCTCGGGCGTCGCGACCTCCTCGACCCCGACCTTGGCCCAGATGCCATCGGCGTCGCGGAAGGTATCCAGTCCCGACTCCTTGGAGATCCCGGCGCCGGTCAGGATGACGATCGATCCAGCGGTCTCTTGGTGCATAGTTCCTCGCGTCGTAGGGGAGGGCCCGGAAGCCGCCGGGGCTGGACCGGCGGACCGTGGCCATGATAAGCCAGCGGCACGAAACTTAAGGTGCCGGACCCGAGGAGGAAAGACCGCTTTGGTAAAAGTTTTGTTCGTCTGCCTGGGGAACATCTGCCGTTCGCCCGCCGCCGAGGGGGTCTTCCGGGCCCTTCTGGAGCGCGAGGGGCTGGACGGCGAGATCACCTGCGACTCGGCGGGGACCGGCGCTTGGCACATCGGCAATCCGCCGGATTCCCGCATGGTCCGGGCGGCCCGCTACCGCGACGTCGACCTCGGCGGCCTGCGTGCCCGCCAGGCGTCGAGCGCCGATTTCGGCCGCTTCGACTACATCCTGGCGATGGACGGCGACAACCTCGGCAACCTGCTGCGCCTCAAGCCGGAGGGCTACGAGGGACATCTCGGCCGGTTCCTCGACTTCGCGCCGGGCGCCGGGCGCCAGGACGTCCCCGACCCCTATTACGGCGGCGAGGACGGGTTCGAACTGGTCCTCGACCTGATCGAACGGGCCGCCGAGGGGCTGCTCGCCGATATCCGGGAAAAGCATCTGTAGGGAACAGCCGTGTCCGGGAACCTGCACGCCCGCATCCGCGAGATCACCGGCCGGGAGGCCGAGCGTCTCGCGCCGCTGGGCGGCGGCTGCATCGGCGACGTCTACCGGGTCGATCTGGCCGACGGCGGACGGCTGGTCGCCAAGACCGGGGCGGCGGGCAGCGGCCTCGCCCTGGAGGGCTACATGCTGGAGCGCCTCGCCGCGCTGTCCGACCTGCCGGTGCCCGAGGTCGTCCACGCCGAGGACACCCTGCTGCTGATGGGATTCATCGAGACCTCGGGGCACCTTAACGAGTCGGCTCAGGCCCATGCCGCCAGGCTGATCGCCGCCCTGCATAATGTCACCGGCCCGGCCTTCGGCTTCGAGCGCGACACCCTGATCGGCGGACTGCACCAGCCCAACCCGCAAACCCCGCGCTGGCTCGATTTTTTCCGCGACCAGCGGCTGCTCTACATGGGGCGCGAGGCGCTCGACGCCGGGCGGCTGCCCGGCCGGCTGATGGACCGGCTGGAGACCCTGGCCGGGCGGCTGGAGCGCTGGATCGAGGAGCCCGCCGCGCCGTCGCTGCTGCACGGCGACATGTGGACCGGCAACGTCCTGGTCCGCGACGGACGCATCGGTGGGTTCATCGACCCCGCCGTCTACTACGGCGATCCCGAGATCGAGCTGGCCTTCGGCACCCTGTTCGGCACCTTCGGCAGCGCGTTCTTCGACCGCTACGCCGAAATCCGCCCGATCCGGCCGGGCTTCTTCGAGGAGCGGCGCGACCTCTACAACCTCTATCCCCTGCTGGTCCACGTCCGGCTGTTCGGCGGCTCCTACGTCGGCGCGGTCGAACGGACCCTGAGCGATTTCGGCTGCTGAGGGCCGGGGATATGCGCCAGGATATCCGCGAGATCATCGAGACCGCCACCGGGTCGCGCCCGGTCGAGTTCCAGGCCCTGCACGGCGGCTGCGTTTCCGACGTCATGCGGGTCGACCTGGCCGACGGCGAACGGGTCGTCATCAAGCTGGGCGACGAGGCCACCGGCCTGACCCAGGAGGCTTTCCGGCTGCGCTATCTGGCCGAAAAGACGGACCTGCCGGTGCCCGAGGTCATCTACGTCGATCCGGGCGTGCTGGTCATCGGCTATGTCGAGACACGAGGCGGAATCACCGCCCCGGCCCAGGAGCACGCCGCCGAACTGCTTGCCGCGCTGCACGGCGTCACCCATGAGGCCTGCGGCTTCGATCAGGGGTCGCTGTCCGGCGGGCTGGAGAAGCCCGCTCCGTGGACCGAAAGCTGGGTCGAGTTCTTCCGCGAGCACCGGCTGCGCTTCACCGCCAAGGCCGCCCTCGATTCCGGGAACCTGCCGCGCGAACTGGCGCCGCGCATCGAGAAGCTGGCCGGAAAGATCGACCGCGTGCTGGTCGAGCCGGACCGGCCGTCGCTGATCCACGGCGACATGTGGACGGGCAACGTGCTGTGCCTGAACGGGCGGGTCGCCGCCTTCGTCGATCCGTCCTGCTACTATGCCCATGCCGAGCAGGAGCTCGCCTACTCGACCCTGTTCGGCACCTTCGGCAAGCCCTTCTTCCGGCGCTACCACGAGATCCGGCCGATCCAGCCGGGCTTCTTCGAGGAACGCCTGCACCTTTACAATCTCTACCATTTGCTGATTCATGTACGTCTGTTCGGCGGGACCTACGTCCAGGCCACCGCCGATACGCTTCGTTACTACGGATTTTGAACAATGACCTCAGAACATAGGGCCGGAACCTCGGCAACCGGCCTGGTGATTTTCGATTGCGACGGCGTGCTGGTCGACAGCGAGGTGCTGTCCAGCCAGCTTCTGTCCAAGGCCCTGACCGGCCAGGGCTACGCCGTCACCCCCGAGGACTGCCGGGCCCGCTACACCGGCATCAGCATGCGTTCCGCCATCGCCATGGTCGAGGCCGACTGGGGCCGCCGCCTGCCCGAGACCTTCGAGGACGAGGTGCGGGCCCATGACCTGGAGGTCTTCGCCCGCGAACTGAAGCCGATCCCCGGCATCAAGGGCGCCTTGGAACACATCGAGCTGCCCGTCTGCGTCGCCTCGTCCGGCGCGCCGGTCAAGATCCGCCATTCGCTGACCGTCACCGGCCTGCTCGACTTCTTCGAGCCGCACCTGTTCAGCGCCCATATGGTCGAAAAGGGCAAACCGGCGCCGGACCTGTTCCTGCTCGCCGCCGAGAGGATGGGGTACGCCCCCGCCGACTGCTATGTGGTCGAGGACAGCGAGGCGGGCGTCTCCGCCGGCCGTGCCGCCGGGATGCGGGTGCTCGGTTTCACCGGCGGCGGCCACGCCATGGCCGGCGACGAGGAGCGGCTGCGCAGGGCCGGGGCCGACATCGTCTTCCGCGACATGACCGACCTGCCCGGCCTGGTGAACGATCAGCCGGTTTCCAACGGGTAGTCCGCCAGCGCCTCGTAATGCGCGCCCTCGCGGCCGAGATGGCTGCGGAACAGGGTGAAGCGGTCGGCGGTGAACGGCCCGGCCCGGAAGCCCTCGTAGGCCTGGATGAACTGCCCGACCCGGTTGGCCGGCGTGCCGTTCAGCCGGGCCAGGGTGATGTGCGGCTTGAACTTGCGGTGTTCCGGCCCGAACCCGGCCCGCACCGCGGCCGATTCCACCTTCTCGTGCAGATGGCCGACGGCGCTCCCCGCCTCGACCCCGGCCCAGACGGCGCCGACCTTGTTGCCCCGGCCGCGCTCGAAGCAGCCGATCCCGGCCAGCGAGACCGGAAAGGCCGGCGCGTCGATGTCGTCGAGAAATCCGTGCAGGTCCTCGGCCTGGCTGTCGTCCACCTCGCCGATGAAGCGCAGCGTCACATGCATGTTCTCCGGCCGCACCCAGCGCGCCTTCGGCAGGCCCGCGCACAGGACGCCGAGCCTGTCGCGGATGTCTTCAGGCAACGGGATGCCGACGAAGAGTCGCATGATCCACCTCCCGGGAGAAACGTGAGAACTTATAGGAAAAGGGTCAAGACGCCGGTATAGGAGTAGAGCCGGTTGAACGAGATTTCCCCGTTGGCGTAGAAGCCGATCAGCGGGATATCGCCGAGGCTTTCGCGGATCATCGCCATCTCGGCCCCGGTCTCCTCGAACATGTTCGGGCCGCGCGCGATGCAGGAGACGTAGATGCCGCCGCGCGGCGGGCCGTCCAGCCGCTCCTTCAGGCGGGTCAGCATACGGTCGAGGTCGTTGGCCGCCGAATCCGGGTCGCGGCGCACGAAGACCACCCGGTCGCCCGGTTCGACCTGGCCCGCGATGGCCAGCCAGCCGCGCTCGGGGTCGATGCCGATCAGGCTGCGCACCATGTAGTCGCCGGTGTCCGAACCGTGGATCGGCAGCGCCGCGTGGATCAGCCCGCCGACCGCAGACAGGTCGCCGGCCATCTTCGGGCCGATCTCCTCCTTGAACACGTCCAGCGCCTTCCGGCCGTCGAGGCCGATCAGCACGTTGTCCAGGCAGTCGGAGATCTCGTGGCTCTCGCCGATCGGCGTGCAGCCCTGGGTCAGCCCGGTGACCAGCGGCACCGCGCCCGAGAACAGCACCCCGGAAACGCCGCCGCCGGTCAGCCGCCCGGCGATCTGGTGCGCCGCGGCGCGCGACGAGGTCAGTCCGCCGACCAGGAAACCCGAGGTCTCCGAAGCCAGCTCCTCGATCAGCGGCGCCAGGCTTTCGTGCGTCGGGTCGGCATGGACCAGCCCGAGGGCCGGCGCGGTCCGGCCGATCCAGTCGCGCAGGCCGTCGGAAAGCTGCTCGGCGCCCTTCGAGATCGACGGGAAGACGCAGAATCCGTCCGGCGGCAACGGCGCCAGCATGGCGGCGACGGCGGGCTGGTCGAAGTATTCCGCGTCGACCGCGCAGATGCCCAGGCCGACGGTGCCGACCCACTGCTCGACGCCGGTCTTCTGGCGCAGATAGGTGAGGATGCTGGACATGTCCTCGGCCAGCATGTCGGTGACGTAGACGAACCCCAGCGTCGTCTCGGGATCGGCCCGGCCCAGCCGGTCGGTGCAGGCCTTGGCCGCATGGGCCCAGTCCTCGGCAACGGCATGGGCGACCTTGAAGGCTGTCATGGACGGCGCCCCCTAGCGCCCGGCGTGAGAATTGAACATTCGAACCGCAAACGGGCATTGTACCGCAGCGGCTTCCGGACCGAAACAATCCTGCGAACCGGCCCCATATCAGTCCCCGGCGATCAGCCGCTCCACATGGGGCAGCATGCGTTCGACGATGATGTCCACGCCCTTCGGATTGGGGTGGATGCCGTCCTCCTGGTTCAGCGCCGGGTCCGCCGCGACCCCGTCGAGGAAGAACGGATAGAAGGCCACGCCGTGTTTTTCCGCCAGTTCGGGGAACAGGCCCCTGAACTCGTCGCCGTAGTCGCGGCCCAGGTTGGGCGGGGCCAGCATGCCGGTCAGCAGCACCGCCACGCCCTCGTCGCGGGCCCTTCTGATGATGGCGTTCAGGTTCTCCTCGGTCGCCTCGGGGTCGAGGCCGCGCAGCCCGTCGTTGGCCCCGAGTTCCAGGATCATCGCGTCGGGCATGCCGCCCGGCGCCGCCGCCAGCGCCCAGTCCAGCCGCGTCAGGCCGCCGGCAGAGGTATCGCCGGAAACGCCGCCGTTGATCACCGTGACGTCATGCCCCCGCGCCCGCAGCGCCGCCTCCAGCTTCACCGGAAAGGCGTCCTCCTGCTCCAGGCCGTAGCCCGCCGTGAGGCTGTCGCCGAGGGCGAGGATCGTCAGCGGATCGGCCGCCGCCGGACGCGTCCCCGCAAGCACGGCCAAGGCCAGGGCCGCGTTGACAACCAGCGCCCCCACGCCATATCGAAAAGACTGGCGAATACGGCGGAAACTCATGGTCTGATACCCGGATGGCACAAGAAAAACGATCCTCTCACATGAACGGCAGCGCCCTCGACCTCGACGGCGTCCAGTTGACTCTGGGCGGTGCGGCGGGCGAGGTCAACATCCTGCGCGGTATCGACCTCGATGTCGGCCAGGGCGAAACCGTCGGAATCCTCGGGCCGTCCGGCTCCGGCAAGACCAGCCTGCTGATGGTCATCGCCGGGCTCGAACGGGCCACCGGCGGACGGATCCAGGTCGCCGGGGTCGATCTCGCCACCCTCGACGAGGACGGGCTGGCCCTGTTCCGCCGCGACCATGTGGGCATCGTGTTCCAGAATTTCCATCTGGTGCCGACCATGACCGCCCTGGAGAACGCCGCCATTCCCCTGGAATTCGCCGGCCGGCCCGACGCCTTCGACCGGGCCCGCGAGCAGTTGGAGGCCGTCGGTCTCGGCCACCGCATCGGCCACTATCCGGGCCAGCTTTCCGGCGGCGAGCAGCAGCGCGTCGCCCTGGCCAGGGCCTTTACAGCCGAGCCCTCCATCCTGCTGGCCGACGAACCGACCGGCAATCTCGACGGTGCCACCGGCGAGGCGGTGATGGACGTGCTGTTCGCCATGCAGGACCGGCTGAACACCACCCTGCTGCTGGTCACCCACGAACCCGAACTGACCAAGCGCTGCACCCGGGTTCTGCATCTGGCCGACGGCCGCATCGCCGGGGACGAGCGCCGCGAACCGGCGACGGTGGCTTCATGAACGGCCTATCCCCGGGGCTGGCGCTGCGCCTGGCCCGGCGCGAATTCCGCGGCGGGCTGAAGGGCTTCCGGGTCTTTCTTGCCAGCCTCGCCCTGGGGGTCGCCGCCATCGCCGGGGTCGGTTCGCTCAGTACCTCGATCGTCGAGGGGCTGCGCGGCGATGCCCGGTTCCTGCTCGGCGGCGACGTCGATCTGCGCCTCCAGCACCGCACCGCCGAGGCCGATCAGCTGCGCTATCTCGACCTCAACGCGGCGCGGCTTTCCGCCATCGTCCGCATGCGGGCCATGGGCCGCGCGCCCGAGGCCGACAGCCGCTCGCTGATCGAACTCAAGGCGGTCGATTCGGCCTACCCGCTGACCGGCGCCATCGAAACCGCCCCCGCCGCGCCGCTGGCCGACCTGCTCGGCCGCGGGGACGGCGGCGACTGGGGCGTCATCGTCGATCCCAACCTACTGACCAAGCTGGGTATCGGTATCGGCGACACTTTATCCATCGGCGACGCCGTGTTCACCGTGCGCGCCACCATCGTCAAGGAACCGGACCGGGTCACCAGCATCGCGCAATTCGGACCGCGCGCCATGATCTCGACCGGCGCGCTGAACGCCACCGGCCTGATTCAGCCGGGCAGCCAGGTGCGTTACCATTACCGCGTCACCCTGCCGCCGCAAACCGGCCTGCATCAATGGATCGAGGACCTCAAGGAGGCCTTCCCCCAGGCCGGATGGCGCATCCGCGGCCTCGACGAGGCGGCGCCGGGCATGCGCCGGTTCATCGACCGGATGACCCTGTTCCTCACCTTCGTCGGGCTGACCACCCTGCTGGTCGGCGGCATCGGCGTCGGCAACGCGGTGAAGAGCTACCTGGACGGCAAGACCGAGACCATCGCCACCCTGAAATGCCTCGGCGCCTCGGGGCGGCTGATCTTCACCACCTATTTCCTGCAGATCATGGGGCTCGCCGTGATCGGCGTGGCGCTCGGGCTGATTGTCGGCGCGGCCGCGCCCTATCTCGCCGCCGAGGCGTTGTCCGGCCTGCTGCCGGTCCCGCCGCGTACCGGGCTTTATCTCGCGCCGCTCGCCCTGGCCGCCGCTTTCGGCCTGCTGACCGCCGCCACCTTCGCCCTGTTGCCGCTGGCCAGGGCGCAGGAAATTCCGGCCGGCAACCTGTTCCGCGCCTTCGTCGCGCCGTTGACCGGCCGCCCGAAGGCGGTCTACCTGATCGCCCTGCTGCTCGGCACCGCCGCCCTGGCCGGGCTGACCGTCGGCACGGCGAGCCGGACCGACGCGGCGTTGTGGTTCGTCGGCGGCGCGGCCGCGACCTTCGCCCTGCTGCGCGGCGCGGCGCTCGCCGTCATGTCCCTGGCGGCCCGGCTGCCCCGGCCGCGCGGCGCCGAATGGCGGCTTGCCGTGACCAACCTGCACCGGCCCGGCGCCTCGACCCCGAGCACCGTTGTTTCCCTCGGGCTGGGGCTGGCCGTGCTGATCGCCATCGTGCTGATCCAGGCCAACCTGAACCGGCAGATCAACGAACGCCTGCCCAATGCCGCGCCGTCGCTGTTCTTCCTCGACATCCAGCCCAACCAGGTCGCGGCCTTCGACCAGACCGTCACCGGGTTCCCCGACACCTCGGATTTCCGCCGGGTGCCGAGCCTGCGCGGGCGGATCGTCAAGATCGCCGGGGTCCCGGTCGAGGAGGTGGACATCGCCCCCGACGCCCGCTGGGCGGTGCGCGGCGACCGGGCGCTGACCTACGCCGCGACGGCCAGCGAGGAGTCCGACATCGTCGCCGGGAAATGGTGGCCGGAGAACTACGCCGGGCCGCCGCTGATCTCACTCGACGCCGACCTGGCGCGCGGCTTCGGGGTGGATGTCGGCGATACCCTCACCTTCAACATCCTGGGCCGCGAGATCACCGCCGAAATCGCCAGCCTGCGCGAGATCGATTGGCGGTCGCTGCGCTTCGACTTCGCCGTGATCTTCGCGCCGGGCGCCCTGGAGGGGGCTCCGCACACCCATATCGCCGCCGTGCATGCCCCGGCGTCCGAGGAGGCCGCCATCGAGAAGGCGGTCAGCGACGGCTTCTCCAACGTCTCCGCCATCCGTGTCCGCGAGGCGCTGGAGGCGGTGTCGCAGATTCTCGCCGGGATCGGCACGGCGGTCCGCTCGACCGCCTCGGTCACCCTGCTGGCCGGGGCACTGGTCCTGTCCGGCGCGGTGGCGGCGGCCCGGCGGCGGCGCATCTACGACGCCGTGGTGTTCAAGGTCCTGGGCGCGACGCGCGGCCGGGTCTTGAAGGCGTTTTTGCTGGAATACGGCCTGCTCGGCTTGTGCACCGGCTTGATCGCCACGGTGATCGGCGCGATCACCGCCTGGGCGGTCATGGTCTTCCTGATGGAGAGCGACTGGACGTTCTTCCCCGGCGGGGTCGCCATGACGGTATTGGCCTGCCTGGCGGTGACCCTGGCGATCGGCTTCGCCGGAACCTGGCGGGCGCTGGGCCAGAAGGCGGCGCCGCATCTACGCAACGAATGATTACGAAAATTTAATGTTCCACACCGCCGTCGAAGACCGGAAATCCTTGCCTTGCAAGGATTCCATGCCATATTAGCGTCAGGAATAAACCGAACGTAACAAGAGGTATACATCCATGGCAATCGGACCCGGCAACCGGTTCGAGCTTCGTACTCAGACGATGAATCGTGCGCAGGCGGATGCCGCGCAGATCGACGTCGGCCTGCGCGAGTACATGCTCAAGGTGTACAATTACATGGCGTCGGGCCTGGCATTGACGGGCATCGTCGCCTATCTGGCCGCCAACACGCCGGCCATTCTCAACCTGCTCTACGCCGTCGGACCCGACGGGCGGGTGCAGCCGACGATGCTGGCCTGGATCGCCATGCTGTCGCCGCTGGCGTTCATCTTGGTGCTCTCTTTCGGCATCAACAAGATGAAGGCATCGACGGCGCAGACGGTGTTCTGGCTGTTCTCGGCGGTCATGGGGCTGTCGCTGTCCCATATCTTCCTGCTGTACACCGGCACCAGCATCGCGCGGGTGTTCTTCATCTCGGCCGGCACCTTCGCCGGGATGAGCCTCTATGGCTACACCACCAAGCGCGACCTGACCGGCGTCGGCCAGTTCATGATGATGGGCCTGATCGGCATCATCATCGCCTCGGTGGTCAACATGTTCGTGCAGAGCTCCGGCCTGCAGTTCATGATTTCGATCATCGGCGTCTTCGTGTTCGTCGGCCTGACCGCCTACGACACCCAGAAGATCAAGCTGATGTACCTGGAATCCGACGGCTCGGAGGTCGCGGCGAAGAAGTCGATCATGGGCGCGCTGACCCTTTATCTCGACTTCATCAACCTGTTCATCATGCTGCTGCATCTGTTCGGACAGCGCCGCTAAAGGCCGCTCCGCGGAGCAACGGATTAAAAAAACCCCGGGAGGGCTACCCTCCCGGGGTTTTTCCTGTCCTGAGCGCCGGTATTCGGCGCTCAGGCCTTTTCGGCTTCCTCGAACTGATCCCAGGCCTCCAGGGTCTGGGCGCCGTAGATCATCGACGGGCCGCCGCCCATGTAGACGGCGGTGGCGATGGTCTCCAGCATCTCCTCGCGGGTCGCGCCGCATTTGCGGGCCGCCTTGACGTGGAAGGCGATGCAGCCGTCGCAACGCACGGCGATGGCGATGGCGGTGGCGATCAATTCCTTGGTCTTCGGGTCCAGGGCGTCCTCGGTCATCGCGGCCTGGGCCATGGAGGAGAAGCCCTGCATGGTCGGCTTGATGCCTTTGCGCAATGTACCGATGGCTTTGCTGAGGTCGTCCGCCAGCTGCGGAAAGTTCTTGCTCATTAATTGAATCTCTCTTGGCTCTTCTTGGGTGGATTTTTCCCGTCCGCCGCCAGCCTATCGAAGAAAGCGGGCGGCTTCCAGGTGCGCCACGAGTATGACGTTCATTAGCACTTTCGCAAGTACGTTCCGTGAAAAAGCACCGGCCCCCGGCGGAAAAGGGCCTTGGACCTCGGGCGGCAACTGGCGTACCGTTGGCGGCGTCAAGAAAAGCGGGGGACGGCCATGGCCGAGGAGCGCAAGCGGATTCCCTTCTGGACGATCCTGGCCGCCGGCCTGGTGCTGGCGGGGCTGGGATATTGGGCGTTTCACCAGGCCTTCGAGGGGGGGCGCCGGATGGCGGGCAGCGACATCCTCTCCGTCGGCGGCCCGTTCGATCTGATCGACCAGAGCAACCAGCCGCTCACCGACAAGGATTTCCGGGGCCACTTCTTCCTGATCACCTTCGGCTACACCTACAGCGTCAATCCCACCCACACGACGCTGACCCGCATCGGCGAGGCGCTCGATATCCTGGGGCCGGACGGCCAGCGGATCATCCCGCTTCTGGTCACCGTCGACCCGGAGCGCGACACGCCGCCGCAACTCGCCATGTATGTCCGCCACTTCCACCGGCGGCTGATCGGGCTGACCGGCGCGCCGGAACGCATTGCAGCCATTGCCAAGGCTTACCAGATCTCCTATTCGAAGGCCGGCACCGCGACGGCCGACCCGCAGGACTACGCCATGGACTACACGCCGATCATCTATCTGATGGATCCCGAGGGAAACCCGCGCATCCCGATCAATCCGTCCGCCGAACCGGCGGAAATGGCCGAGCGGATCCGCAAGGCGTTGCAGGGATAGGTCCGGGGCGCGATGGGCGACACTCCCTTCTGGAAGGCCAAGCGGCTCGACGAGATGACCCGCGACGAATGGGAATCCCTGTGCGACGGCTGCGCCAAATGCTGCCTCGCCAAGCTCGAGGACGAGGACACCGGGGAAATCGCCTACACCAACGTCGCCTGCCGCCTGCTCGATCTCGGCACCTGCCGCTGCACCAAGTATCCGGTGCGGTCGAAATACGTGCCCGACTGCATCACCCTGACCCCCGGCAACATCGCCGAACTGCGCTGGATGCCGTCGACCTGCGCCTACCGGCTGATCGCCGAGGGCAAGGATCTGCCGTCCTGGCATCCGCTGGTCAGCGGCGACCCGGACTCGGTGCATAAGCGCGGCCTCTCGGTGCGCGGCCGCGCCGTGCCGGAGGACGACGTGCTCGACCTCGAGGACTTCATCGTCGGGTGGCCCGCCTGATGGCCTGGGGCCGCCGCGTCCGGCGCACCCCGCGGCCGATCCGCGAAGAGACCGTCCTGCTGTCCGTCGAGGGGCGGGAGATTCCCCTGCGCGTCCGGCAGAACCCCCGCGCCCGGCGGCTGACCCTGCGCATCGACGCCGCCCACGGCGGCGCGGTGGTGACGCTGCCCGCCGCGACGCCGCTCGACGAGGGCGTGGACTTCGCCCGGCGCAAGTCCGGCTGGCTGCTCGACCGCCTGGACCGCGCGCCGAAGCCGATCCCGCTGGCCGACGGGGCCGAGGTTCCCTATCTGGGCGAATTGCACCTCGTCCGCCACGCCGGAGAGACCCGCGGCCTGATCCGCCGGGCCGATGGCGAGATCGTCGTTCCCGGTGGCATCGAGCATCTGCCACGCCGGCTGACCGACTGGCTCAAACGCGAAGCCAAGCGCGAGCTTTCCGGCCGCGCCCGCGACCTGGCCGGACGGATCGGCAAGCCCGTCGGCCGGATCTCGGTGCGCGACACCCGCTCGCGCTGGGGATCGTGCTCGTCCAACGGCAACCTGTCGTTCTGCTGGCGGCTGATCCTGGCGCCGGAATTCGTCCTCGACTACGTGGTCGCCCACGAGGTGGCGCACCTGATCGAACACAACCACGGCCCCGGATTCTGGAAGCTGGTCGGCGAATTGACCGATAACACCGCCCGCGCCAAGAACTGGCTGCGGCGCCACGGAGATTCCCTGCAACGCTACGGCTGATTGCAATCCTTGTCCGGCTCCCCCTATAAAAAAACATGCTTTCGCCACGCCGCAAACCGCATCCGGAGTCCCTGCTGATCGGGGGCCTGCTGACCGCGCTGATCGCGCTGGGACAGCTGGCGACGGCCATTTACGCGCCGTCCATGCCCTCTCTGGCCGGGGTGTTCGGCACGACGGCCGAGACGGTGGCCCTGACGCTGACGGTGTTCCTTGCCGGGTTCGCCGTCTCGCAACTCGTCTTCGGCCCCCTGTCCGACCGCTTCGGCCGCCGCCCGGTCCTGCTCTGGGGTGTGGTGCTGTTCCTGATCGGCAGCCTGGGCTGCGCCCTGTCCAACGGCATCGGCGCGCTGATCGCCTGGCGCTTCGTGCAATCGGTCGGCGCCTGCTCCGGCGCGGTGCTGGGCCGGGCCATCGTGCGCGACATCTACGGCCGCGAGCGGGCCGCCAAGGCGCTTGCCTATATCGGCATCGCCTTTTCCGTCTCGCCCGCCGTGTCGCCGATCATCGGCGGGTACCTCCAAGTCTGGTACGGCTGGCGGTCGCCCTTCCTGTTCCTGACGGGAATCGGCCTGATCCTGCTGGCCCTCGGCTGGACCCTGCTTTCGGAGAGCAACAAGACCCCCGACCCCAACGCCCTCGCGCCCGGAGCCATGCTGCGCAACTTCCGCGTCCTGCTCACCGACCGGACCTTCCTCGGCTACATGGCGGCCCTGTCGCTGACTTTTTCCGGGCTGATGGCCTTCGTCGCCTCGGCCCCGTTCCTGATCATCGAGCAGTTGCATCTCTCACCCGACCATTTCGGCCTGCTCGCCGCCCTGACCTCGGCCGGAACCCTGGCCGGAAACCTCAGCGCCGGGACGTTGACCACCCGCCTGGGAACCCGCCGCATGGTCGCCGGCGGCTGCGCGATCTCGCTGGCCGGCGCCCTGATCATGGCCGGGTTCGGCCTGGCGGGCCATTTCGGGATCTGGCTCGTCATGGGCCCGATGATCGTCTTCCTCTGGGGCATGGGAACGGTCATGCCCAACGCCATGGCCGGCGCCATCGGCCCCTTCGCCCGGATGACCGGTGCCGCCTCGGCCCTGCTCGGGTTCTTCCAGATGGCGGCGGGCGCGGCGGCCGGAATGATCGCCGGAGGGCTTCCCCACGACACGCAATGGCCGCTCGGGATGATGATGGTGCTTTTGGCCGGATCCTCCCTGCTGCTGTTCGCGGTCCTCGTTCGCCGCCGGGCGGAACCGTCGGAAGCGGTCTCCGGCAACCCTTGACCGGGGCCGGTTTTCAGCCATTTACATTGACGAAAGCCCTGGAAATACGGTACTGCCAGCGGACTCCACGGGGCACGGCATCCCTGCCGCCGGACGGCATCGGCGGAGACGGGCAGCGCCCAGCCCGGCGGCAAGGCCGCCGGCCGGATGCCGGCCAGAACTAGGACGAAAGAAGTGCTGAAAGCCGTAAGAGCCAAACTCCACGGAATCCGGGTCACCGGAGCCGACCTCGACTACCACGGATCGATCACCCTCGACCCCGAACACTGCGAAAAGGCGGGCATCTACCCGCTGGAATTCGTCGAGATCTGGAACAAGAACTCCGGAACGCGGATCACCACCTACGTCATCTTCGGCGAGCCCGGATCGGGCTGCTGCATCCTCAACGGCGCGGCGGCCCGCAGCTGCCAGCGCGGGGATCAGGTGATCATCGCCGCCTCCGACTACATCGAGCCGAAAGGGCTCTACGACCTCAAACCCGTGGTCCTGACCTTCACCGAGGACAACCAGATCGATCGGGTCTTGCGGTACGACGTTTATTCAAGTGATAAACGGGAATTCGATTTCCGGATTCTGGAAGACGGTTCGTGACCCATGCGCAGGAAACCCTGACGATTCGGACCCGCGGGCAGGGCCTGCACGATGTTACGCGCGACATCGCGCGGTGGCTCGAAGGCCAGCCCGTCCGCACCGGCCTGCTCACCGTTTTCTGCCAGCACACCTCGGCCAGCCTGACCATCCAGGAGAACGCCGACCCCGACGTCCAGGCCGACCTGGAGACCTTCTTCGGCCGCCTGGTCGAGGAGAACCCCGCCCTCTACCGCCACACCATGGAGGGCCCCGACGACATGCCCGCCCATATCCGCACGGCATTGACCGACGTCTCGCTGAGCGTTCCGGTGACCGGCGGCCGCCTGGCGCTCGGCACCTGGCAGGGTATCTATCTGTTCGAACACCGCCACCGGCCGCACACGCGCAAGCTGGTCCTGCATCTCGCGGGAGACTGAGGATTCGCAAGCGCGTAAGTTCCAATTTTGCGGTATAAGGTTCCGTACTTTGCTTAAGCCTCTGAAACCGGAGTAAAAACAAGGCCCATGAAACAGGTCGTTCAAAGCGCGCGAGGGGGGAAGCTGGCCGTCAAGGACGTGCCCGAACCCACTGTACAGAAAGGGCATATCCTCGTCCGCACCCGCGCATCGCTGATCTCCGCCGGAACCGAGCGGATGATCGTCGATTTCGCGCAGCGCAGCCTGGCTTCCAAGGCCAAGGCGCGGCCCGACCTGGTTAAGAAGGTCCTCGACAAGGCGCGGCGCGACGGCCTCGCCGCCACCTTCCGCTCGGTCATGGCGCAGCTCGACCAGGCCATCCCGCTGGGCTATTCGGCGGCCGGCACGGTCGCCGCCGTCGGCGAAGGGCTGGAGGGCAAGTTCCGGGTCGGCCAGCGGGTCGCCGTGGCCGGGGCGGGGCTGGCCAATCATGCCGAGATGAACCTGGTTCCGGCCAACCTGGCCGCGCCGATCCCCGACGGGGTCGCCGACGAGGACGCCTGCTACGGGACGCTGGGCGCCATCGCCATGCACGCCGTGCGCAACATGAACGCCGGGTTGGGCGACGTCGTCGGCGTGTTCGGCGTCGGGCTGGTCGGCCAGCTCGCGGCGCAGTTCCTGACCCTGCAAGGCGCCCGCGTCGTCGCCCTCGACTACGACGCCGGACGGCTCGACCTGGCCCGCAAACTGGGCGTCGAGGGCACGGTCAACCTGGGCAGCGACAGCCTGCGCGGGGTCATCGATTCGATGAGCGGCGGACGCGGTTGCGACGCGGTGCTGATCGCCGCCGCCAGCGAGTCCAGCGAGCCCTTCAACATGGCCGCCGAGATCGCCCGCGACCGCGCCCAGGTCGTCATGGTCGGCCTGACCGGCACCACCTTCCCCTACAACACCTTCATGCAGAAGGAACTGAAGCTGGTCGTCTCGCGTTCCTACGGGCCGGGCCGGTACGATCCCGATTACGAGGGCCACGGCATCAAATATCCCGAAGGCTGGGTGCGCTGGACCGAGACCGAGAACCTCGGCGAGGTCGTCCGCCTAATGGCGCCGGACCGCCCGGTCCGCCTCGACGTAGCCGCGCTGACCACCCATAGCTTCGCCATTTCCGAGGCCGAAAAGGCCTACGAGATGGTCACCGGCAAGACCGAACCGCACATGGGCGTGGTGCTCACCTACCCCGATGCCGGGGAGAAACCCGCTGCCGCCACGGCCATCGCCCCGGCCGCCGCTCCGGCCAAGGACAAATGCGTGCTCGGCGTCATCGGGGCGGGCAATTTCGCCCGCGCCGTGCTGCTGCCGGAATTCAAGCGGCTGGGCACCGTCGACCTGCATACCATCGCCACCAAGCGCAGCATCTCGTCCGACAAGACGCGCGAGACCTACGGCTTCGCCCATGCCTCCGGCGACCCGGAAGCCGTGCTGAACGATCCCGCGATCAACGCCGTTCTCATCGCCACCCGCCACGACAGCCACGCCGAGCTGACGGCCCGCGCCCTGGCGGCGGGCAAGTCGGTCTGGGTCGAGAAGCCGGTGGCGCTGAACCGCGAGGAACTGAACCGGGTGATCGAGGCGCGCAATGCCGGCGGCGGCTTCCTGCAGATCGGCTTCAACCGCCGTTTCGCGCCGCACGCCGTGGCGGCCCGCGACCATCTGGCCAAGGCCAAGGGCACCAAGTTCGTCCTGCTGCGGGTCAACGCCGGGCATATCCCGGCGTCGAGCTGGGTGCAGAACGCCGAGGAGGGCGGCGGCCGCATCCTCGGCGAGGTCTGCCACTTCGTCGATCTGGCCCGCTTCCTGGTCGGCTCGCCCATCGTCTCGGTGCAGGCCGATGCCGCGCAGGCCGGCGGCGGCCCCTGCGACGACCTGAACGCGTCCCTGCGCTTCGCCGACGGCAGCCTCGCCACCATCGCCTACACGGCGCTCGGCGATTCGGCCTTCAGCAAGGAACTGATCGAGGGCTTCGGCGGCGGCACCGTGGTGACGGTCGACAACTTCCGCGCCATCACCATCGCGGATGGCGGCGAGATCAAGACCGAGCGCGACCGCACCGGCCAGGACAAGGGCTTCCGCTCCGCCGTCACCGCCTTCACCGAGGCGGTGGTCAAGGGCGGCCCCGCGCCGGTCGACGAGAACGAGGTCATCGAAACCAGCCTGGCCACCCTGGCCGTGGCCGAATCCCTGCGCGAGGGCCGCAGGATCGATCTGTAGAACCGGGACATCGCAAGACATGGATATCGACAGCTACTACACGGCGGAATTCGACGGGCACCTGGAGGCCTACCAGGCGACGCGCGACGCCCTGCGCGAGCCCTTCGCCCGCTTGGTCGCCGCCTGTGCCGAGGCGGTACGCAAGGGCGGCAAGATCGTCTTCTTCGGCAACGGCGGCAGCGCCGCCGACGCCCAGCACCTGGCGACCGAACTGACCGTCCGCTTCATCGAGGACCGGGCGCCGATTCCCGGCTTGGCCCTGACCACCGACACCTCGGCGCTGACCGCCGGCGGCAACGACATGGGCTTCAAGGCGGTGTTCGCCCGCCAGGTCGAGGCCCTGTGCGGCCCGAACGACGTGGTCATCGGCATCTCGACCTCGGGCAACAGCGACAACGTCAACCTCGCCCTGGAAGCGGCGAAGCGCATCGGCGCGGTGGCCGTCGGGCTCGGCGGACGGGACGGCGGCAAGATGAAGGACCTGGCCGACATCTGCGTGATCGTTCCGTCGGACGTCACCGCCCGCATCCAGGAAATGCACATCACGCTCGGCCACATGCTGTGCGGCGCGCTGGAAAAGGAACTCGGATTGGCATGACCGAAAAGGCCGCCCTTCTATCGCTGGTCGAGGCCCTGGAAACCGCCCGGGTTCTGACGGTCGGCGACATCATGCTGGACCGGTTCGTCTCGGGAAGCGTCGAGCGCATCTCGCCGGAGGCGCCGATCCCGGTGCTGCGGGTCGAACGCGACAGCGCCATGCTCGGCGGGGCGGGCAACGTCGTCCGAAACATCGCAGCCCTCGGCGCGGGCGGGCGGCTGGTCAGCGTCCTGGGCGACGACGATCCGGGGCGCGAGGTCATGGCGATGCTGCGCGAGACCGGCCGCATCGCCGCCATGCTCACCGCCGATCCGGGACGTCGTACGACGGTGAAGACCCGCTTCGTCGCCGGAACCCAGCAGATGATGCGGGCCGACCGCGAGGACGCCCGCGACATTACGGGCGATACCCGCGAGGCGGTGCTGTCCGCAGTCGATCTCGGTCTCGCCGACTGCGACGTCGTCATCCTGTCCGACTACGGCAAGGGCGTGCTCGGTCTCGATATCCTCAAGGAGATCATCTCCCGCGCCCGGACCGCCGGAAAACCGGTCGTCGTCGATCCCAAGGGCAGCGACTACACCTGCTATAAGGGCGCCAGCCTGCTGACGCCGAACCGCAACGAACTGGCCCAGGCGACCCGGATGCCGACCCGGACGGACGACGACATCGTCGCCGCCGCCCGCCACCTGATCGAAAGCTGCGGCGTCGGCGCGGTGCTGGTCACCCGCAGCGCCGAGGGCATGACCCTGGTCCAGGCCGGCGGATCGGTCGACCATCTGCCGACCCGCGCCCAGGAGGTATTCGATGTCTCCGGCGCCGGGGACACGGTGATCGCCACGATCGCCGCGGCGATGAGCACCGGGGCCGACCTGCCCGCGGCGGCGGCCCTGGCCAATGTCGCGGCGGGAATCGTCGTCGGCAAGACCGGCACGGCGGCGGCCTACGCCGAGGACGTGATCGCCGCCCTGCACCACCGCGAACTGAGCGGCGCCGAGGCCAAGGTCCTGGCCCTGCAACCGGCCCTCGACCGGATCGCGGTCTGGCGCCACAAGGGGTTGAGGGTCGGCTTCACCAACGGCTGCTTCGACCTGCTGCATCCCGGCCATGTCGCCCTGCTCGGCAAGTCGCGGGCCGCCTGCGACCGGCTGGTCGTCGGCCTCAACAGCGACGCCTCGGTGAAACGCCTCAAGGGGCCCGACCGGCCCGTCCAGGCCGAAATCTCGCGGGCCACGGTGCTGGCCTCGCTGGCCTGCGTCGACATGGTGGTGATCTTCGGCGAGGACACCCCGGCCGAACTGATCGAGGCGATCCGGCCCGACGTCCTGGTCAAGGGCGCCGACTACAAGATCCACGAGGTGGTGGGCGCCGAATTCGTCCAGGCCAACGGCGGCCAGGTCGTCCTGGTCGAATTGGAACCCGGCCACAGCACCACCGCGACCATCGCCCGGATGAACGGCAACGGGAACGGCGGCTCTTGAGCGGCGGCGCGTCCCATCTCGGCTACGCGTTCGCCTGGGCCGTCTTCGGCCTGACCCATTCCCTCCTCGCCCGGCCCTTCGTCAAGGACCGGCTGCGCGGGCTGTTCGGCCCCTATTACCGGCTC
>Ga0207799_100314_pt1 | contig 24546 bp, 23 predicted proteins | sample TtanPargueraPR_4_FD_187742 | JGI IMG/M metagenome (GOLD analysis project Ga0207799, IMG submission 187742) | Aerobic enrichment media microbial communities from Bioluminiscent Bay, La Parguera, Puerto Rico - Tt and M2 (SPAdes) | ecosystem: Environmental > Aquatic > Marine > Unclassified ...
ACCGCATTCTTCTTGAAATCCTCATCGTATTTCTTTCTGTATTCTCCCATAATTCCGCCTCCGATTTCTGAGCGTTCTTTCGCTCCTTCCATCTTAGCAGATTGTCTAAAATTCTAACATGCTCCCATCCATTAATTCATAAATCATTTCGCATTCCATTGCGCGCTCACCAGCGTCTATACTTCCGCTATCATTCAAGTCAAAAATATCATCAAAAATATCAAACATATTTCCACCTCATTGCTTTTTCTATAATATATCAGCTGATATGTCCAAGAAAATGTACTTTAAGGGTAATTTTTAATAACTTTTAATTAGATATGCAAACCATAATGGCGCTGACTGAGTTACTGCAAAAAGTAACCTGTCGAATATCCCGCAAAATAGCGGTTTCAAACCTTTTAACGATTCCTATACTTTTTAATTATTCGTCTTCTCACCTGAGGGGGGTGCATAATATAACGATTAGGATGCGCTGTTCCCATGAAGAAATCGCAATCTAAACATATTATAATGGATCAAAAAGCCCGGCATCCTTTGATATAAAGGCTTTTCGCAAAATAAAAATAGCTTGCCTTTGTATTAATGACAAGCTACTTAGGTGGTACCTTCTAGGGGATTCGAACCCCATACAGATCTAGTGGCAAATGTTTGATTAAATTGGGCTTTATGTCTTTATAATCACATAAACTAAGTGTCAGGTGTAAAATATATTTATCAAATTTACATGCATAACAACATTAATATCATATGATTTCACAAGCAATATCACACGAAAATATCACACAAAACAAAGCGGTTCACCCCCACGCATGTGGGGCTAAAGGCAGTTGGTGGTCACGGAAAAGATTTTGATACGTTCGGCACATATGGCCATGAACTGCCCGGTGAAGCCGAGGAAACAGCAGATATGATCAATAATGTCTATAAAAGCTACTGAATAAAGACAATTGAATAAGCAAAAGGGGTTAATGACATAACCAGAATAAACAAAAAGCCCGATATATACGATGATATCGGGCTTTTTTGGTGGAGATAGCTGGATTCGAACCGTTATGTGCTATGTCGCTACGATTATATGAAATAACAGCGTAGTTAATAATGTGGCTTGATACCCGTGTTTTTGATTGAAATTGACTAGTCAGACAATCGAAATGATCACACTGTTGACCGAAAAGGGGTTAAAAACAGGGTTAAATAACCCCGCCAAATTACGGCTTCGGTACCTTTGGTTCTGAAAACAAGACAATAATCAAACGAAGAACTGATGGTATTTGCGAACTTATCTTGACACTAGCCAAAAATCAAGGCGGATAAGTCAGAACGAATTGCTGATCGTGGGGGATAGCGTTATGAAAACAAAATAGACTAGCAATAAGGTGCCATTTTTCGCATAAGCTTAATAAGGCTTAAAAACGGAGGCACCTTTTATGTTTGATATTTTGAGTATTATCAAAGACCTGCTTTTTCTTGCAGGCTATTTATCCGGAAAAACTTTCCCAAAACCGCTGAGCAAAGACGATGAAGCAAAATATCTGAAGGCTAGCGCTCAAGGGGATGAATCCGCACGGCATAAACTTGTGGAGCACAATCTGCGGCTTGTGGCTCATATTGTGAAAAAGTATCAGAATACGGCACTTTCTAACGACGACCTGATCTCCATCGGTACAATAGGCCTTATCAAGGCGGTCAACTCTTTTCTGCCCAAAAAGGGGACGCAACTTGCCACATATGCGGCCAAATGCATTGAGAACGAAGTTCTTATGGCGTTAAGGTCGAGCAAAAAAATAAAATGCGAGGTATCGCTGAGCGACCCTATCGGCGTAGATAAAGAGGGCAATGAAATATCGCTCATTGATATCTTAGGGACGCGTGAGGACATGGTGGCGGAACAAGCGGAACTCGCGATACAGACAGGCAAACTTTACGGGTTGCTCGGAAAATGCCTTACACGGCGTGAAAAGGCTGTGATTGAAATGCGCTATGGTTTGGGTGGAATGCGTCCTCAAACGCAGCGCGAAATCGCATATAAGACGGGGATATCTCGTTCATATGTATCCCGTATTGAGAGTAAAGCTATCGCCAAGCTTGCTGCTGAGCTCTCAAAGAACTCTGGACTCTAAGAGGTATTGCAAAGTTTAATTACGATTGAGATAGTTGTCACAAATATGGTCCTCGGTAAATTGGTAAGCGTCAAATAAATCGGCACCTGTTCTAAGTTGACTAAAATGCGACTATATCTCCATATTAAGGCTTAGGATTTAAAGGTGTCTTGAAATCATCGAGCACACACTGCCGGAGGAAGAACAGTGCTGTACAGCGTGCGGAAACCTTTTGTTATTGGGCGTAAGAACTTTCTTTTCGCCAACACCGCCCGCGGCACCAAGGCCAGTGCCGTGATGTACAGTCTGGTGGAAACAGCCAAGGAAAACGGGCTCAATCCGTTCAATTATCTGACATGGATGCTCAAGAACGGGCCAAAGCTAACAGTGATACAGCATCCGGAGCTGGCGCGGCAACTTCTACCAGAAAATTTTCAGGATTCGGATATTGAAGCAGAATACTTAAATACTCCTTACACCATAGATCAAACTTAAAACCCAAATATTTCGTGCACAGAAAAAATATTCGCCGCACTTACTGTAAGTAACTCTTTTCTTCGAGTGGCCTAAACCGAAAATGGATCAACACCTCTTTATCCTCCGTCAGTTCCACCTTTTCGATCAGACTGACAATGAGTTCGCGGTTGCATCTCGTCGTTTTTAGAAATCGCTTCACTAGTGTTTGGGCCTGCTTCGCGTTCTCCTCCGGTGAACGGTTGACTTTTGCTTCAAGGCGCTTCCTTTTCTTTTCGAGTGTTGCCCGCTCTTCTTTCACTCTTGCATAAACCCGTGCAAATTCCTCCTCGACAAGTAAACCCGAAAACTTATCCATATAGATACTGTCCAGGTTTACGGTTAGCGCAGTAATTTTGCTGTCTATTCCTTCAAGTTCAGTCTTTGCATTTTCCGTCTTCTCGTTAACTTTGAGCACCTGCTGCGCGGTATGGACAAGTTCCTGCTCGCTTATAAACCTTCTGCAAATGTCGTTCACCCTTTCCAACACCGCATCGGTCACTGTTGCTACCTTGACGGAGTGGCAGGTGCATTTGCGCGCTTTTGTGAAACGCTGGTACGTCCGGCAGATAAAGTACAGCGTATCCTCTCCTTTAGCGTTTGGCCGATTGACCACAGCAAGAGGATACACGCACTCGTGGCAGTTGATAATACCTTTTAACAGATAATCATACGTACGCTGCCGAGTCCGCTTTCGGCTGGCGATCAGTACCTGCACCTTGTCAAACAAGTCTCGCTCAACCAGCGGCTCGTGGGTATTTTCGACGACAATCCAGTCCTTCCTGTCCACGCGAATACACTTTTCAGATTTATAGCTGATCTTCTTTGTTTTGCCATGAACCATGTTGCCAATGTAGATTTCGTTCCGCAGTATTTCAGTAATCCTCTCCGCACTCCACATGCCGCTATATGGTCCCTGATGCGACTTTACAAGCCCTGCATAAGCAAGCGGTGGTATAACCTTCTCTCCGTTGAACTACATCGTAATCTGCCTGCAGGATGCGCCTCCTGCCGCCAGCGAAAATATCCTACGAACGATCGGCGCAACTTTTTCGTCGATCACGATCTTGTTCTTTTGCGTGTCCGATAGTTTATAACCGTAAGCCGCTTTACCGCCGAAAAACAGCCCTTTGCGCTGTTTTTCACGCTTAACGCTTTTAATCTTCTTGCTGATATCCTTGGCGTACATGTCGTTCATTATCGCACGAAAGGGAGTAATTTCGTTTGCTATGCTTTCTACGCCTGTGTCCACGCCGTCCAACAGAGAAATATAGCGTACCCGGTTTTCCGGAAAGTATCTCTCCATGTAGTAACCGGTCTGAATATAATCCCTTCCTAGCCTCGACAGATCCTTGGTGATCACCATATTGACTTTCTTGTTTTTAATATCCGTAATCATTCGCTGAAAGTCCGGCCGATTAAAGCTGGTGCCGCTCCATCCGTCGTCAATGTACGTATCATACACATACAGTCTATGTTGTTCCACAAATGTTTTAAGCATGCTGCGCTGGTTTGTTACACTCTGCGATTCAGTCTCATTATTATCCTCCTTGGACAGCCGTATATACAATGCGGCGCTATAGTCCATTGGATTGCTTATTTTAACCTCCATTTTTCCCTCCGAATAAGCAACCTTTCATCGGTTCCATTATAATGACGATATGGTATGCAAATGTCAGCCCTTTGCTTTTGTAACTTCGCTTTTTACGAAAACAGCAAGTGACTTTTTAATTAAATCCGTCGCCCTTTCTCCTTTGGTATCAAAAAAGGAGTTCACCATAATCAGTTTTTTAGAATTTGTCTTCTTTCTCACTTCTTTGACACCCTTTACTTATCGCTATATTACTCGTATTAGGTTTGGATCGACATTGTTATCTCGCGTAAGCGTCCTACGGCGATGGCGTCTTTGGTGCTTCTGGCTCCGGAGACACATGACGACAATCTATTGGAGAACTGTTTGCTTTTAGAGCTTATCATGCTATTTGCACTTTATTGATCTTTTCAGCCAATTCATAAAAATCTATTTATCTTCCGGGCAGATATTTATCCATGTATTCCCAGGCCTCATTACTATTTGCCTCCCGTCTCCATCATAAAAAATCGTATTGCTATCTTCATCTTTCCGCTTCCACGTCCCCGAGATTTTAACCCCATTAATATAGTAATCTGCCTTTCCTCCTCCGACCATTTCCCATAGTTTAACCTTTGAGGATGTAGTATATGAACTATATTGCAGAATTATATTTGTAACTTTTACTTGCTCTCCCGTTTCTGCCGACATGAATCTTTCACCATTCATAAAGCGCCAATAGCATCCACTATTCTCATCATATGTGTACGAGACATATCCGTCTTTACCTGAGCAAAGCTGTAGGGAAATCTCCGTACCGTCATCACCATTGTAAACAACTTCTTCATCAAATATCCAGTTCGGGACCTCTGGCTGGTAATTGTATAGAGTCTGCTGCGCTAGCAAAGGTCTCCCGACGACATTATGTGGAGCAGTTTTCTCATCACTTCGATAAAAGTAATCTGACCAACGCCCAGATAAACCATCAACATCATATTCCTCATCTCGCAAATGATGCGTATATATGTTATGTGGTGAGTTCGTTGAAGATCCGCTTCCCGAACCACCAAAATGCATAAATATAGCATCATATTCATGTACAATATATAAGAAGGGAACTCTACCACTTCTTACTGGCATTATTTCCTCTGGTACAGTATCTGAAAACAGACAGAGAAATCGAGTAATACTCCCCTCAACAGGCACTTCATAGACTATATCTGCAGTTTGAAGTCCTAGCTGAGGTCGTGCTGCAGGTGAATTCTCAATAACCGCTAATATTGGTTTATATTCGCCATCAAATGGTAAACCCGTCGTTACCGACAATGGAACAGGCTCAGGTGTAGCAGTTGGCTTATCGATTGGCCCAACTACTTGTTCTATCGTCGATTCCTCTACTTGAGTTGGATCATTTTCTACGCCCTTAGCAGCTTCTTGTGGGCTGCATCCAAAAAAACCAAATAACATTAATTGGGTAACAATCAAAACAAGTAATACATTGCGCATTGCATTCTTCATTCATTCTATCTCCTTCAAATGATATGATCTGTGGGTATTCTTTTAGCATCTCAATTCTAACACGGCTGTATGCTGCTATCAAGCCACGCCAGACTGCACCTCTAAACACTCTGCTACATATCAGCCCATCAATACAAGTTAATAAACGTACGCATCTACTTAAAAAAGTGAGCAGCAAACTATTTCCTAAGAAACCGTTCTCTTATTCACACCATTTTGATTTGCCGTTTAGAACCGGCAAGTTATTCTCTATCACGGCAACAATTGTAAATCTGTTGACAAGAAGGCATATTAATGTGTACAAGACGGTTGCTAATGGTGTAAATAATTTCAGCGACAATGAGAATAATCCTAGAACAGTCGGTATAATTATTTTTATAATCTGCTCTGTTCCGCAAAGTGCTAATGTTGACTTGCCCAGAAGTTTTAGTACGCTCACTTTTCGGAGCAGAATTGCAACCATAATGTTCGAAGATATCATTAGAAGAGGCAAGCATATCTTATATAGCCATTGGATTAAAAAGAAATCCACACCAATCAAAGCATATATTGTCCCGCTTCCTTTGAAGTATACTATTGCGGTAATCAATACAGAAAAAGCACCAAACAAAAATATGCAGACTCTTTTGCTCACTGAAAGGGTCTTAATGCGAAAATCTCTTAAGTACGGAAATACCATAGAACCTGTCGCATAAAAGATCATATAGTACATTGCACTATCTATATTCCAAAACCAACATGGTTTTGAGCTAGGGCTTTGCGTGAACAATGTTTGGGTCACAATAAAGAGAGCAATAGCTATAATAAGAGCAAAGCGTTTCTTCTTCAAGATTATTAATACGGATTGATACATTATTGACATCACAAACAAACACGGAAGGAACCAAAGTGAACCAGCAAATAGATTGTTTCTTACTCCAAAAAACCCTTGAACCAGCATGGTTTTTACGTCAACATCCATGCTCAGTAAGTAAACAAAAATAGCAATAAACACGAATCCAAAATACGGAACCATTAGCCTGAAAAATTTTCTTTTAACGAATTGCAGGAATGAATCACCTGGTTTCGCTCTCCCAAAGAACCCTGAGATAAAGAAGAATAGTGGCACATGATATGTGAAGACAAAAGAGTATAGTGCCCCAGCGTCGTTTGCAAAATGCCCCAAGTATATTGCAATGATTCCCAAACCCTTTAACGAGTCTATCCATTCAATTCTATTCGTGACTTGCACCTCTTTCGTATCGCATGTTTCATCGCCATTTTACATTACGTTCTAAATCGTTATAGTAATATACACAAAGCTTGATACCGTTCTACTGATACTTTGCAATTAACCCTTCCACATCACAATTTTCCACCATTCCTCTCATATTTTCAAGCACTTGCATATATGTATCTTCAGTTACTTGATATTGGCCTTCGCTCATCGCCTCGATCAAATATCTATTTACATCCGGATGATAATGTGTAATATCCTTATAGTTCGCAATATTGCATACTATGTCTTCATTTTGCTGAAAATAGTATACTTCTACATTCTCATATTCTAGTAATTCCTCAATTAAGATTTGTTCGATATACAGATATGCATATAAATCTCCTTGATGTTTCACATTATCCCAATAAAGAATACTATATGGTGGAAAAAAAACAATAAACTCCGTATTGGTATTGCTTTCGATAATGGGTATGATGTTTTGCTCTAAATTTTGTACAACTATTTCCAAGTATGCATCAATAGGCTTCATCACATTTTCGCCCCCCCTGGTATTGTTGTAGTGGGTAATGACCGCTTTGCTATTAAAATTGCTCTCATTTGCAGCATACCAATTGTATGCATTGTCTATACTTGTGTTTGACCTATTTGCGCGAGCATTTCGAAGCACTTGAACATTCTTGATTAGTACATCTTTATTCAAGACATACTCAATGTCATTAAGCAAATTAGTATCATACAGGTAATTCGGTAACGGATTTCTCGTTTCATCTGCAGACTGCAGCAATGAGTAAATATCAATTCCCCAGATTACTCGATCCACCTTTGCATTCAACTGTACAACATCCATTATCTCTTTGAAGTTATGCGCATATGCTCCTGAATAAGTCAGTTTTACCGATCGCACACCAAATAGTTCATCAATCTGCTGTGTACTGGTGTTTTGAACCATAGAGCTTCCAAGTACAACCGCATTGTAGTCAAAGCTTCTTGCAATCCCGGGGTTTTGATAGTTCTCATTACTAATTGTATATCCCACCGGCTTGGTCGGGGCATGGTACATAAAGAAAGGATCTATTATAACAGTCATTACCACGATCCCAAGCAATAGGGCCGCCATTATTAATAATGTAATAATCGTCCACTCTTTGTTTTTACTTTTCTTCATATTTAGCCCTTCGTATATATTAATACGCTTCAATTAAAGCGTCAACATCTAAAGTTGTTACGAGGTGACGTATATCGTCCAGCTTCGACAAGTAATTTTCGTCTGTTAAGATATAATCATTAGCAGCAATGCTTTCGATAATGAAACTGTTTATATTTGGGTGATAGTGCACAGTATCCTTATACAGTGACAGATCACACACTATATTTCGCTCAGTTTGAAAGTAGTGCATCTGAACGTTGGAGTGTTGTAACAGCTTTTCTATGACATACTTCTCGGCATCTAAATAGGGTGCCAATAAATCATAATACTTCGCATTATCCCAAAACAATACTGAATATGGCGGAAAAATGATGTAAAACTCAACTTGTGGGTTCTGCTGAATAATTGGCAGAATATTTTGCGCCATATTTTGTTCTACGTTTTCCATATCAAATTCGTATTGCAGTACATCATGTGGTTTTTTTCTATTATGATTATAATAATCCAAAACTGCTTTAAGCGTAAAATCATCGTCCCATTCATACCAGCGATAAGCATCGTCTATGCTGGTGTTCTCCTTTTGGCTGCTTAAAACTTGCAAAGCTCTCCCTATTACATCTTTATTTAAAATGTATTCAATATCAGTAAGTACGTTCATATCATATAAATATTGTGGTAAAGTGTTTCTTGTTTGATCAAAAGGCTTTGTAACTGCAAAAATATCTAGACATAAGAAAACTTTATCAATTTTTTTATTTGCTAATACCACATCCATAATTATCTTATGATTTAATGCATGCGCTGCAGCATAGGTCAGTTTTATAGATTTGGTTTGGAATACCTGATCGATTTGGTCTGTGCTGAAATTCTTTGCCATCGAACTCCCCAAGATGACAGCATTATATTCAAAATGTTTCGCAAGTCCCGGATTCAGATAATTTTCAATCTTACTATCAATGATATATCCAGTCTCCTTAATAGGTTCATGGTAGACAAAGAACGGATCAATAACAATGGTAAACGCAGTAAGCCCAAGTAGCAGCATCGTAGTTATAATTAATGTAATGATTGTCCAACGTCTATTCATGCCCTTCTCCTAGAAATTAAAATACAGAAATGTGCTAACTCCCGAAAGAGATATAATCGATAGTACCAAAAGCAGTATAACAACAACCGAGCTAATCGCGGTCGGTTTAAAAGACTCTATCCTTTGGTTTGTATTCCTTGCAACCAAAATTGCAGCAATAGCAAGAACAACGCACAATGCCATTAGTATATTATTAGGTAAAGATGCGAATTTTGTGAATACCCCTCCCAAATATAGTGCAATATTCTTTAGTAAATCAAAACTAAATATGTCGCTGATTTGTGTGGGGATTCCTCCGAAGTCGCATTTAACGATTGTCTTAATTATTGTAACTGCGTGCCCGATAGAAGGCGCGCGAAAGAATATCCATGCAATGTTCACAAATGCAAACGTCATAAGCCAACTGAATGCAGGATGAAGTTTCTTAATGCGACTATCAAATACCCTAGTTAGGATACTCGCCAAGCCGTGCAATACTCCCCACAGCACAAAAGTCCAATTCGCACCATGCCAAAAACCGCTCACCACAAAAACAATGAAAATATTGGTATATGTTCTCACCCACCCACGTCTATTCCCTCCAAGCGGATAATAGAGGTATTTTCGAAAAAAACGAGTCAATGTAATATGCCATCTTTTCCAGAAGTCCGTAATCGTTAGCGCCTTGTAAGGAGAATTAAAGTTTTGCGGAATACTGATATTAAACATCAACCCAAGCCCGGTTGCCATATCGCAATATCCGCTAAAGTCAAAGTAAATTTGTATAGTATAAGAAAACATCAACAAAAGTGCGCTTGTTGTATTAAGTGCGCTAATATCATTATATCCAATAGCTACAACTTGTCCAAATAAATCGGCAATAAGCACTTTTTTTGCAAGACCAAATGCAAAAGCTTTAAGCCCTTTTGAAAAGTTGTCAAAATTGAATTTTTTCCTTGTGTTATCAGCAAACTGCGGTACAATTTCTTTATGGAGTACTATTGGGCCGGCAATCAACTGCGGGAAGAAAGCGACAAAAGTAGCATAATTTAAAAAGGAATAGTTGGGTACTTCTTTTTTGTAGCTGTCGATTATATATGATACTTGCTGGAATGTGAAAAAACTAATTCCCAGAGGTAATAAGATGCTTCCCAAGAAATAGTCAGTGCCAAATACACGATTAATGTTTTCAATAAAGAAATTGCTATACTTAAAATAAACAAATAGGCCAAGATTGCATAGTAAACCAACAACTAACACCATCTTCCTAATGGTCTGTCTTACATTCAAGTGCAGTATTTTATTCACAGCAAAATTAAAAAGAATGCTGGCAATAATAATCCAGAGATACGAGAAATTGAAATAAGCATAAAATAGCAACGACGCCATCACCAGAAAAGCTTGCGCACTCTTGAGTAGTTTAAATTTGTTCAGCAAAAAATAGCCGAATAACGTCACCGGCAAGAACGCAAAAATAAAAATGTATGAATTAAATAACATAGCCCCCCCAACACTCCCGCAAAGTAGCGATATGACTATCCTAAGTTGTCTACATACCAGTCAACAGCCAACTCGAGCCCCTGCTCAACACTATACTCTGGTGTATACCCAAGCAAACGCTTTGCCTTGTTTATATCTGCCAACGAATGTGGAATATCACCGGGTCGTACCGGGCCATATTTCGGTTTGATATCTTTCCCAAGCAGACCAGCAAGTATATCATAGAGACGTTGGATGGTAATGCTGTTCCCAAAAGCAATATTAAAAACCTCACCACTTGCGTTGTCACTTGACAAGCATGCTTTAAGATTAGCTTCAATAACGTTTTCAATGTATGTAAAATCTCTGCTATAGCTTCCATTACCGTTAATCGTTGCTTGTCTGTCTTCCAACAGATGCTTGACGAAAACCGGTACTACCGCAGCGTATGCAGACTTCGGATCTTGTCGCTTTCCAAACACGTTGAAGTACCTTAATCCAACAGTCGGTAAACCATATAGGTCATAGTAATTTTTTGCATACAGTTCATTCACCGCTTTCGTGATAGGATATGGTGCAAGCAACCTGCCTTCTCTGCCCTCTACCTTTGGTAACTCCGTGGCGTCTCCATAAACAGAAGAAGATGAAGCATAAACGAATTTCTTTACGCCTTGCTCAACGCTGGCTTGCATCATATTGAGAGTACCATGAACGTTGATTATATCGTACTGCAACGGCATTTTAATAGATCTAGGAATAGCCCCCCACGCCGCTTGATGAATAACATAATCTATGTCTTCTACAGCGCATTTACACGTATCAAACTCACAAATGCTTCCCTCGACTAATTCAAAGCTTGGATTCTCGGTAAACCCTTGTAAGTTTTCCTCTTTTCCTGTGGAATAATCGTCCAACACACGTACTCGATACCCCATATCAAGCAATGCTTCCACAATATTTGAACCGATAAACCCCGCACCCCCTGTAACTAAAAAACAAGAGTCTTTCGTGAATGTCAAGTCCCTATAGTTCATTATAGCCTCCAATATGTAAAGCCGCTGCGTTCTGCTTCGTCTATTTCAAAAACCCCTTTGATGTCCATTAATACATTGGCTCCATCCTTATAGATTGTTTTAAGATCTGATAAACCTATTCGCTTAAACTGCTCGTGACCAACAGCAAAAATACTCGCGTCAACACCAGCAATATCCGCAATATCACATACACTTAACCCATACAAACTATCCAAATCGTGTTTGTCAGCCACGTCGTCAATAATCAATGTGTCCACCCCATATTCGGACAATTCCTTGATCACATCCACAACTTTGCTATTTCGGACATCAGGACAATCTTCTTTAAAAGTAATACCGAACAATGCAACCTTCGCGCCTTTAATCTGAGTCCCCGACTTGATTAATTGCTTAACTGTCTGCTCTGCAACATACCGTCCCATTTCATCATTGATGGTTCGTCCAGCCAATATGATCTTTGAATGATATCCTACCATCTGCGCACGATACGTCAGATAGTAGGGATCAACTCCAATACAATGTCCACCGACAAGTCCAGGCGTGAAATTGAGAAAATTCCACTTTGTTCCTGCTGCCTCTAGAACCGATTTTGTATCAATATCAAGTTTACTGAATATGATAGAGAGCTCGTTCATAAAAGCAATGTTAATATCTCTTTGTGAATTCTCAATGACTTTTGCAGCTTCCGCAACTTTGATACTATTAGCACGATGAACCCCAGCTTGAACAACTAATTCATACACCTTCGAGATTGTATCAAGGCTGCTCTCATCCATCCCTGCCACAACTTTCACAATCGTCTCTAACCGATGAATCTTGTCACCCGGATTGATACGCTCCGGCGAGTATCCAACCTTAAAATCGACACCACATTCTAATCCGGATGCCTCTTCCAGTATCGGCACACACACCTCCTCAGTTACACCAGGATAGACTGTGGATTCGAATACAACAATGCTGCCTTTGCTCAAATTCTCCCCGACCAATCTGCTTGCATTTTCTACCATCGATAAATTTGGTGTTTTATCGGCATTGATAGGCGTCGGAACAGCCACAATATGAAACTTTGCGTATCTTAATTGTCTGGCATCACAGGTAAACATCGCACTCGTTGTTTTAATTGCTTCGTCTCCAACCTCACGAGTTACATCCACACCTTTTTTATATTGATTCACCTTTGTTTCTGATATATCAAATGCAATAACCTTTGCTTTCTTGGCAAACGCAATTGCTAAAGGCATTCCAACATACCCTAATCCGACTACAGCTATTTTCTCGCTTCCTTTGCATATCTGTTTATATAAATTCATATTTCATCCTCTCGATCTGTCGTATTTCAGGAAGACTTCAAGTCTTTTTGCTCCAGCTTCAATGCTAAAGTTTTCTTCCGCAATATCAATACACTCTCGCCTCATATGATCATATGTTTTTTGATCCACTCCCATTGCACGCCGTATTGCATCAACAACGCTATCCACTGATATGTCCTTAATAATAACAGAGTTCTTTTCCGAGAGGTAGTCACCAATATCGCTTGTCAAGTTAGTTACCATTGGGGTTCCAACTGAAAGACTTTCACACAGCTTCGATGGGAAACCAGCATTGGCGTATCTTTTATTCGGTCTTAACAACACTGAGAAACTTGAATTCTTTATCATTCCGATTAGTGTTTTCTTATCAACTCTCGGTACAATTTTAATATTCGAAGGTCTTGGACCTTCATACCCTAAATCCTCAAATAGTTGTTCCATATATTCCTCAGTCGGACCAACAATGCTAAGTTCAACTTTTTCGGGCTGTTCAAGTCGGTCAAGAGCTTCATAGAACTCAATTAAGCAATCCTTTGTGCTTGGTATTCCGGCATATATCAGAGCACACTTTCTCTGTTCTAGATGATCACATGGAAAAAATTCATGCGTATCTAAAATACCATTTAAAATCAATACGTGCTTTTTCTTCTGGATGAAATAGTTTCGTACGAGTTTACTACAGCAGATAATCTTATCTGCCTTCTCAAACGTATTTTTAAATGCATGGTCAAAAATCGCATACTCAATACTACCTCTCAAACCGAAAAACTGCCGTCTATCATACCATTCAGAAATATCACACACAATTTCAATATTATTCTGTTCCCCAAATCTGAGAATTCTCTTCATGTGTTTTGCACATGAGCAGCCATATGCTATAACGTAGGTAGCATCACTCGCAAATCTAGTTAATGCCTCGCTATACAGTTTGCGTCTTTTGAAAAAAGTCAATAGTTTTACGAACGGTTTGACCTTCCGCTTTTCCATTGTTGTATAGGCTACCCCCCTGTAATCGTTAATATCCTTCGTCGTATCCTTGAGCGTTCCTTTCCCGATCACCAGTGTGTCGTATCCTATCTGTTGACACGCTTTTGCCATATAAAATACTCGATTACATGCCGCAAAATTTGAAGGGAATCTATAATCCCCGATAAACACGATCTTCTTCATCCTTGCTCCTGTTTTCTAATAACTTCTCTTGCCAGAACACCGACCATAGTTGCACCAGGCGGAACATCCTTTATAATTATTGCGCCTGCTCCTATTACGGCATTCTCACCAAGTGTAATGCCCCCAAGTACGAGCGCATTCGCCCCGATCTCAACCCCGCTTTCTATTTTGGGGAATCCGCGATTGTTTCGCCCACCAATCGTAACACCTTGCTGTATCTTGCAATTATCGCCAATTATTGCGTTGTCATGGACAACAACTCCTAAGCCATTATGTGCAAATACAACACCTTTTCCAATCGTACATGTGTACGGTATATCCGCAGAATAAATAACCCTACCAAATTTCATAATAAGCTTCGCTAAAAACTTCAATTTATGTTTATAGCACCAGCTCGATTTTCTGTAGTTTCTTAGCACGCCACACTCTCTCATAACTACTCCTCTACTCTTGGATTTCCACTTTTTTTATTGAACGGCTAACACGTAAGTACGCAATAACAATAAGGACTAGGTAAGTTGCATTCCCAGCCACACGAGCTATGGTGACACCAACCGTTGTCATATCGGCAATTAAAACTGCAGCTATTCCAATGTTTATAGCTCCTGAAATGATTGCAGCATTTCGAATGTATTTTCCCCTACCTTTTGCCATAACAAACCTATTAAAAACATCTCCAAGTCCAACGAGCAAACTACCTATTCCAATGGCACAAGCATAGCTAATACTTTCCCTATAGTACTCTCCGAATAAAACCGTTGTAAATACATTTACTCCAACAACATAAACCCCAGCTGTGCCGACTACACTCGTCACGAGCAACAAAATAAATTTTTTGCTCATTCGTTCCAACTTGTTGAATCTTCTGAACATCACACTACCTAAGGTCGAAATAAGCGGCCCCAGAGGTACTGAAATTGTAATGGCCAACGAATAAATCGCGTATTCACCCTTTGTTATATAGGCATCGAGTAACACAACCATTATACGAGCACTGACAACAGAAAAGATAGAGCCAATGTACGTTTGCAGGCCCACTGTCTTATTGGTATCAAATATCTTTTTAAATATACCTTTGTAAACTTTTAATGAAACGCCCAAAGTCTTGAATATGTAGATAAGTACCATGATATTTGCTGTTGCATAAATACACAATACCATCCCCAATCCAATTCTTTCAAAAATAGCCCAGCAAGCGAGCAGTAAGATGACCAACAGTATCTCTATTGCTACTTTTAGCTTTGATAGCAACGATATCCGATTTGTTCCTATACAAAGGTATTCACTGTAATAGATAAGCACAGGGATCATGCATAGTGGTGACATTACAAGCGCTATATTATCGACTATGTAAAGACCAGTGTTCAATTGTATCACCAATAACATCATACAAAAGGTCACACCAATCAAGCAAGATACGATTGCCGCTCTCAACCCTGCTCCAACATAGTCCTTCACATTGTTTCCATCGTTCGTCAATAAATATGATATCGTTACAGGTATTCCAAATGTTACACAGCTTTGAAGGAGCAAGTTCGTATTTGTTATTAGCTTATATGTCCCGAAGCTCTCAGGGCTCATCACTCTGGTTAGCAGTGTTGTAATACCAAACTGAAACCCAATCATTATTAAGGTTGCGCTTAATAACTGCACGTATTGTTTAGCCGCAGTGCTATCTTCTTTACTTTTTCTCATTGATTATTTTATTAATCCTTCTTTTTCGAATGGTACAACTCAATACAAAAAGAAATATAATCGTTAAAGTTCCTATGAGCAGCCCTAGATCTTGAAACAATATGTTGTTTGCTGATGCCATGATAATACCAAAAATCATAATATACATCAGAGAAAATCCAAACGGATTTTTATATCGTATTACCTCAAGCCAGACTTTCGCAAACAACGCTCCAACAAAGCCGAATAAAAGTATAACGCCAATAAAAGTGAAATCAGAAGCAAGCCATGTATACAATGTCTGCCAAAAAGTTGTAACACTCCACCCGTATACTACCTCATTTTTATAAACATATGTTCTTTCCGCTAAGCTCGTACCTAGTGCTCGATCAACGAGAGTCGTCAGATACTTGGAATTTCCTACGAGAAAAGTCCACTCGAAATCATGTTCAAATGCCAAGCCAAGTGCACCATATCCTTGCGTTTGATATATTTCAATTGATTCAATAGCATAAAACACTGAAGGACTGATTTTGTACAGCAACGATGTATCTCTCTTAATTCGGTAATAGTCATCGATTCCCACCATTTCTAAATCCTCAATTTTCTCTTCACTATACTCTGCTTGGGAATCTAATTTCTTTTTAAGCTGACTAGAAGGAATTGCACCACCTACATCGCTCGATTGTTCTAGGCCATTGTATTCAATTTGAAACACTTCCTCATTAAACCGAGTATTGATACTCCGCAGTATTATCTCTCCCCAAATCTCATCATTCATAACATAGCCGCTTTCAAACATTGTTTCGTTCAGCTTCGTTCGAATGTTTCTTTGTGTCTGTCTGTCCTGTTGAAAAATAAAAACGATGAGTAGGCAGACCACGCCCGTACATATAAGTATGATTGTCTGCAGAATAATCCGGTGTAGTCTTTTCCGTTGCTCAGCGCTGTTTATTGTCACATATAACCTGTATAAATAATATGTCGCCACAATAAATAGCAACATGAAAAACGACATCTGTGCGGCTACTAGCCAGTTTCTAAAAGCATAAACCAAAATTGTAGCAATAAGCAAGATTCTCTCGGCAATGTTTAGTCGTCCAAAATAAAACACACCTAAAGGTATCGCTGATAATACTACACCATAAAGCAATGTATGGACTCTAGTAATGTACCTAAACCACAACGGATATTCTAGACCATTACCACTACTATAAAGCTTTTGCATATATTCTTGGTAATCGTAGGATGCGCCGGGATACTGAGCAAATCGGAGTGTATGCTCCCCATATACGACGATAATATTTGAAATATAGTATACTATCATTACGCTGCATCCAATTAGAAACATTACTCGTGCAATTTTAAAGAAATCGCACCTAATATACTCTTCTGCTATCGGCTTTGATTTAACAATAGTGATAGTATATCCCACCGAAAAAAGCACATACACAGCAAGTACAAATAGTACAACCATCCAGGTATTTGGTGTTAACCATTCAACAGTACCAAATCTGAATAGTAGTAATGAGAATATGATAAACAAGTCAATCGCAATCAAAGGTATGTATTTAGTAAGCTTTCTATCCTGCTCCATACTATACTCTTTCCAAAACATCGTCTAATACTTTACAGTATTCTCGAAGGCACACTGCTTCAGAAAAAGCACTCGCCCTTTCAACTGCACGAGAGCTATACTCCGTTCGTAATACGTCACTCTCAATAATCATGTTTAAGGCTTCCGCAAGTTTCACTTCATTGTCTTCGATCAAATCGGAGTCCCAATTTTGAACAGGACTCATCGGTGGGACAAGCACTCCGTAATCTACCATCTCTATATCCTTTGCACTTTTATTTATATCTGGTTTCTCCACAAGGATTTCTCGTGGTCCACTAGTACAATCGACAGAAACAATCGGAGTTCCACAAGCCATCGCCTCGGGCAATACATTTGGGAACCCTTCAGTGATCGAAGAAAGCACAAAAACATCCGCTAATCTCATGTACTTAAATACATTCTTCTGAAATCCGAGTAATTTAACGCTTTCACTTAGTTTTAAGTCAATGATCAATTTGTTTAATGGGTCGTACTGATACCCCTCTCCACATATTAAAAGCCTAGCATTCGTTGTCTTTAATAAGCTAAAAGCTTTTATTAAATGCCAAAACCCTTTCTGAAAAACCAGTTGTCCCGCAGCAAGCACCACTATTCGCTCTTTAGTAAACGCAAGTAAGTCTGATTCAATCTTTTCACCCATTAATCGCTGTATCTGCTCGATATTATATGGGTTATATATAGTCACAATCTTCTCCGGCTTCACACCACAAGTATCAATGATATTCCGCCGTAACAACTTAGATACCGCTATAATCCGATCTGCACTTTTATAAAGCCTTTTCACTATTTTACTTTTAATGGTAGCACTTATGCCATCTGCCTTATGACTAAAGATACTTCCTCGAACCGATACAACCGTCTTACATTTCTTTGACTTCCCCAGTATATTGCATATATTCGCAATTTGCAGGAAACTTATAACTACGACTAGCTTATAGGTTGACTTAACCTCTTTTATCGCCTTAATCCTTTTTTTTGTCCGCAACAGTTTCTGAAGCAGATTCTCCTCTACACTTGGTAAATCAAGATCTACAACCTTGCCACAGTACTCAAAATCTATCGTTTTACCAGTAAATAATATTATATACACATCATAGTTTTGTGCAAGTAGTTTTGATATTCTACTTACTGCTCTCCCTGCTCCCCCCTTTGCAAGATGTGGCACGAGCAACCCTATTCTTTCTTTCTCAATCCTGTCACGCAACTTACCGTCCCCACTTTTTTGACGCTAGTTTAAAACCAATATATGCAGGAGCATAAAAAATAATCGAGAGGAGTTTTGAAATAGGTGTAGTCGCTTCCTTTGCTGCGGCTTTCATTGGCCTGCTAACGAATTCACACCATATATAGCTTAGTCTACCAATCCCTCTCACTTTCTCTAAGCATTCCTTATCAAAACACTTTATCTTCCTCCAAAGTTGCCCTCTTGCAAGTAATTGGATTTTTACATTTTGTGAAACATTCGAACCATTCTTTCTAACATGTGCCAAGCAATCATCCACCAGTCCTATCTCAAATAAAGATGCTAGACGGAACCACAATATGGCATCTTGGCCGAATCTCATGTCACTCTCAAACCCGAATCCAGTCTCCTTCAACACTTGAGTCTTCACTATCACACAAGGCGTCGCAATCCTGTTCGAATACATACACCATGGATAAATATCCCCTCGAATATGAGACACATCTATCCTTTTATGATTATCTGTACCGTCCTCGAAATTCGCATATGCAGTATGGCTCCATACAACGCCCTGTTCCTCCATCAATTGAACCTGCAATTCAAGCTTCTCTTTCTCCCAGTAGTCATCACTATCGAGGAATGCAACATACTTGCCCTGCGCAACTTCTATACCTTTATTCCTTGCTACTGCAGGACCGCTGTTTTGTTGCTTGATATATACAATCCGATCATCAAACATTTTGAGGATTGGTTCGATATCTTCCTCCGAACCGTCATTTACCACAATTACTTCAAAACTATCGTAAGTGCCCTCATACACGCTCTCTATTGCTTGTTTTAACCATTCTGCTCCAGCATAAAAAGGAATAACAACGCTGACTTTCGGCTTCATGTTCGCTTTAACCATATTGTTCTGTTTACAATGTCAGTGTAGCTTTGTATTATCTTCACCACTTTTACTGACACGTTTGGAGCAACATAGTCTTGGGGCGGAGTAATTTCCTCACCATCATTTCGCAAACTAACCGCTAGTTCTAAGGCTTGCTCCACACATTCAGACGTAATTCCACCAATAACGATACTTCCAGCATCTAATGCCTCAGGTCTCTCAGTTGATGTTCTTATCTGCACACCTGCAAATCCTAATATCGCACTTTCCTCTGACAACGTACCACTGTCTGAAAGCACACAAAACGCACTCTTTTGTAGCTTTACATAATCAATGAAGCCAAACGGTTTTAAACTCTGCACCAATGGGTGAAATTTAAATCCTCTTTGATCAATAAACTTCTTGCTTCGTGGGTGAGTTGAAAAGATAATCGGCTTATTATACTTCTCTGCCATATCATTCACTGAATTCATCAATGTGATAAAATTATCTTCGTTATCAATGTTTTCTTCTCGATGTGACGAGAGTAGTATGTAGCCTTGGCGCTCTAGTCCGAGTCTTTCTAATATGTCACTACCATCAATCTGCTCCATATGTGCTTGTATTACTTCATACATTGGTGAGCCCGTAACGAAAATTGTTTTTCCGTCCACGCCCTCATTGATAAGATAGCGCCTTGAATTCTCAGTATATGGCAAATTGACATCAGATATGTGATCGACAATCTTGCGATTTATCATCTCGCTAACATTCCAGTCCCAACACCTATTCCCAGCTTCCATATGAAAAATCGGAATCTTAAGACGTTTCGCGGATATCGCTGATAATGCTGAGTTAGTGTCTCCAAGTATTAAAAGAGCGTCAGGTTTCACTTCATGCATAACATCATATGCTTTTGATATAATATTACCCATAGTTTCTCCAAGATTTGCACCTACACTTTCAAGGTAGTAATCTGGTTCTCTCAGGTCCAAATCTTTGAAAAAAACCTTGTTCAACGTATAATCCCAATTTTGACCGGTATGTACAAGGATATGGTCAAAATACTTATCACATGCCTTTATACTCGGCGCAAGCCTGATAATTTCCGGTCGTGTTCCAATTAATGTCATAACTTTAAGTCTTTTCACTTTTCCACCCCGCAAAAATAGTGAGGATAAAACTCCCTGTGGTCAAAAATCCACTTTTTCATATCAATTATCATATCTTCATAGCTAGGTACTACAAAAGAAAAGTCATCTCTTGTATTAACTAAAGATTTATCAGCAATCACCATATCCGATGGTGTTATCCTTAGTTTTGAGGCTTTAAAGTGTTTATTGAACAGGTGTAACATTTCATATTTGTTCGTTTTTTCATTGTTGACTAAATTGTAAATACCCGTTAAATCCTCAATAATTGCTTGCTCCATTGCTTTTGCAAGGGTTAACGTTGTAACGCCAGTCCAAACAGCCTTGTCATAGCCTCTCAGATTGTTATTCTGCTTCATGAACCAATTAAAAAGCCCTATCCCTTCTACGTTCATGTCTGGCCCAATTATCGAATTTCTAAAGGTTAAGTTCTTATCATCATTAACTTCACCTAGTGCCTTCGTCCTATCATAATACGTCTTTCCATCCTGAAAATCTGTTTCCTTGTAGTCTCCCTTTTCACCTGAGAATACACAGTCCGTGCTCATATGAATATACTTAGTCTTCTTATCTTTAAGTGTATCTACAATAAAATGTGGTAAATAACTATTAAGATATACGGCAAGCGCCTTATGATCATCTGCTGCTTTATTGAGTATACCTATGCAATTTATCACACAATCGTAATCCCCACGTTGCAATATGCTTGAAAACTCATCCTTTTTTAAAACATCACAGATGAAGACAGTATGCAAATATTCTATTGGGGCAACGCTAAGACCATGTGTCTCATGCCCCGACTCCATAAAGTATCTACTAATGGTATGACCTGCCATACCATTGGCACCAAGGACTAGAATTCTCATTATATGTTACAATCCTCCAGTTCCTGCTGAACTACATCAAGTGTCAGCAGCTTCTCTTTCACTTGAGCAACATCAAGCCTTGTTGTGTTATGAGAATTATACTCTTCCTCACTTGATAGTTTCATATCTCCGCTCACAAAATACTTATCATAATTCAAATCGCGTTTGTCAACGGGCACTCTAAAGAAACTTCCCATATCCTCTGCAACAATATGTTCCTCTTTCGTAAGTAGCGTTTCATAGAGCTTTTCGCCATGCCTTGTACCTATTACCTTAATCTCATTTTCAGCGTTAAACAGCTCTTTAAGCGCTTGAGCCAAGTCTCGGACCGTACAAGCGGGAGCTTTTTGCACCATAATATCACCGGACTGCGCATTTTTAAACGCGAAAATGACTAACTCCACAGCTTCATCAAGGCTCATCAGAAATCTTGTCATATCTGGGTTTGTTATAGTAATAGGCTTACCGCTTTTTATCTGATCAATAAACAACGGTATTACCGAGCCCCTTGATGCCATTACGTTCCCATAACGCGTACCACATATCAACGTATTTTCCGGTGATACCGTTTTTGATTTCGCGGTAAATACCTTCTCCATCATTGCCTTCGAAATACCCATTGCATTTATCGGATACGCTGCTTTATCCGTTGACAAGCATATCACTTTTTTTACTCTGCTTTCAATTGCTGCATTGAGCATATTATCTGTGCCTAATACATTTGTCTTTACGGCTTCTAGCGGGAAGAACTCGCATGACGGGACTTGCTTAAGTGCTGCTGCATGGAATATAAAGTCTACGCCAAACATCGCATTCTTAACACTCCTATAATCTCTAACATCACCTAAATAAAACTTTAGTTTATCGTTATTATACAACTTTCGCATGTCGTCCTGCTTCTTTTCATCTCTCGAGAAAATTCGTATCTCATTTACATCTGAATGTAAAAATCTTCTCATAACCGCATTGCCGAAACTGCCCGTGCCACCGGTTATAAGTAAAGTTTTGTTCGTAAACATCAATCTCTCCTTCAAATCACTTTATAACGTACAATCTTCTAGTCCATTGCCAAAATCATAAGACGTCCAGTCTTGATAAGTATCCTCACATCTGTAAGGAAACTAATGTTTCTAGCATATTCCCCATCATGTTTTGCCTTTTGTACAATTGAGAGCTCATCTCTTCCGTTTATCTGCGCCCATCCCGTGAGCCCCGGAAGAATTTCATTTGCACCATGTTTATCACGCTCTCTTATCAAGTTGTGCTGATTCCAAAGAGCAGGCCTAGGTCCGATGAAGCTCATATCTCCTTTCAGGATATTGAAAAGCTGAGGAAGCTCATCCAGACTTGTCCTTCTCAAAACCTTACCCACTCGAGTAATATGCTTTTCAGGATTATCTAAAAGATGTGTTGGCACATCACGAGGTGTGTCTATCTTCATTGTTCTGAACTTTAAAATTTCAAACTGTGTTTTCCCCTTTCCAATTCGCTTTTGCTTGAAAAGCACTGACCCATTCGATTCAATCTTAACTATAAGCGCGATAGTCAAGAGTATCGGGGACAGAGCAACCAATCCAAGCAATGCGCATATTACATCAATCGTTCTCTTTACAACCGTTTTATACATCATTTATAACGCAAGTTGAAAGCAACTGCATCAACCTCTCCATAAAGATCATTCTAGTAAAATTTTGCCTGTAGAAGCGATACCCATTATCACCGAGGTCAGAATACTTATCAGGATTATTGATATACTCCTCAATGCATCTCGCGAGGAGTTCATCATTTGACGCATTACACACCAAGCCACAGCGCGCTTCGCTTATAATATCGGCTGCGGCACCGTTTATCGCAGCAATAATTGGTTTTCCCATCGACATGTATTCCTGCAGCTTTGTCGGCGCCGTCATACCAATAAACCCTGCTTGCTTAAGTGTTAAGAGAAAAACGTCCATATCTCTGTACTCAGCTAATAGCTGCTTTTTACTAACCCTCCCATGAAAAATTACCTTGTTTTCAACTCCAAGTTCTTTCGCCAAATCACAGCATTCGCTATATCTTGATCCGTTTCCGTATATATGAACAGTGTATCCCTCTATGTCCCTCAGTCTGTACACTGCTCGAATAATGCATTCTACGTCCTGGACTTTACCGATGTTACCACCAAACGCAATATTAACACAATCTTTATTACCACTTCCAATAGATCTAGCTATTTCATCAGCATGTTGTGGAAGATACTTAATACGGGATGCCTCAACGTTGCAATTTTCAACAAGGTACTTTTTAAATGGCTTTGAAGAAATCGCCACAATGTCACATTTTCCATAAATCCAGCTACTATATCTTTTCATTATCCTAAAAAGCAAGCTCGTTTCCTTCACACCCCATGCCTTTAATGACTCTGGCCAAAGGTCCAGACAGTATAAAACGAGTTTGCGTTTGCTTCGCTTTTTCATCTTAACAGCAGCGTGGGCCATCATTATAGGAGATGTCTGGTACGAAAAAATAACATCAATATCAGTTCTAATGAATCGTGTTTTGATACTAGAAGTAAACATAAACGACAAGTAGTTCAGCGCACGCCATATCACACCCGTTCTTCGAGCTATTATTGGAACTCTCAACACATGGACACCGTTGATATATTCTTCTCTGTTCTTAAAGAATTTATAGTCTCTAGGAACTTTTCCCGAAGAATAATCTGGAAGACTAGTTAGCATTGTAACGTCATGACCTTGCTTAACCATGTCTTGAGAGATATCATTAATCTTGAAGTTGTCTGGGTAATAGTGTTGCCCAACAATGAGTATTTTGATATCTATAACTCCCTCTCACACAAGCACTCTGCATAGCATATTAGCATATCATCACCAACATGACAAGCCATATATAGCATACCAAATCAATTCTTTACACCTGTAGGACTACAATACATATTGGACACTGAACCTTGAAAATAAAAGATGCAGGAGCTGGCTCGCGGGGTATTGTTAAGTTGAACACACAAAACATTACCGAAAGGAGCCATTCCTGCATGAACAACATAACACAAGAC
>Ga0207799_100315_pt1 | contig 24523 bp, 19 predicted proteins | sample TtanPargueraPR_4_FD_187742 | JGI IMG/M metagenome (GOLD analysis project Ga0207799, IMG submission 187742) | Aerobic enrichment media microbial communities from Bioluminiscent Bay, La Parguera, Puerto Rico - Tt and M2 (SPAdes) | ecosystem: Environmental > Aquatic > Marine > Unclassified ...
CAGCCGCAACCGGCAGCCGATCCCGCCCCGGGAAAACCAACCAGCGCCGCCAAGCCTGCGGTAAAGTCCGAAACCGGGCGCATTCTGGCCTCGCCCAAGGCGCGGCGGCTGGCGCTTGAACAGGGGTTGGACCTGGCCCGGCTGGTCGAGGCCGGTCATCCACAGCCCTACCACGTAAGCGACATCGAGGTTCTGAAATCCCTGCCCGGCGAGGCGCCTGCCACCGCGCAGGCCGCGGCCGCGCGTCACCTCGTGGCTGACCTGCCGGGCGAAGGGTTCACCGTCTTCTCCGCATGGGCGGCCGGGACCGCGGGACTGAAAGACGCCAATGCGCTGCTCGCCGGTCTGGCTGCAGCCAGCCTTGGCCGCCAGGGCGCCACGGTGGCCGTGGAAAGCTTCGGCGAGACGCGGATCTACACCGTGCCCGCCGGCCCCTTGGGCGCGATCACCGGGGCCGAGCCCGGCACGCCCCCCGACCTGCGCCTGCGCGACCTGCGCTTCAGCCGCATCACCACCGTGCAGCTGGGGGCCGAAGACAGCCCGGTCCTCTCGGTCGCCGCGTCGGGCGCGGGGCTGCGGCTGACGCTGGAATGCGCCGCCCACCAGTTGACCGCCGCCGAGGCCGTCAGCCTTCTGTCCAATTTCGCAGGCCGGATGGAGCAGCCGCTCCGCCACCTGCTCTGAGCCATGGAGCACAACATGGAATACACCGATCTCTACATAAACGGCGAATGGCGCAAGGGCGCGGAAGGCGCACGCTTCGACGTTCTGAACCCCGCCACCGAAGAGGCGCTGGCCTCGGTTGCCTCGGCCGAGATCGCCGACGCCGATTCCGCGCTGGACGCCGCCGAGGCCGCGATGGCCGACTGGGCCGCGCGCACCCCGCGCGAACGCTCCGAGGTGCTGCGCAAGGCATGGGAACTGATGACCGCGCGGCTGGAGGATTTCGCCCGGTTGATCACGCTGGAAAACGGCAAGGCGCGCGCCGATGCCATGGGCGAGGCCACCTATGCCGCCGAATTTTTCCGCTGGTTCGCCGAAGAAGCGGTGCGTGCCGACGGGCTGATCACCCATGCGCCCAGCTCGGGGGCGCGGATCATGGTGCAGCACAAACCTGCGGGTCTCGCCGTGCTGGTCACGCCGTGGAACTACCCCGCCGCCATGGGCACCCGCAAGATCGCCCCGGCGCTGGCCGCCGGCTGCGCGGTGATCATCAAGCCCGCCTCCGAAACGCCCCTGACCATGCTGGCGCTCATGCCCCTGCTGGAAGAGGCAGGCGTGCCGCCCGGGCTGGTCAACGTGCTGCCGTCGAAACGCACCGGCGCGCTGGTCGATCACATGCTGCATGATCCGCGCGTGCGGGTGGTGTCCTTCACCGGCTCGACCGGCGTGGGCCGCAAACTGCTGCACTCGGCCGCCGACCAGGTCCTGAAACCGGCGATGGAACTGGGCGGGAATGCTCCGCTGCTGGTCTTCGAGGACGCCGACCTCGACGTCGCGGTCGAAGGTGCCATGCTGGCCAAGATGCGAAACCTGGGCGAGGCCTGCACCGCCGCCAACCGCATCTACGTGCACGAGGACGTGGCCGAGGAGTTCACCCGCCGCCTGTCCGATGCCATGGGCGCGCTCAAGGTCGGCGACGGCATGGATCCGAGCGTCGACGTTGGCCCGCTGGTCAACGCCGACACCCGCGACAAGGTGGCGGCCTTCGTGGCCGATGCCGTGGCCAAGGGCGCCAGGGTGGAGCTCGGCGGTCAGACCCCGAACGGCAAGGGGTTCTTCTACCCGCCCACGGTGCTGTCGAACGTGCCCGAAAGCGCCGAATGCGTGCATGACGAGATCTTCGGACCCGTCGCCGCGATCCAGACCTTCACCGACCAGGAGGACGTCATCCGCCGCGCCAACGACACCGAGTACGGGCTGGTCGCCTATGTCTTCTCCGAGGACATGAAGCGCGCGCTTCGGGTCTGCGAGCGGCTGGAATACGGCATGGTGGGCCTGAACCGGGGGCTCGTCTCCGACCCCGCGGCCCCCTTCGGCGGTGTCAAGCAGTCGGGGCTGGGCCGCGAAGGCGGGCACGAAGGCATGCTTGAGTTCATGGAAACCCAATACATCTCGGCCAGCTGGTAAGGGGAAGGTCATGTCTGACGTCATCGCACCGCCCTCGGTCCGGGCCCTGGCCCTGCAAAAAGGCATCGACCTTGAGAAACTGGCCCGCGATCTGGGCCGCAGCTCGATCGCGCGCGAGGATCTGGAGGGCGGCAAGCCCGCCGCCGGTCCGGCGGGCGGCACGTCCTATTGGGATGTGGATCACGGGGCATACGGCCCGGTGACCGAGGAGCCGATGAGCCGCTTCGCGCAGGTGGCCTCGGCCAACTTGGCCGCGGCGCAGGCCCTGATCCCGGCCGTGACCCATCACGACCGCGCGGATGTCTCAGTCATCGAGGCGCTGCGCAAGGACCTGAAACCCGAGGCGCAGGCGCGCGGCGCCAAGCTCACGGCGCTGGCCTTCCACGTCAAGGCGCTGGCCCGCAGCCTGCGCGAGTTTCCGCGCTTCAACGCCTCGCTGTCGCCCGACGGCAAGACCCTGATCCTCAAGGACTACGTCCATATCGGCATTGCCGTGGACACCGCGCATGGCCTGATGGTGCCGGTCATCCGCGACGCGGACAAAAAGGGCCTGTGGCAAATCGCCGGCGAGATCGGCGATCTGGCCTCGCGGGCACAGGCCCGCAAGGTGGGCGCCGACGAGATGGGCGGCGCCTCGATGACCATCACCAACCTGGGCGGCATCGGCGGCACGGCCTTCACCCCCATCGTCAACCCGCCCGAGGTGGCGATCCTTGGGATCACACGCACCGAAACCGTCACCGTCTGGGACGGCGACACACCGCGCCCGGTGCCCATGGTGCCGCTGGACCTGTCCTACGACCACCGGGTGATCAACGGCGCCGACGCGGCGCGGTTCCTGGGATACTACGCCGGCCTTCTGGCCGAGCCGCAGCGGATGATGGTCTGAGGAGGCAAGGATGGCCGATAAACACGCCGACTTCATCGTGCTGGGCGCCGGGCCCGGCGGCTATGCCTGCGCCTTCCGCGCCGCCGATCTGGGCCGCAAGGTGGTGCTGGTCGATCCCCGCGCCACGCTGGGCGGTGTCTGCCTGAACGAGGGCTGCATCCCGTCCAAGGCGCTGCTGCATGCGGCGGAAGTGATCCGTGAATCGCAAGAGATCGGCGACTGGGGGATCGCGCTGAGCAAACCCGAGGTCGACCTCGATGCGCTTCGGGAAAAGAAAGATGGCATCGTCGGGCAACTGACCGGCGGGCTGAGCGGGCTGGCCAATCGCCGCAAGGTCGAGGTGGTGCGCGGCACCGCCGTGTTTTCCGCCGAGAACAGTCTCGAGATCGACGGCGAGGCGTGGACCTTCGACCAGGCGGTGATCGCCGTGGGCTCGGCCCCGGTCCAGCTGCCCGGCTGGCCCGAGGACGATCGGATATGGGATTCGACATCCGCGCTGGAGCTGCGCCAGGTCCCCAGGCGGCTGGCGATCGTCGGCGGCGGGATCATCGGGCTGGAGATGGCCACCGTCTATTCGGCGCTGGGCTCCCAAGTGACGGTGATCGAACTGGCCGATCAGATCGCCCCCGGCGCCGATGCGGAAGCGGTGCGCATCCTGCATGCCGCGCTGGGAGATCAGGGCATCACCCTGCACACCGGCACCGGGGTCGCCTCGGTCAAGGCCACGAAAGCGGCGCTGACCCTGACCTGCGAGGGCGCATTCGAAGGCGAGATCACGGCCGATGCCGCGATTCAGGCCGTCGGGCGGCGCGCGAACGGACCGCGGGTCAAGCCCGAGGCCGCCGGCGTCGAGACCGATGAGCGCGGCATCATTCCGGTCGATCCCTCTTGCCGCACCAACCGGCCGCATATCTTCGCCATCGGCGATGTGACCGGCAACCCGATGCTCGCCCACCGGGCCACGCATCAGGGGCATGTTGCGGCCGAGGTGGCCGCCGGCCATGCCGCCGCGCTCGATACCGATCTGATCCCCTCGGTCGCCTACACCTCGCCCGAGCTCGCCTGGGCCGGGCTGACCCAGGCGCGGGCCAAGGAGCGCGGCATCGCGCACAAGGTGGCGAGCTTCCCCTGGGCGGCCAGTGGACGCAACCTGAGTTCCGGCGGCGGCGACGGGTTGACCAAACTGGTCTATTGTCCTGACTCCCACCGGCTGCTCGGCGCGACTCTGATCGGCCGCAACGCCGGGGAACTCTTGGCCGAATGCGTTCTTGCCATGGAAATGGGGGCGACCCTGGACGACATCGCTCTCTCCATCCACGCGCACCCGACGGTTTCCGAAACGGTCGCGTTCGCGGCAGAGCGGGCCCTTGGTTCTTTGACGGATCTATGACGTGCTATTTCGACCTCATATTTCCGCCGATTTCGTGCGGTGCGTTCAGGTCGGCCTTGGGACGAGGATCCTGGGGGGTGAAACCTGACGAAAGCCCGCTTTCCGCCCCTCTGGAGCGATAACGCAGGAGGGCTCTGGGGGCGACTGCCGTTTGGGCACGCCCGCCAACTCATTTGCCACGCCCCCTCCGAACCCTCAATTCGCACAACGTGAACTGGTGGGGCCTACGACCAAATCGGACCTCCGCTACCAATCTTCCCGATACAGGAACAGCTTCCTTCTTCAGACGTTTGGTCTGTGGTATGCTGGCCCTGCATATACAGAGCCTCTCTATTCGTTTGGTGAGTTGAACCCTCCCGCATCGGCCTCTCCCCGGTGCGGGGTTCTTTATTGCTGCAAAGGCAGTCTGCGACTGAGTGGCAAGCGCTCTTGGCGGAGTTGTGCATGGCCGCTACGGCTCGATCTCGAATTCTGAGTGGCTAAGCTACCTCTAGCACCACGGTAGGCCGTAGTCAGGGGCTGCAAACCTCGAAACGTTGTGGCGCGGCTCAACCTAAGTCATGCTAGAGTACAGTACGAACACTGGGAAACCTCGGGGAAGGGTGATGTGTGGGTTCGTCTGCCTCTGGAAGGTCGGGAATGAGGCCCTCGCGGGCCGAATGATCGAAAGGATCGCCCATCGTGGGCCGGACGCGGTTGAGGTGGCGACGCTGCCTGGCGCACCGGTGGTGATGGCGCATTGCCGGCTGTCGATCATCGGCACCTCCGACGGGCGGCAGCCCATACACCAGACTGGTGACCTGCTGGTGGCCAATGGCGAGATCTACAACCACGAGGACCTGCGCGCGATCCTGGGTGAAAGCGCCTTCGAGACCGCCAGCGACAGCGAGGCGATCCTGCACTTGTTCCGGTCCGGCGAGTCGCGCTGGATCAGCAAACTCGACGGTATGTTCGCCTTCGTGCTGGCCACGAGGGAGCGCATCATCGCCGCGCGCGACCCGCTGGGGATCAAGCCGCTCTACCTCGCGCGGCTGGGCGGCGGGTTGGCCTTCGCCTCGGAACTGAAGGCCTTTGACGGGGTGGAGCTGGACAGCATCGAGGCGATCCCGCCCGGCTCGCTCTACGACAGCCGCGACGGCTGGCGGCAATGGTATCGCACGCCCCATGGCGCGGCCGAACTGGAAGAGGGGCAGGATGTCGAGCACATCGCCCACGAGTTGCGGCTGGTGCTGGAGGAGTCGGTTGCGAAATGGATGGTCGCCGATGTCGAGGTGGGATCGTTCCTCTCGGGCGGGCTGGACAGTTCGATCATCGCGGCCATTGCGCAGAAGGTGCGACGGGATGCTGGCAAGGGTCCGCTGAAGACATTTGCGGTGGGCACCGAAGGCTCGCCCGATCTCGCGGCAGCGCGGCGGGTGGCGGAACATATCGGCTCGGATCATCGCGAATACGCCTTCACGGCCAAGGATGTGGCCGACAACCTGCCGCATGTGATCTATCACCTCGAAAGCGCCGATGTGGACCTTGTGCGCAGCGCGGTGCCGACGCTCTTTGCCGCGCGGTTGGCGCGGGAGGATGTGAAGGCGGTGCTGACGGGTGAGGGGGCGGATGAGCTGTTCGCCGGGTATGCCTATCATCACGCCTATGTCGACGACCCCAGAGCGCTGGCCGACGAGTTGACGCGCAGCCTGGGCACCATGCACAACATCAACCTGCAGAGGGTGGACCGCGTGACCATGGCTGAAAGCCTGGAGGCGCGTACGCCGTTTCTCGACCGCGAGTTGATCGATTTCGCGCAATCCGTTCCGGCAGCGCTGAAGCTCTGCCGCACCGACCCGGAGGTGGTGGAATCCACGGGCGAGACCACCGAGAAATGGATCCTGCGCAAGGCCTGCGCCGATCTGCTGCCCCCTGACTTGGTGTGGCGTAAGAAGGCACAGTTCGACGAGGGCTCGGGGGCGGTCGATGCGCTGGACGAGGCGCTGCGGTACCTGACCGGCAGTGCGGGCAGGGTCAACCGTGAGGACGAGGCCGCGCTTTACGAGCGCATCCTGCGGGATCAGTTCGAGAATGCCGACCGCATTCTCGAAACCGCGGGCCAGTGGACTGCGGGGCGCGTGGTGCCGGAAAGTGCAGACTGACCGTGCGACCTCCCGCATGGCCAACAGAGGGTTGGCCAGCGGGGATGGGCTTTGAATGCCTCAGCAGGAACGAGACGCAATTTGCCAGTCAGTTTCGGAGTGGTAATTCCATAAGGCTGTCCAAGTGGTGCTTGCTTCGCCTACGGCCATCTCTTCGAGAGCCCGGAAGAAGACGCCGAACTCTTCGCTAAGATGGAAGAAACGCTGCTGGCCGCTTGAGTGCCATGTGGGTGGTGTGGTCAGCTCTGCATTAGGGGCAGTTGAAGACAGCGCCGCTAGCACCGATATATCGCCCAGCAATCAGGAGATGAGTATGGAAAGGCCGAGCGACAGAATCAGACGCCGCCCATCCTTGTCGATGCCGATCCTCAGGACGTCACGTGAACAGCAGCGCTCAGGTTCACTCATGCTCGGTGATCTGTTCGAAGGGCTGGGCGACAAGTCTTATGGCTGGGCAATCGTTGTCTTCTCACTTGTTACCCTTCTGCCGCTACCCCCGGGCTCGTCTTTGATTACGGCTCTTCCTGTACTGATTACCACGGCCCAAATGGCACTTGGGTTTCCGCACGTCAGGCTGCCAGCGCGTCTTGCGCGGTATGAGATCGAGCCGCGAAAGCTACGCAGCACTATGCTGCGCCTTCACCCGGTTACACGCAGACTTGAGCGCGTACTGCGGTCCCAACTGACTTGGCTCTACGCGCCTAGATACGAGCGCCTGCTTGGGCTCTCTCTGTTCGTCGTCGCCTTCACCCTCTTTCTGCCGGTGCCATTCAGCGGCTGGTTTCCGGCGATCTCACTGTTCATCAGCGGTGTGGGCCTGCTCGAACGGGACGGGGTGGTCTCATTGATTGGACTTGTGTTCGGATTGCTTTCGGTCGCGTTGACGATCTTCATTGTCCTTTCGCTCGCTAGGAACGCTACGACCATCTTCGGCTGACTCGACAGCGGGAGGCCTCGCGATGAAAGCCTCCATCGGACTGGCAAAGGCATGCGACCCTGCTTTCTGATCGGGGTCGGCGCCTTTACGGTCCTGTTTGGTTCAGGAGGGTGGCAAGCTCCGCCTGCCGGCGCGTCCCCGTCTTCTGAAAGATTGTCCTCGAGTGGCTGTGTGCGGTCCAGGTTGAGATGCACAGTCGTTCCGACGCGTCTCTGACACTCATGCCCTGTGCCAGCAGATCAGCGAAGTCGGCTTCGGTGATCGTTAGGCCGAAACTCTGGCGCATCTGTGACTTGCGGGATCTCGGTCTGCTTGGCACTTCTCGCAATAGCAGCAAGAAGCGCGTCCCTTCGATGGTTGCTCCGATCTCCCGAGGGACCAGGAATACGTCCACCAGTATCGACTTCCCGTCACGCGTCTGGGCCGATACAGAAGGCGGCAAGGGAGCCGGCGCATTCTCATCATACTTCCGACATGCTTCGAGCATGGCCGATATGGTCTCATCGAGCAGTGGGTTCCCGACGGAAATTTGTCCGCGAGAAATGGAAATATCGATGCTTTGTGCGTGGGACTTGTCCTTCGGCAGGAGGATGAGGTCGCCTTGGGCATCCAGGGCGATCAGGACGTGGCACCCCTCCCCGAAGACGAGCGGCGAGCCGGAACACTCCTTCAATGTTTCGTTTGGCTCCAAATCCCCCCACCACAAGGGCCTGTCATTCGAAGACGGATTAAATCCTCCATAAGAACACGCACAAAGCTATCACAAACGGGTCCGGAATTGTGGACGGGCTCGATGAGGTGGCGGCAAATGGCCGTTTCGTCGCGGCGATGATCACCCAATCGCCTGGGCCATTGGCTACACCGTCCCCAACCGCAAGGTGGTAATCACGAAGCTGGGCAACTCCGTGCGTCTCTGATCTGGACGGGGACCTGTTTTCGATGCTCATGCGAAATCTGCGCCTGAGTGGCACGGCGATCCAGCCCCTTCCATTCTTCAATTTACTTCAATGAGCGCAATCTCCCGGGCGACACAAAGAAATGGTTCGCACACGGAAACTCCACAACGTTATGCGCCCATTCTCTCAAGAGCGCTCGCCACCTGCCCCGCAAACTTAATGGAAGCTACCGGAAGCGCGCGGCCACGGAGTTGGCCGAGTAGGAGTTCGCCGCCGGGAACATCTTGTTCGGATATCCTGATGCAGGCGATTTCGGGATGTTTCGACGGATTGAGACCAATGGGAATTTGAAACCCAATCGTCTGGCCATAAGCGGCATAGTGGCGGATCATCTCGAAGGACTCGGTTTCCAGAGCCGGCTCCAGTTTGCGCCCCATGTGTTTTGCGGCTCGGTCGAGCAGGCCGCGGACCCCATACTGAGTGCCCGGCAGCACCAGATCGTATTCCATGCAGGCGCGCAGGCGAAGCTCGTCTCGGCCAGCTAGGGGGTGCGCACGTGACATCACCGCGTATACTGGCTGCTTGATGGCGAACAACACTTCGAAATCCACCATGTGCGCGGGTTCGAACACCAGCGCCAGATCACTTTCGAAGTTCACCAGATCCTGTTCTGCCTGAACTCGGTCTCGCACGTTGACCGAGAATGTCACGCCGGGGTGATCCCTTCTGTAGGTCGCGATCTGTTTGGGTAGGAAATACGGGATGAGCGCCTGAGAGCATGCAATCGAAACGTGGCCCCGGCGTACGCCCGACAGGTCGGCCACCTGCGATTTGACCCGTGCGAAATCCGTCTTCTGGGCGCGAATGTGGTGCAACAGCAGCTCTCCGGCCGGGTTCAGCCGCATCCCGCGAGGCAGCCGCTCGAAGATTTCAGAGCCGAATTCTTCCTCAAAGGCCTGAATTCTCCGGTTCAAGGCAGAAGCCGTGATGTTCATGTCTTCGGCGGCTTTCCGGATTGAGCCGGCGCGCATGACGGCTTCAATCATGTCGTAGATCTTGAGGTGCCGCATGTTGAGCCCTTCCGTTGCATTATTTGCACCACTTATGTGAAATCATAGCACTAGAAGTAATCACTCTAAGAGTCCACGGTGCCCGGAGTGACCGATTTCCGAACTCGCGACAAAGGGGACACCAGATGACGACGCAACAAACACGCAGGGACTTCCTGAAGATTACGGGGGGCACGGCTGGCGCCGCACTGCTGCCATTCCTCAAGGCGATTCCGGCCGAGGCTGCAACGCGCGACGTGCTGGTTGCCGTTAGCGGGCAGAGCATCAATAGCCTTGATTTGCATCGCACCGGGACAAACCGGGCGTCCTACCAAGTCGCCGTCAATTGTTACGACCGATTGGTCAGCTTCGGAACCAAGACGGCGCCGGGCGGTGGCCTGTCTTACGACTATTCTGTGATTGAACCCGAACTCGCCGAAAGTTGGACGATTTCGGAAGACGGCTTGACCATGACCTTCAAACTCAAGTCGGACGCGACCTTCTGGGACGGACGCAAGGTGACTGCGGCGGACGTCAAGTGGTCTTTCGACCGTGCCGTATCAGTGGGAGGCTTCCCGTCTGTGCAGATGAAGGCAGGGGGTCTCATGCGGCCCGATCAATTTGAGGTCGTGGACGAAGAGACTTTCGTCATTCGGCTGGACCGTCCTTCCAAGCTGACGCTGCCCGACCTTGCCGTACCGGTGCCCTTCATCATCAACGCCGAGGTCGCCAAGGCGAATGCCACCGAGGATGACCCTTGGGCGATGGAATACCTCCACAAGACCCCTGCCGGTTCTGGCGCCTACAAGGTCGCGACCTGGGAGCCCGGTCAGCAGCTTGTCTACGAGCGCAACGACGCCTGGGTGGGCGGACCGCTGCCTGCATTCAAGCGTGTCGTTCTGCGCGAAGTGCCGAGCCCTGCGACGCGCCGCGCCCTGATCGAGCGTGGGGATGTCCAACTTTCCTTCAACATCCCCAACAAGGATGCCGCTGAACTGGACGCGGTGGATGGCGTCGATGTCTACTCCACCCCGATCGAGAATTGCATCCACTGCCTGTGTCCGAACTTCAGTTTCGAGCCGTTCCAGGATGCTAACGTACGCAAGGCGCTGGCCTATGCTATTCCCTACGAGGCGATCTTCCAGACCGCTGCCTACGGCCGCGGCGCACCAATGTGGGGTGGCGAAACCGAGATCAACGACACCGCTTGGCCACGCAAGTCGCCCTACATGACCGACATGGTCAAGGCCAAGGAGTTGATGGCGGCTTCTGCCTATGCCGACGGCTTCGAGGTTCCGCTCTCCATCAGCCTCGGCCTTGCCGACTGGATGGAGCCGACCGCGCTCCTGTTGCAGGAAGCCTTCGCCGAAATCGGTATCCGCACCGAGATCGAGAAGATCCCCGGCGCGAACTGGCGCACCGCCGCGCTCGTCGAGAAGCGCCTGCCGCTCCACCTCGAGAACTTCGGCGGCTGGCTCAATACGCCCGACTACTATTTCTTCTGGGCATACAAGAATGGCCACCTCTTCAACTCTTCGAACTACCTGAATCCGGAGATCGAGGAGCTCGTGGACGCCACGCTGCACATCCCGATGGACGACCCGCAGTACGAGCCGAACATCAAGCGCATGTTCGAGATCGCGTTCGAGGATCTGCCGCGTATCCCTCTCTGGCAGCCCGCGCTTAACGTGGCGATGAACGACGCCTCGGGTTACGAGTTCTGGTTCCACCGCCAGCTCGATATCCGCCCGCTGACGGGAGCCTCGGCCTGATGCCGTCGACGCGCATGAAACTGGTTCTGGGCCGCGTGGCCCAGACCATCCCTGTGGTGGTTGGGGTGGTGGTCATCTCGTTTCTGCTGACCCGCGCCCTTCCGGGCGACCCCGCTGCCTATTTCGCTGGACCCGCTGCCGACGAGGCGTCGATCGCGCAAATCCGCGAGGTTCTGGGGTTGGACAAGCCGCTCCTCCAACAATTCTTCATCTATGCCGGCGAACTTCTGCGTGGCGATCTCGGCACCTCGATTTCGACGGGCCAGTCAGTTGGAGAGGATCTCGCCAGCCGTCTCCCGGCGTCGCTTGAACTGACGCTCACGGCCCTGACCATTTCCTGCGCCGTTGCATTGCCTCTCGGCATCCTCGCCGCGACGCGGCCGGGGTCATGGATCGATCACCTGTGCCGGGTGATCGTCACCGCGGGCGTGTCACTGCCGACCTTCTTTACGGGTATCGTGCTGATCTACGTCTTCTACTATCTTCTGGGCGTCGCGCCGTCGCCTCTCGGCCGGCTCGATTTCATCTACATCGCGCCGGAACAGGTGACTGGTTTCTACCTAATCGACGCTGCGATCGCGGGCGAGTGGGGAACCTGGCTTGGCGCGTTGAAGCAGCTCATCCTTCCGGCGCTTACCCTCGCCCTGTTTACCCTCGCCCCAATCGCCCGCATGACGCGCGCCGCGATGCTGTCGGCCCTGTCGTCTGACTTCATCCGGACGGCCCGGGCGGCGGGCCTGACGCAGCGCAAGGTGCTCTTCGGCTATGCCCTGCGCAATGCGCTGCTGCCGGTGATCACGACGCTGGGCATGGTCTTCTCGTTCACGCTCGGGGCGAACGTGCTGGTCGAGAAGGTCTTTGCCTGGCCCGGGATCGGCTCCTACGCCGTGGAGGCGCTGGTCGTATCCGATTACGCGGCCGTGCAGGGGTTCGTCCTGGCCATGGCATTGCTCTTCGTCGTCCTAAACCTTGTGATCGACATCGCCTATGCGCTGATCGATCCGCGCATCGGACTCTCCTGATGGCCGAGATCACCCCTCCCTCCACACGCATCGAGAGTGCCGGCGGTACGTTGCGCCATATCGCCTACGTCCTGCGCACGAACCCGGTGACGATGATCGCTTTCGCGATGTTCGCCTTGTTCCTGGTCTGCGGCGTATTCGGTCCGTCCTTGGCGCCGTATGATCCTTTGGCCTCGAATGCGTCCAATGCCCTCGAGCCGCCGTCCTTTGAGCACTGGTTCGGTACCGACAACCTTGGGCGCGATGTGTTCAGTCGGGTGATCGTCGCAACGCGGCTCGACCTGATGATTTCGGTGGCAGCTGTGGCGCTCAGCTTTGCCGTGGGTTCGGCCCTCGGCGCGATAGCAGGCTACTGGGGCGGGTGGCTGGACGCTGTTCTGAACCGCCTGCTCGACACGATCATGGCTTTCCCGCTCTTTGTCTTGGCTATGGGCATCGTGGCGGCACTTGGCAACACGATCGAGAATATCATCTACGCCACTGCGATCATCAATGTGCCATTCTACGCGCGGCTCGTCCGGGCAGAGGTCAATATCCGCCGCAATGCCGGCTTTGCCCTTGCGGCGCAGCTCTCGGGTAACAGTGATCTGCGCGTTCTGGCATTGCATATCTTCCCGAACGCGCTTCCACCGATGATGGTGCAGGTCTCGCTGAACCTGGGCTGGGCCATCCTGAACGCTGCCGGTCTTTCCTTCATCGGGCTTGGTGTGAGCCCGCCGACCCCGGAGTGGGGAATCATGGTGGCCGAGGGGGCGAATTTCATCGTTTCCGGCGAATGGTGGCTGGCCCTGTTTCCCGGTCTCTGGCTGATGCTTGCCGTCTTCACCTTCAACCTTCTGGGCGACGGTCTGCGCGATATCGTCGATCCTCGCAAAAGGACCTGATCCCAATGCTGTCGATCAAAGACCTTTCCGTTTCTTTCCGAACCCGCAAGGGCGAGGTCAATGCGGTGCGCGGTGTGAGTTTCGAGGTCGCACAGGGCGAGACGCTGGGCATTGTGGGTGAGAGCGGCTCGGGAAAGTCCGTCACCTCCTATGCACTGATGCGCATTCTGGATGCCGGAGGCCGTATCAAGAGCGGTGACGTCAACTATAGTGGCATCGACCTCAGGCATGCGACCGAACGGGATATGCAGGACATCCGCGGCCGCGAGATCTCAATGATCTTCCAAAACCCGCGCGCCGCCCTGAACCCGATTCGCCGCGTCGGGCATCAGATCGAGGACGTTCTGATCCAGCACGCCCAAGCAACCCGGCAGGATGCCCGCGAGAAGGCGATTGAGGCCTTGGAGGCGGTAAAGATCCGTGACGCCGAGGCGCGTTACAACGCCTATCCCTTCGAGCTTTCTGGCGGTATGTGCCAGCGCATCGTCATCGCCATCGCGTTGGCGTGCAACCCTCGGCTGCTCATCGCTGACGAGCCCACGACCGGCCTCGACATCACTACGCAGAAGGCCGTAATGGATCTCGTCCGTGACCTGACCCGCGACCGCGGAATGAGTTCGATCCTCATCACCCATGACCTTGGTCTTGCCGCACAATATTGTGATCGGATTGTGGTGATGAAGGATGGAGAAATCGTCGAGGAGGGTGACCCGCAGAACCTCTTCTCGCAACCGCGACACGGCTACACGAAGCGGCTCGTTGACGCGACGCCCCGCCAAGGTGCCTCGATCCGCAGTCTACTGCCGGCCGAGGACCGCTCCCCCGAACCGATCCATGTCGTTGGAAGTCGACCGCTTCTGGAGGTGGTGGATCTCGTTAAGACCTACCAAGGCAAGTCAGGCCCGGTGCATGCGGTGAAAGGCATTTCTTTCAAGCTACTGGAGGGGCAGAGCCTCGGGATCGTTGGTGAGTCGGGATGCGGCAAGTCCACGACATCGGAGATGATTGTGAGGCTCCTCGATCCAACGAGTGGCGCCATCCTCTTCGACGGGCATGACATCGCGGGTATTCCAGCGGCTGATTTCGCGCGGCATTCGCGCCGCAGCGACATCCAGATGGTGTTTCAGGACGCGACGGACAGTCTCAACCCGCGCCATACCTCGGCGCAGTCCATCGGCGAGCCACTTGCCCGCATCGCCGGGCTTCGTGGGGCAAAACTGAAGGCACGCGTCGAGGAATTGGCGGGTCTCGTCGGCCTTCCGTTGCCGCTCCTCAGCCGCTTTCCACACCAGCTTTCCGGCGGTCAGAAGGCCCGTGTCGGCATTGCCCGGGCCATCGCGCTTGAGCCGAAATTGCTGATACTCGACGAGCCGACTGCCGCGCTTGACGTTTCGATCCAGGCGGTCGTGCTGAACCTACTGCTCGATCTCCGGGCGCAGCTCGGGATGAGTTACCTCTTCGTCAGCCACGATCTCAACGTCGTACGCCTGCTGTGCGACGAGGTTCTTGTCATGCGTGGTGGCGAGATCATCGAGAAGGGGCCGACTGCACAAGTCATGTCGGATCCGCAACACGACTACACCCGCGCTCTGATCAGCGCTGCACCCCAACCGCCTGTGAAGTCGCAGGCGGCCTGAACTACCGGAGAACTCTCTAATGCTTACGTCTTTGCCATTCACGATCCTCGCTCTGAGCGAAGCCTACGCATCAGGTACCCGCCCCGAGGAGGTCGTGGACGAGGTGTTTCGCCGCATCGACGCGATCGGCGATCCGGCGATCTTCATCCATCTTTGCGACCGGGAGGAAGTGCATGCAGCGGCTAATGCGCTTGGCCCCCGGGACCCGAGCAAGCCGCTTTGGGGCATTCCATTCGCGATCAAGGACAATATCGACGCCGCCGGTCTTCCTACCACGGCGGCATGTCCGGCCTACGCCTATGAAGCACGCGAGGACGCCTTTGTGCTGGCCCGGCTTAAGGCAGCAGGTGCGCTCCTAATCGGGAAGACGAACCTCGACCAGTTCGCCACAGGACTCGTCGGCGTGCGCTCGCCCTACGGTGCGCCGAAGAATGCGGTAGACCCTAAGATCGTGCCCGGCGGATCCTCGGGCGGCTCGGCTGTCGCGGTGGGTCACGGCTTCGTTTCCTTCTCCCTCGGCACGGACACCGCGGGATCCGGCCGTGTGCCGGCCGCTCTGAACAATATCGTCGGCCTCAAGCCTACTCTCGGAGCGCTGTCTGCCTCCGGAGTTGTCCCTGCCTGCCGGACCTTGGACACGATCTCGATCTTCGCCCTGACTGTTGCAGATGCCTATGCCGCATTCTCGGTCGCGGCGGCATATGATGAGGCGGATGCTTTCTCACGCCGTGTCCCAGTGGGGCCGCTCGGTCCGAGCCCAGAAGCGTTTCGAGTCGGCATTCCGGATTCCGGTTCGATCCAGTTCTTCGGGGACGCGGTTCAGGACGAGATGTTTGCAGGTGCGGTAGCTCGTCTAAAGGAGGCGGGCGCGGAGATCGTTCCGCTCGATTTCACACCGTTCTACGACGTGGCCGAGATGCTCTACGAAGGGGCCTGGGTAGCGGAACGCTATACTGTGATCGAAGACCTCATGCGTGACGACCCAGAGGCGGTTCATCCCGTAACGCGGAAGATCATAGGGGCCGCCGAGGGCCTGTCGGCCGCCGACGCCTTCAAGGGCATCTATAGGCTCAAGGAACTGGGGCGGGTTGCCGAACGCGCCATGGAGGGCCTCGATGTGCTGTGTGTGCCCAGCATTCCGACCTTCTACAGCGTGGCCGATCTTGAGGCTGACCCAATCGGCCCGAATTCCAACCTCGGCACCTACACCAATTTCGTGAACCTCCTAGACATGTGCGGAATCGCCGTTCCGACCGCCGCGCGCGGTGACGGCCGTCCTGGCTCGGTTACCATCCTCGGCCGTGAAGGTAGTGACGCCTACTGCGCGGCCCTTGCGCAGCTCTTCGAGCGGGATGTGTCGCGAAAGCTTGGGGCGACACCGCATCCTGTTCCGCAACCTGTGAGCCCCAGTGTTGGAGTCGTGGCTGGTGAAATGGAACTCGCGGTCTGTGGGGCCCACATGTCCGGCCTGCCGCTAAACCATGAACTGACCAGCCGCGGGGCTCGGTTCCTTTCTGAGACACAGACGGCAGCGAGTTACAGGCTCTATGCCCTTGCAGGCGGTCCACCTGAGCGTCCCGGGCTTCTGAAGATCGAGAAGGGAAGCTCGATCCAGGTGGAAACTTGGGCGATCCCGACCCACTCGTTCGGTGATTTCATGCGGGGCATCCCGTCGCCTCTCTCGATCGGTTCGGTTGAACTGGCGGATGGGCGCAAGGTGCATGGCTTCCTCGTGGAACCGTCCGGGGTCCAAGGAGCGGAGGACATAACGCGCCTTGGTAGCTGGAGACGTTTCCTTGAGGGCGAAATGGTCGCCGAGTGAAACCTGCAAACGGCATCTGTTTCACCGGATGGCCTCTGATGTATGATGCGCAAGGCCATTGGGCGAAGAACGATGTCTCAGCCAAGCTCTCCAGAAGGAACCGGCGACGAGCCTCTCCACGCCGGTTTCGTTCCCTCCGAGATTAGGCTGCGTGCGCTTGGTCAGGTCGGGCGGTTACCAGGTTAACAGGTTCTGCTTATCTGTGCCCCAGTTCAACTTCCCAAACTTCCACAATTCTCGCGCCAGCGTTGCTACTACGTAAATGCAACTCAGCGAAACCAAGGGATAATCATAATCCGCGTGTCGGGGGTTCAAGTCCCTCCTCCGCTGCCAATCTTCCCGATACAGGAACAGCTTCCTTCTTCAGACGTTCGGTCTGTGGTATGCTGGCCCTGCATATACAGAGTCTCTCTATTCGTTTGGTGAGTTGAACCCCCCGCATCGGCCTCTCCCCGGTGCGGGGGGACTTTATTTTTGCGGGTGGTCGTCTGCCTTTGGGTGGGCGTCTGCCGGCAGAGTCGCCGGAAAGCGCTGCGGCTGGGCCTCGAATTCTGAACTCTATGGTTGAGAAAGTCATGCGCTTTGGCGAGAAAGAAGAAACAGCCAAGGCGAACTTTGCCCCGCATTCGTGTGCCAAGGACAATGTTTCGGCTCTTACGCAGTAAGATGCGCCCGCAATGCGATCGCCAGGTTGTCAACGCGAACTGAAGGTGCCGAAAGCTACAAATGCAGTATCTATCTCCAACCACCATAGAAGAGGCCGTCCGCTACCTGGCCGCACAGACAGGCGACTGTAGAATTCTGGCAGGGGGAACGGACCTGCTGGTCCAGTTGCGCTCAGGCCTGGCGGAACCGGAGAGCATCGTCGACATCAAGCGTATCGATGACCTTCATCAGATCAGCCGTGAAGATGGGGGGTGGCGCATCGGCGCGGCGGTCTCGGGTGCGGAAATGGGCGAGCATGCGGCACTTGTCGCCGACTGGCCCGGGGTGGTTGAGGCCGTCAATCTGATCGGTTCGACGCAGATCCAGGGGCGGGCGACGCTGGCCGGGAACCTGTGCAATGCCTCGCCCTCCGCCGACAGTGTGCCGGCCATGGTGGCCGCCCGCGCTGTGGCGCGGGTCGTTGGCCCGGATGGGGCCCGCGATGTTCCTGTCATCGACATCCCGACAGGCCCGGGAAAGAACGCCCTCGCCCGGGACGAGTTCATTGCCTCGATCTTCCTGCCCGCCCGCCCGGAGCGCTCTGCGGACGCGTATCTGCGCTTTATTCCGCGCACGGAGATGGACATCGCCGTCGTCGGTTGCGGGGTGTTCCTGAAGCTTGGCAAAGACGGGACCTGCGCCGATGCGCGCGTGGCGCTTGGGGCCGTGGCGCCCAAGGTTCTGCTGGTTGAAGACGCGGCCCGGGCGTTGATTGGAACATCGCTTGATGACGCCGCGCTCGATGCGTTTTCCGCCGCCTGTTCGGCCGCGGCCAAGCCGATTTCCGACAAACGCGGTACGGCCGAATTCCGCGTCCATGTGACCGGCGTTCTGGCCCGCCGGGCTGCCCTGATCGCAAAGAACCGCGCGGGAGGTGCGGCACAATGAGCAAGATACACGTGACGACCACCATCAACGGCGATCCTGCCGAGTTTCTCTGCGAGGCCGGCGACTCCCTGCTCGACGTCCTGCGTGACCGGCTCTCCCTGACCGGCTCGAAAGAGGGCTGCGGCACGGGGGACTGCGGCGCCTGTTCGGTGACGGTGGACGGGCGGCTCGTCTGTTCCTGCCTGGTTCTCGGGGCCGAGGTCGAGGGGCGCTCGGTCGAGACCATCGAGGGCATGGCCGAGGGCGAGACCCTTCACCCGTTGCAGCGTAAGTTCATCGAGCATGCCGCCCTGCAGTGCGGCATCTGCACGCCGGGCATCCTCGTGGCAGCCAGGTCTCTTCTCGAGCGGAACCCGGACCCGACTGAAGAAGAGGTCCGTTACTGGCTGGCAGGCAACCTGTGCCGCTGCACAGGGTATGACAAGATCATCCGCGCCGTGCTCGCCGCGGCGGCGGAAATGCGGGAGGCATCGTGATGGCGCTCGACAGCAAACAGGACACCAACAAGCGCGACTTCAAGATTGTCGGCACCAGGCCGCCGCGCCCCGACGGCATCGACAAGGTCACGGGTCGCGCCCGATACGGCGCGGACATGTCGGCCCCCGGCATGCTGGTGGGCCTGGTCCTGCGCAGCCCCCATGCCCATGCCCGCATCAAATCGATCGACACGTCCAGGGCCGAGGCGCTGACCGGCGTGCACGCCGTCGTTACGCGGGCCGATTTCGGCGATGTGGAGGATGGGGCCACCGCGGACACGCTGGACAATTGCATGGCGGGGGCCAAGGCGCTCTACGATGGCCATGCCGTTGCCGCCGTCGCAGCCACCTCGGACGCCGTCGCCAAACAGGCGCTGAAGCTGATCGAGGTCGAGTACGAGCCGCTGCCCCACGTCACCGACGTGGACGAGGCCATGGCCCCCGGGGCACCCGTGCTGCACGAGGGCCGCACCAACGAGACCGTACCGCAGGGCATGTCGGCCAATGTCATCTCGCGCTGCCAGTTCGGCCATGGCGACATCGAGGCTGGGTTGGCCAAGGCCGATCGCGTGCTGGAACGCACCTACCGGACCGAGGCCACGCACCAGGGGTATATCGAGCCCCATGCCTGCCTTGCCTCCATGGGGTCTGACGGACAGGCCGATCTGTGGTGCTGCACGCAGGGCCACTACATGGTCCGCAACACCTGCGCTGCGATCCTCGGGCTTGAACAGGGGAAGCTGCGCGTGACCGCATCCGAGATCGGTGGCGGCTTCGGGGGAAAGACCACGGTCTTTCTCGAACCCGTGGCGCTGATGCTCTCCAAGAAGGCGGGGCGCCCGGTCAAGATGGTCATGACGCGTTCCGAGGTGCTGCGCGCCACCGGGCCGACGGCGTCAAGCTCCATCGACGTGCGCATCGGCATGACCAAGGATGGCCGCATTACCGCCGGGTTTGCCGAGCTGCGGTATCAGGGCGGTGCCTATCCCGGATCGCCGGTGGACATGGGGGCGATGTCGGCCTTCGCGCCCTATGACCTGGAAAACGTCAGGACCATTGGCTGGGACGTGGTTACCAATCGGCCCAGACAGGCGGCCTACCGCGCCCCCGGCGCGCCGATTGCGGCCTTCGCGGTCGAAAGCGCGATCGATGAACTCGCCAAGGGGTTCGGCCTCGATCCCCTCGAGGTGCGTCTCAAGAACGCCGCGCGCGAGGGGACGCGGGCGTCATACGGCCCCACCTACCGCGCAATCGGTCTTGAGGCGACGCTGCGCACCGCCAAGGACCACCCCCACTGGACCGCGCCGCTCGGGCCGAACCAGGGGCGCGGCGTGGCCTGCGGGTTCTGGTTCAACTTCGGCGGTGACACCTGCGTGAGCCTGAACATCACCCCCGACGGAACGGTGACGCTCACCGAAGGGAACCCGGATATCGGCGGCTCGCGTGCGTCGATGTCGATGATGGCGGCCGAGGAACTGGGTATTCCCTACGACAAGGTCCGCACGGTGATCGCCGATACCGGGTCGCTGGGCCAGAACGAGGTGACTGACGGCAGCCGCGTGACCTTCGCCGTCGGCCTCGCCACGATCGAGGCCGCCCGTGCCGCCAAGCGCGAGATGTGCCGACGCGCGGCGAAAGTGTGGGGCATCGACGAGGACGCCGTTGTCTGGGAGGACGGCGCTGCCAAGCCGTCGGGCCCCAATGCAGGGGAGTTTCCGCCGATGAAGCTTGAGGAGATCGCGGCCATCGCCTCGAATACCGGCGGGCCCATTGCAGGGCATTTCGAGGTCAATGCCGAGGGCGCCGGCGTCAGCTTTGCCACCCACATGGTGGATACCGAGGTGGATCCGGAAACCGGCGCGGTGAAGGTCCTCCGCTACACCGTGTTTCAGGACGCGGGCAAGGCCGTCCACCCGGACTACGTCGAAGGCCAGTTCCAGGGCGGTGCCGCGCAGGGGATCGGCTGGGCGCTCAACGAGGAGTACGTCTACGGAGAGGACGGCACCCTTCAGAACCCCGGCTTCCTGGACTACCGCATTCCGGTCGCGTCCGATCTGCCGATGATCGACACGGTGATCCTCGAGATTCCCAACCCCGGGCATCCGTACGGCGTCCGCGGTGTGGGCGAGACGTCGATCGTGCCGCCGCTTGCAGCGGTTGCCAACTCGGTCTCCGACGCTTCAGGCGTGCGCTTGGCCGACCTGCCATTGTCGCCGCCGAAGGTCCTCGCGGCGATACGGTCCAGGTAGCAGGGGCTCGGGGCCGATGGTTAAGGTCCGGCTCTGGGGGTCGCTCGCCTCCGCCATCGGGGACCAGACCGAGGTGGAGATCGAGGCAGGGACCCTGCGGGAATTGCTGGATGGGCTGGCCGAACGCTACCCGGCCCTCCGGCCCCAGCTCGACAGGGGCGTGTCTGTCGCCATTGATGGGATCATGTACAACGACAGTTGGTTCACGCCGATCAAAGAAGACAGCGAGGTCGTTCTGTTGGCCCGTCTGGAAGGTGGATAGCGGGTCTTGGCGCGGCAACGCCTGGACTTGCGAAGGCTGCGGATGCGCCCGTCTGTCGGCCGGAACGGCGTCGGATGTCCCGCTCACTGCCAGTGCACGGGACCGCGGTCCGCCTTGGTGACTTCCTGTTCGCCCTCGGTCAGGAGGTAGTCATGGAAAGCGCGGGCCGCGTTTGACAGGCGCTTGCCCTTGCGGTGCACCGCGTACCAGCGCCGGCGCAGCGGGAAGCCTTCGACGTCAAGCACCGCGATCTCTCCGGCCGCGAGTTCGAGGCGCAGCGAGTGCAGCGACAGGTAGGCCACCCCGAGGCCCGAGATCACGCCCTGCTTGATCGCATCGCTGTCCCCGAACTCCATGTGCGTGGCGAGGTCCACGCCCGCCGCGGCGAACAGCTTTTCCACCGCTTGCCGGGTGCCCGAGCCCAGTTCCCGCCGGATCACGTTCTCCTCGGCGATCCGCGACAGCGGGATCGAGCGCTTGCCGACGAGGGGATGATCCGGGCTCGCGACGAAAACGATGACGTTCTCGAGGAAAGGCTCGGCGATCACCGCCTCCTCCTCGGGCGGCTGACCCATGATGTAGAGATCGTCGGCATTGTCGCGCAGGCGGGCCAGCACCGTCTCGCGGTTGGTGATCTGCAGCCTTGGCTCCACCTTCGGAAACCGCCGCTTGAAGCTGCCCAAGAGCTGCGGAAGGAAATATTTCGAGGTCGAGACCACGGCCACCGAGAGCGGCCCGCCGACCTCGCCATGCAGGTCCTCCAGCGCCGTTTCCATTTCGGACAGCCGGCCGAGGATGTCGCGGCTGGCCGCCGCCACCTCTTCGCCCGCGCGGGTCAGGTGCAGCGTTTTGCCGATCTGCTCGGTCAGGGGCATCCCGATCTTTTCCTCCAGCGCTTTGACCTGCATGGAGACCGAAGGCTGGGTCAGGTGCACCTCTTCGGCGGCGCGGGTGACGCTGCCGTGCCGCGCCACGGCCTCGAAGAGACGCATCTGCTGCAGGGTGGGGGTGATGACCTTGATCATAAGTAAAACTCTATCATAAAGATAAAAACAATTTAGTGTTATCTATCTAATGGGTCAACTAGGACTCCTGCCAAGGCTCGACCGATGAGGGAGGACAGACCCAGATGCCGAAGGATAACGCCAAGACCTACACCGCCGGGGTGAAGGAATACCGGGAAACCTACTGGATGCCCGAGTACACCCCCAAAGCCACCGACTTCCTGGCCTGTTTCAAGGTCATCCCGCAGGAGGGCGTCCCGCGCGAGGAAGCCGCCGCCGCCGTCGCCGCCGAAAGCTCGACCGGCACCTGGACCACGGTCTGGACCGACCTGCTGACCGATCTCGACTACTACAAGGGCCGCGCCTACGCGATCGAGGACGTGCCGGGCAGCGACGAGGCCTTCTATGCCTTCATCGCCTACCCGATCGACCTGTTCGAAGAAGGCTCGGTGGTCAACGTGCTGACCTCGCTGGTCGGCAACGTCTTCGGCTTCAAGGCCGTGCGCGCGCTGCGGCTGGAGGATATCCGCATCCCGGTCGCCTACGTGATGACCTGCGGCGGCCCGCCCCACGGCATCCAGGTCGAGCGCGACGTGATGAACAAATACGGCCGCCCGATGCTGGGCTGCACCATCAAGCCCAAGCTCGGCCTCTCGGCCAAGAACTACGGCCGCGCCGTCTATGAATGCCTGCGCGGCGGGCTCGACTTCACCAAGGACGACGAGAACGTCAACTCGCAGCCCTTCATGCGCTGGCGTCAGCGGTTCGACTTCGTGATGGAGGCGATCAACAAGGCCGAGGCCGAAACCGGCGAGCGCAAGGGCCATTACCTGAACGTCACCGCGCCGACGCCCGAAGAGATGTACAAGCGGGCCGAATACGCCAAGGAGATCGGCGCGCCGATCATCATGCACGACTATCTCACCGGCGGCTTCACGGCCAACACGGGCCTGGCCAACTGGTGCCGCGACAACGGCATGCTGCTGCACATCCACCGCGCCATGCACGCGGTGCTGGACCGCAATCCCAACCACGGCATCCATTTCCGGGTGCTGACCAAGATGCTGCGCCTGTCGGGCGGGGATCACCTGCATACCGGCACCGTGGTCGGCAAGCTCGAGGGCGACCGCGCCTCGACGCTGGGCTGGATCGATCTGCTGCGCGAGAGATACGTCAAGGAAGACCGCTCGCGCGGGATCTTCTTCGACCAGGACTGGGGCTCGATGCCCGGCGCCTTCGCCGTGGCCTCCGGCGGCATCCATGTCTGGCACATGCCCGCGCTGGTCACGATCTTCGGCGACGATGCCGTGCTGCAGTTCGGCGGCGGCACGCTGGGCCACCCCTGGGGCAACGCGGCCGGCGCCGCGGCGAACCGGGTGGCTCTGGAAGCCTGCGTCGAGGCCCGCAACCAGGGCCGCGAGCTGGAGAAAGAGGGCAAGGAGATCCTGACCGCCGCCGCGAAGTCGAGCCCCGAGCTCGCCACCGCGATGGAGACCTGGAAGGAGATCAAGTTCGAGTTCGACACCGTCGACAAGCTCGACGTCCAGCACCGCTAATCGGACCGCAGGCCCCGGGTGCGCCCCGGGGCCCGATCCCCACCCCATGCACATGAGGAAGACCCATGAGTGAAATGCAGGACTATAAATCGAGCCTCGGCGACGTCGAGAGCCGCAAGTTCGAGACCTTCTCCTACCTGCCCGAGATGGATGCCGAGCGCATCCGCAAGCAGGTGGAATACATCGTGTCCAAGGGCTGGAACCCGGCCGTCGAGCACACCGAGCCGGAAAACGCCTTCGACCATTACTGGTACATGTGGAAGCTGCCGATGTTCGGCGAGACCGATGTCGACCGGATCCTGGCCGAGGCCGAGGCCTGCCACAAGGCGCATCCGAACAACCACGTGCGACTGGTGGGCTACGACAACTACGCCCAGTCCAAGGGCGCCGAGATGGTTGTCTATCGCGGCAAGCCCGTCTGACGGGGATCGGACCGCTTGCGCGGTCCGACCGAGGCGGGGGGCGCTGCCCCCCGCACCCCCCGGAGTATTTTCGCCAAGATGAAGGGCAGGGGTTTGGGAGAGAAAGCCGATGAACGTGCAGGATAGAAGCCAGTTCGACGTGAAGGCCGAGCCCTTCTACCGCGAGACCGGGAGCGAGATCGCGCTCTACGAGGCCGCCTATGCAAGGCGCATGCCGGTGATGCTGAAGGGCCCCACCGGCTGCGGCAAGTCCCGTTTCGTCGAATACATGGCCTGGAAGCTGGGCCGTCCGCTGATCACCGTCGCCTGCAACGAGGACATGACCGCCTCGGACCTGGTGGGCCGCTTCCTGCTCGACAAGGACGGCACCAAGTGGCAGGACGGGCCGCTGA
>Ga0207799_100316_pt1 | contig 24444 bp, 14 predicted proteins | sample TtanPargueraPR_4_FD_187742 | JGI IMG/M metagenome (GOLD analysis project Ga0207799, IMG submission 187742) | Aerobic enrichment media microbial communities from Bioluminiscent Bay, La Parguera, Puerto Rico - Tt and M2 (SPAdes) | ecosystem: Environmental > Aquatic > Marine > Unclassified ...
AAATCCGTCGGTAGAGCTTAGTGCTTCGATACCCAACCAAACGATTTGCTCAGAAGAAACAACGGATAAGGTTACACTTACCTGCCCGGCTAACGGGGCTGTCATTAACTGGTCGGTTGTTAAACCTGCCGGGATCCTGGAAAATATATCCACTACCGGGAATAATATTATCCCGGCTCAGACACTTACAAATACTACGAACCATGCAATTGTACTAACCTATAAGTGCACGGCTGTTTACACCGGGACGACTACCTGTATCGATTCGTTAACATATACCATTACCGTGAATCCGAAACCGGTTGTTACGCCAACAACTGACCTCGAATTCTGCAACGACGACATTACCGGAGATATAACTTTTACAGGAACGGTTGCCAACACAACCTTCAACTGGACAAGTTCAAATAATGCAATAGGGCTTACAGCTACAAGCGGAACAAACACGATACCTTCGTTTACGACTACGAATACAACCAACGGGCCAATCTCTTCCGAAATTATTGTTACACCATCAACCAGTAGCTGTACCGGAGAAAGCGATACATTTACCATTACCGTAAATCCGTCGGTAGAGCTTAGTGCTTCGATACCCAACCAAACGATTTGCTCGGAAGAAACAACAAATAAGGTTACACTTACCTGCCCGGCTAACGGGGCTGTCATTAGCTGGTCGGTCGTTAAACCTGCCGGGCTCCTGGAAAATATATCCACTACCGGGAATAATACCATTCCGGCTCAGACGCTTACAAATACTACGAACCAAGCAATTGTACTAACCTATAAGTGCGCGGCGGTTTACACAGGGACGACTACCTGTATCGATTCGTTAACGTATACCATTACCGTGAATCCGAAACCGGTTGTTACGCAAACAGCTGACCTCGAATTCTGCAACGACGACATTACCGGAGATATAACTTTTGCAGGAACGGTTGCCAATACAACCTTCAACTGGACAAGTTCAAATAATGCAATAGGGCTTAATGCCACAAGCGGAACAAACACGATACCTTCGTTTACGACTACGAATACAACCAACGGGCCAATCTCTTCCGAAATTATTGTTACACCATCAACCAGTAGCTGTACCGGAGAAAGCGATACATTTACCATTACCGTAAATCCGTCGGTAGAGCTTAGTGCTTCGATACCCAACCAAACGATTTGCTCAGAAGAAACAACGGATAAGGTTACACTTACCTGCCCGGCTAACGGGGCTGTCATTAGCTGGTCGGTTGTTAAACCTACCGGGATCCTGGAAAATATATCCACTACCGGGAACAATACCATTCCGGCTCAGACGCTTACAAATACTACGAACCAAGCAATTGTACTAACCTATAAGTGCGCGGCGCTTTACACCGGGACGACTACCTGTATCGATTCGTTAACGTATACCATTACCGTGAATCCGAAACCGGTTGTTACGCCAACAGCGGACCTCGAATTCTGCAACGACGAAGCTACCGGAGGTATAACTTTTACAGGAACGGTTGCCAACACAACCTTCAACTGGACAAGTTCAAATAATGCAATAGGGCTTACAGCTACAAGCGGAACAAATACAATACCTTCGTTTACGACTACGAATACAACCAACGGGCCAATCTCTTCCGAAATTATTGTTACACCATCAACCAGTAGCTGTACCGGAGATAGCGATACATTTACCATTACCGTAAATCCGTCGGTAGAGCTTAGTGCTTCGATACCCAACCAAACGATTTGCTCGGAAGAAACAACAAATAAGGTTACACTTACCTGCCCGGCTAACGGGGCTGTCATTAGCTGGTCGATTGTTAAACCTGCTGGGATCCTGGAAAATATATCCACTACCGGGAATAATACCATTCCGGCTCAGACGCTTACAAATACTACGAACCAAGCAATTGTACTAACCTATAAGTGCGCGGCGGTTTACACCGGGACGACTACCTGTATCGATTCGTTAACGTATACCATTACCGTGAATCCGAAACCGGTTGTTACGCCAACAACTGACCTCGAATTCTGCAACGACGACATTACCGGAGATATAACTTTTGCAGGAACGGTTGCCAACACAACTTTCAACTGGACAAGTTCAAATAATGCCATAGGGCTTAATGCCACAAGCGGAACAGGAACTCTGCCTTCTTTTACAGCCAATAACACAACGAATAATCCCATCTCTTCCGAAATTATTGTTACACCATCAACCAGTAGCTGTACCGGAGAGAGCGATACATTTACCATTACCGTAAATCCGTCGGTAGAGCTTAGTGCTTCGATACCCAACCAAACGATTTGCTCGGAAGAAACGACGGATAAGGTTACACTTACCTGCCCAGCTAACGGGACTGTCATTAGCTGGTCGGTTGTTAAACCATCAGAAATACAGGAAAACATTCCAACCACCGGGAACAATACCATTCCGGCTCAGACGCTTACAAATACGACGAACCATGCGATTGTACTAACCTATAAGTGCGAGGCTGTTTACACCGGGACGACTACCTGTATTGATTCGTTAACATATACCATTACCGTGAATCCAAAACCGGTTGTTACGCAAACAACTGACCTCGAATTCTGCAACGACGACATTACCGGAGATATAACTTTTGCAGGAACGGTTGCCAACACAACCTTCAACTGGACAAGTTCAAATAATGCAATAGGGCTTACAGCTACAAGCGGAACAAATACAATACCTTCGTTTACGACTACGAATACAACCAACGGGCCAATCTCTTCCGAAATTATTGTTACACCATCAACCAGTAGCTGTACTGGAGAAAGCGATACATTTATCATTACCGTAAATCCGTCAGTAGAGCTTAGTGCTTCGATACCCAACCAAACGATTTGCTCGGAAGAAACAACAGATAAGGTTACACTTACCTGCCCGGCTAACGGGGCTGTCATTAGTTGGTCGGTTGTTAAACCATCAGAAATACAGGAAAACATTCCAACCACCGGGAACAATACCATTCCGGCTCAGACGCTTACAAATACTACGAACCATGCGATTGTACTAACCTATAAGTGCGAGGCTGTTTACACCGGGACGACTACCTGTATCGATTCGTTAACGTATACCATTACTGTGAATCCTAAACCGGTTGTTACGCCAACAACTGACCTCGAATTCTGCAACAACGAAGCTACCGGAGATATAACTTTTACAGGAACGGTTGCCAACACAACCTTCAACTGGACAAGTTCAAATAATGCAATAGGGCTTACAGCTACAAGCGGAACAAATACAATACCTTCGTTTACAGCCAATAACACAACGAATAATCCCATCTCTTCCGAAATTATTGTTACGCCATCAACCAGTAGCTGTACAGGAGATAGCGATACATTTACCATTACCGTAAATCCGTCGGTAGAGCTTAGTGCTTCGATACCCAACCAAACGATTTGCTCAGAAGAAACAACGGATAAGGTTACACTTTTGTGCCCGGCAACTAACGCACAAATAAGCTGGACTGTTGTTAAACCTGCCGGGATCCTGGAAAATATATCCACTACCGGGAATAATATTATCCCGGCTCAGGTACTTACAAATACTACCGACAGTCCGATTGTTTTAACCTATAAATGCTCAGCAGTTTATACGGGAGCTACATCCTGCCGAGACTCGGTAATGGAATATTCCATTACTGTTAATTCCAAACCTTCTATTGGCAATTTATCGGACACCATCTGTAGCGGGAACTCGTTTAATATAGTACCTCAAAACAATAATGGAAATATTATTCCGACCGGGACAAAATACATTTGGAATACACCATCAGCAAGCCCTTCTGGTGCTGTTAGTGGAGGAACCTCACAAAGCAGTCAGCAAACATCAATCAGTCAAACTTTAATCAACCTTACCGATTCGATAGTACAGGTAACCTACACTGTTACCCCGCTAACAAGTGAGTGCCAGGGACAACCGTTTTCTGTTTTTGTTTATGTTGTTCCGGATGCGCCGGTAATCTCGCCTAATGACATTGAACTTTGTAATGGAGAAACCTGTCCGGTTATTGTTTTCGAGCCCAAATCAGGCCATACAATATATGAATGGAAAACAAATAATCAGAACATTGGATTAACCTGCACTTCGGGAAGCGACAGCATTCCTGAATTTATAGCGACAAATACAGGAACCGTACCACAAACTGCCCAAATCACGGTTACCCCTACAAACAAGCTGGGCAATACTTCCTGTACCGGAAATTCAGCACAATTTACAATTACGGTAAACCCAACAGGGCAGGTCAACAATCCCGGAAATTTTAGCCTTTGCTACGGCGATAGCTTAGGTATAAATTTTACCACATCAAATAAAAACGGCAATACACTATTTGAATGGCAAAACAACAATCCGGAAATAGGCCTAGCCGCTTCAGGCACCGGAGCTATTTCTTTCATTGAGGACAATACAACCGACAGCATTATTACTGCCACAATAACAGTAACGCCAATATACAAAGGAAACGGAGTTAACTGTCCGGGAAATCCGGAACAATTTACGATAACAGCAAGTCCTAGATTCTCAATGAATCAGCCCGACGATCAATCGGTTTGTAATGGCAGGGAAACCGAAGAAATTGTTTTTACAGGAAGTTCGAACGATATTATCTACAACTGGCAAAACAATGCACCTTCAATAGGATTAGCGGCAGGCGGAACCGGGAACATCCCTTCATTCACTGCAATAAATAATCAATCGGATTCAGTTGTTGCCACAATTACCGTAATCCCGCAAATAAATGGATGCCCGGGCGATGAAAAGAAATTTACCATTACCGTAAAAGCATCAGCCGTAATAACAAAGCAACCCAGTTCCCGGACTGTATGTCTCGGCGAAAAACCGGTAGCTCTTACGGTTTTACATACCAGTGGCTTAACTCCCCCTGAATATCAGTGGTATTCGAATACAACAAACTCAAATACCGGGGGGACTTTGCTGCAGGGAGAAAACAGCAATGTATTTGAGCCCCCTTATGCCAGTGCCACAAAAAAATACTACTACTGCATTATCACTTTTGCTGAAGGAGGATGCAATACATTAATTTCAGATGTTGCTACGGTTACTATTTTTCCCAACCCTGAAGTATTTCTTAATGATGGAGCAATAAGCCGGGGAGAAGAATTAAAATTCTGCCAAGGAGATTCAATACTGATTTACCTGTCGGGAGCAGAATCATATATATGGAAAGCCGGGGCATCAGACAAAGAAACCAACATTAACGACAGTATTTTTATTAGCACTGAAGGGCAGTTCAGAATAATTGGAACCTCAATAGAAGGATGTACCGACACTTTCAACTTCTCAGCTTCCTATTACGAAAATTTCAACTACATCATCAACAGCAATAAAACCGAAATATCCAACGACGACAATCAGGTTCATTTTTGGACCGATGCCATAAAAAACTCGTATTACACATGGTATTTTGGTGACGGAAAAACAGGATACGGACAAGAACTTTCTCACACCTTCAGTATTGAAAATGACGGGTATTTTGATGTTACCTTAGAAGTAGAAAATCCTTACGGATGTATCGAAAAAACGACTAAACGTATTTTCTCCAATATGGGAACATCGCCCAATACTTTCTCGCCCAACAACGACGGGATAAACGATATATATATGCCTGGCTGGCAAATTGAAATCTATAACCGTAACGGAATATTGATATACGAGGGCAACGAAGGATGGGACGGAAACTACAAAGGCAAACCGGTAGCAAGCGACACCTATTTTGTAATTATATACGACTCTACGGAAAAAGGAGCATCATACAAAACAAACTATGTTACAGTACTAAAATAACAAAACAATTAACCCACATTATCCACTTATAAAACGATTTACAAATTTTGATAAAGACATCGGATAATAAATGAGAAGAACAACATTCTTGCTATTAATCAGCCTCATAATCTGTTGGAAAGGATATTCCCAGTCGAATATTCGAATTAATAATTACTGGGACAACACCTATTACATTAATCCGGCATCTATTTTCAGCGAATATCAATATGCGGTAAGCGTGGCAGGCCGAAAGCAATGGCTCGAATTTCCGGGTGCACCCCAAACCAGTTATGCAACTTTTACTGCCCGGCTTTATACAAACAGGATAAAACACTCTCCCATCGGGCAAATCGGATTTAAAATTTATCACGACAAAATTGGCTACACCAGCACAATAACCCTTTCGCCATCGTACGCCTATTGGGTACGGCTAAGTTACAGATGGTTAATGAGCCTAGGACTTGCCTATAAAATACGAAACGTAAACTACAATTTTTCAAAGGCAAATACCGGCACAACAGTGGGCGACCCTACCCTTTATGAAAACGAAACAAGCTGGGGCGGAAACAATGCCGACATAGGAGTAGAATTTATAGGAAACTCGATATTAATAGGAGCTTCATCCCAAAACCTGTTCTCGCTTCTATCTGACAAGGATGCAAATGATTATCAATCTAATGTTAGTTTTATTTATACAATGTACAGGGTTGAAATTGACATGTACTTCGAGCTATTCCTGGGGGTTTGCGCTATAAAAAACGAATCGCTCTACCAGGCCGAACTAAAAGCCTCGGTAAATTATCATACCAGGCGTTTCCGTGGCTTAGGCGCAGGTATTTTTTTCAGAACAAAAAAAGATTTTGGCATTATGGGTGAAATCCTTTTGAGCAAAAGCCTGAAACTAGCCTGTAGTTACAACTACAATGTTAGCGGGGTTAGGCATAGTTCTTACGGAACTCCGGAAATATTACTGGTATGGAAATTCGGTAAAATAAAAAATTGTGGATGTGAAGAATTTTATAAATAATGTCAATCAAGAGTTGAAAAAATTCTATCATGTTGTGCCCGACTTTCTCCTTTTTTTACCTCAATCCTAAAGAAAGAAAGCGAGAAAATCAGCAGGAATCCTTTATACCCGAGGTAATTTAAAAGATTTTCGTTCATGAATTTCAATCCTTGATTCGTATAAATAGTCGAAAATCAATTTTTAGCAAAAACTTTAGTGGTATAATTCACCCCAAACACATATAATATTACTTTTTCTTCATCAGTAGATTTTTTCTCTCAGTAGATTTTGTATTTCAATAAAAGTATATAGTTTTACAAAATCATTCAAGGTGAATAAAGGTGAATACAAAAAGTAGAAATAATAAATTAGGTACAACTTATATTCTAAGTTGTAATGATTTTATGTTGCCTTTCATGCCTATGATAATGCAATAGCCTTCTTCAATATACACTCTTCATATTGTTAGAAGGCTGACTCATTTTACATACAAAAATCAAATTAAAATTTTAGTTATGCACCAATAAGCCTGTCTATGGGCTGTGCAGAAATAAATTAACCGGTTTATTCCGAAACTATTCTTTAATTGCAATTGTTGAATAAGATATACAAACACAACAGATAAATAAAATTATGGCTGAAAAATATTCAAACTTTGAAACACTACAGGTACATGCAGGACATCAACCTGACTCCGCAACTTATTCCCGTGCCGTACCAATCTATCAAACATCATCTTATGTATTTAAAGATGCAGATCAGGCTGCAAACCTGTTTGGATTAAAAGAATTCGGCAATATTTACACCCGAATTACAAATCCTACTACCGAAATATTTGAAAAAAGAATTGCCGCTCTCGAAGGAGGAATTGCCGCTCTATGTGTTGCATCAGGGCATGCAGCTCAATTCATAACTTTTTCAAGTATTTTGCAAATTGGCGATAACTTTGTGAGCTCTCCCTATTTATACGGCGGAACCTATAATCAATTTACAGTTACTTTTAAGCAGCTGGGGATCGAAGCCAGGCTGGCTAAAGGACTGAGCATCGAAGCTTTTGAAAGCCTGATTGATGAAAACACAAAGGCAATATACCTGGAAACAATTGGAAATCCGGGGTTTGTTATCCCTGACTTTGATGCATTTGCAAATCTGGCAACAAAATACGACATCCCGCTCATTGTTGATAACACCTTTGCTGGGGGTGGATATTTGTTCCGTCCCATAGAATATGGTGCCGACATTGTTGTTGAATCGGCCACCAAATGGATAGGAGGACATGGTTCCAGTTTGGGTGGAGTAATTATTGACGCCGGTACTTACAACTGGGGAAATGGGAAATTTCCTGGTTTTACAGAACCATCGCCGGGATACCACGGCTTGAAATACTGGGATAATTTTAATTTTGATACTCCATTGGGAAATATAGCTTTTATAACCAAAGCTCGTGTTGAAGGCCTGCGCGATTTTGGACCGGCAATCAGCCCCTTCAACTCTTTTCTCCTGATAAACGGGCTGGAAACCCTTTCGCTACGGATGGAGCGCCATGTTGAAAACACCCAAAAGCTGGCCCAATGGCTCGAAAAACATCCCAAAGTTGCAAGCGTTAACTATCCCGGCCTAAAAAGCAGTTCGTCCTACAAACTTGCTCGAAAATATTTTCACAAAGGAGCAGGTGCTGTTCTCTCGTTCGAAGTAAAAGGAACAAAGGAACAGGCTAAAAAAGTTGTTGCAGGATTGAATATGGTTAGCCATCTGGCCAATGTTGGAGATGCAAAAACACTAATCATACAACCGGCTGCAACAACCCACCAACAACTTTCAGAAGAAGCCCAAACAGGTGCAGGAGTAACACCAGGACTACTTCGTGTTTCGGTAGGCATTGAACACATTAACGATATTATTGCCGATTTCGAACAAGCCCTGAAAGCACTATAAAAACTGATTAATTATAAAAATTGGGCGGATTCAATGTACAATTCACAAGGATGACTAAAAAGAACAAAAATAGTTGGAGTTTTTTTCTTTGAGAAACGTTATTCACTCTCTGCGTAACTCTGTGTTACAGCATTTAAAAGTTACAGCACCGAGTTTCTCCAAGAAAATACAAAGCTGCACAAAGACTTTTGGGACACCCTCGTGAAAAATGTCCCAAAAACGGAAATTTCACATAACAACAGCCCATAAAAAAGAAAAAGATATGCCACTTAAATTACCAGATCAACTGCCAGCCATCAACCTTCTGCGCAAAGAAAATATATTTATAATGGAAGAAACACATGCCAGTCACCAGGATATACGTCCGCTAAAACTGCTTATACTAAACCTGATGCCTTTAAAAATAACAACAGAAACAGACTTATTGAGACTGCTGGCCAACTCTCCGTTGCAAATCGAAATTGATTTCATGAAAATAAAAGGACATTGCTCCAAAAATACTCCCGCGTCTCACATGAAACAATTCTACAAAGACTATGAACTTATTTTTAAAAACAAATACGATGGAATGATAATTACCGGAGCCCCCGTTGAGCAATTCGATTTTGAAGACGTTGATTACTGGGAGGAAATACAGATGATTTTCGACTGGACAAATCATAATGTCACCTCAACCTTTTTTATATGCTGGGCTGCACAGGCTGGGTTATATCATTTCTATAATATTCCCAAATACCAACTTCCGGGAAAAATGTCGGGCGTATTTAACCATCAAATAATAAATAAGCGACTTCCTATTTTTAGAGGATTCGACGATGAATATTATGTTCCCCACTCAAGACATACAGAAATAAAAGAAAAAGATGTAATAAAAAATCCGGCACTACAAATAATTTCCAAATCAGAAAAAGCAGGAATAAATATGATAATGGCACAAAATGGACGACAATTTTACATAACCGGGCATCCTGAATATTCAAGATATACCCTTGACCTAGAATACAAACGAGACCAGCAAAAAAATATGCCCGTTGATATTCCTCTAAATTATTATCCTGACAATGCCCCGAATCTGACACCAACCGTAAAATGGAAATCAGCGGCTAACCTTTTATTCTCCAATTGGCTAAATTACTATGTTTATCAAAAAACGCCCTTCAACCTAGACGAAATAAAATAAACACGCAGGTTCGAAACATCCGGCATTAAAAGCCCGAAACTCTTAAAAACCAGGATTAATATTTATTGTTGTGTATTATTTTCAATAGTTCGTTAAAAAATTAAGCGGCTAAAGTGCCGTAATATATAAGTTCGTTGACATATTTTCGATTTTTAGCAGAGTATGCGTTAATACCGAACACGTCAATAAATCGTTGCAAAATCCATTAAGATGCTGATTATCAAAAATTCAAGCAAGCATTCCAAATACTTATTTTATTGATTTTCAATCACTTATTAACATTTATAACGGAGTATTGTAAGTATAAATAATATATTACATTTTAACCCCTTGGTTCATTTTCATAATACCTATACATAATTACCGGGATTGCTCTCCGGGCTGAGGACTGGTATTGAAAAACTAACCGGCCAACCATGTTTTAAATTCTGCTACTTTTTTCCTTCCCAGAATAATCTCTTTGTCGGTTGGTGGCTCCAGCCTGATTTTAAGCTTGTAATTGAAATAATTACTGATGTTTTTTATTGAATGTACCGAAACAATATACTGACGGTTTATGCGGTGAAATTCTTTAGGGTCTAATTGCTTTTCAATCCTTTCCAGCGACTCACTGATTATATGGCGCTGATTGTTTTTTGTTGTTAACACCACTTCTTTGTTGTCCGCAAAAAACCAGGCGATATCGTCAACCGGGACAACAACCATCGAATCAATTTTTTTTATCAGGAACCTTGTTTTATACTTAGGGTTGTATTGGTTCATTGTCGTAAGAAAAGAGGTAAACTGGCGGCTAAAATGATTTTCCGGGGTGACATTCTGAAGAAGTAAATCATATTTCTCAAAACTCCTCGCAAGCTTTTCCTCATTAACAGGTTTCAATAAATAATCGATACTGTTCACTTCAAATGCTTTAACGGCATATTCATCGTATGCAGTAGTGAATATTACAGGGCAAGTAATATTTTGAATCTCGTCAAAAATAGAAAAACTTATCCCATCGGATAACTGAATGTCCATAAAAATCAGGTCGGGAAGGGGATTGTCTTGTAACCAACTTACAGAATCCTGCACGCTGTCGAGCGAGCCGATTATTTCTGCTTCAGGTTTTACTTTTTTGATAAGTTTTTGTAACCTCAATACGGCATCTTCTTCGTCTTCAATTATCAATAGCCTCATGTTTGAACTTTTTACTGATTAAAGATATTTCTTTATACTTTTCGTTATCGATTAAAGGCAGCAGAACCCTGAAAAAACGATCTGTCTTTTCAACTCCTACATCGGTTGCCGAAAAATGCCTGTACCGGTCGGTAATGTTCTTTAATCCTAAATTTGTTGAATTTGCAGCCCTTTTTTCCTGTAAATTATTTTCCACAACCAGGAATTTATCGTTTTGGGTAAATATATTAACAGTCAGAGGTTTTTTATTCGATACAATATTGTGCTTTATTGCATTTTCCAACAACATTTGTACACAAAACGGAGGAACGTAATAATTACTTCTGATATCTTCCGAAATATTGCAATTGATTATGAGGTTTCCTTTAAAACGGGCTTTCTGAAGGAATGCGTATTTGTTCATTATATCCAGTTCTTCAACAACCGGGATTAAAAAATCTTCCTTTTGGGTTAAAACATACCTCAAATATTCTGAAAGGTTTTGTACGTAATTATTGATTTCCGGAATATCCTGGACATATGTTGCCAGTGTATTTAAGCTGTTGAAAAGAAAGTGGGGGTTCACCTGTTTTTTTAAAACATTAAGTTGAGCCTGGATGTTGTCCCTTTCAAGTTGATTGGTTTTCATTACCGATTTTTTCCAGGCTGCCAATGCATCAATGGTTTCCCCAATAGCGCTAACTGTAAAACTTATCAGGACGGTTACCAATGCCGAAATTTTTAATTCTCGTACTGAAACCGTTTTGTTTTTCAGAAATTCAGGCAAATATTCAAAAAAGAGGATAACAAAAGCATTGAGCAATAAAATCAATATCACATGCATTACGAGCCGGATATACGTATTTTTTTCCCATGTATATTTTTTCCCCAGAAAGTAACTGATGAAAGCACATCCAATCCAAAGGAAGATTATTATTAAAATGGTCTGGACAAACTCATAAGCATGCGTTTCTTCTATAAATAAATTAGATAAAAAGAGGAAAACGAAAATAGATATCCCGCTGATAAAGAAGAACTTTAATTCATATTTTCGAAATGTAAAAAAACTAAACCTCATGATGTGTAAAGTCTACAATATTATCCTGTAAATTTATTAAAAATCCTTGTTTCAGCCTTTAAAAATATATTTTAAACAGGAAATTTATTTGCCTGCCATCCTGGTAATCCGTAGTAACTGCCTTCGATGTGTTGCTGTAATACCGGTTAATAATATTGTCCTGGTTATCGGTAATATTCGTTATATCGACAGCAAATTCAGAGGTGTACTTTTTATGAAATTCTTTTAACGAAATCCTGAAATCAAGCCGGTAATAATCGGGGTAGCGGTTTTCGTAGGCATTATCCCAGTCGTAAATGGTTTCGCCTCTGGCTGCCGAGGCATCGACATCAATTGGCAGTTCTCGCCTTCCTCCTGCATATATGCTCCGGATGTTCATGCCCAGAATATATTTATTATTTAGCTTCAGGTCGTACCCTGCAAGCGCGTTAAAAGCATAATTCCCGTTAAATTCGGTATTACGCAGTACTTTATCGTAACCTTTGTATTTCGATTGAAACAGTGAGGCAGTTACAAGAAAGTAGTAATTGTCGCTCAGATACTTTTCAAGGGTAATGTCAATACCATAGTTATATCCTGTTCCGAGATTTACCAAACTGTCCTGGTCGGGAAGGTCAAAACCCCCTCCGGTATTAAGCATCGAAAATTGCGGTTGCTTGTGGGTAACAGGTACGTCCCATAAGTTCTGATAATACGTTTCAAGCTTCAGATTCAGGCTTTCTTTTAGCATACTATTATAACTTAAAACAAAATGCTGGCTTTTGGTCATCTCCAGGTTCTCGTTGGTCATTTCATAGCTTCCCGTATTTTTATTGTACGATTCGATATAATACACCGCATTGTTTTGTTTTTGAGAATGGATACCATATCCGAAACTCAGCGATTTTGTATCGGACAATTTATACCGGATACCGGCCCTCGGCTCAAGGTTATCGGTATTATTGGCTAAAAAAGCAAAGTATCTTGAACCTAAAGTCAGGCTAACCCGATTGGAAAACCGGTGCCTGTATTGAATATAGGCACTTAACGAATTGGTATTTTTATTTATATCGAGAAGGTTGGGAGCCGGGCTGCCATTATACATAAATTCGGTCATCGAATAATCAGTATTACATAATTCGTATTCAGCTCCGATTATCAAATAGTTTTTAGGATTAAATTTTGTTTTCAGAGCGGTTTTTGCCAGAAGCCTTTTCTCCAAAGAGTTTATTTTCGATTTAAAAAAGGTTTGCTGCTCAGGCATTACCGAATCAATTTTTATGACGTTGTTATTGAATTGAGCTGATAGTTTTGTGACAAAATGCGATTTTTTATTCAGGTACAAAGTATGCGATAAGCCCATCACCCCCATTTTATTCGACATGTCCATTACCATGCCGTCCAGTCCATAGCTCCAGTCCGTACTGTCGATTTTCCGTGAGTCTTGGACAATACTGTTTAATCCGCCCAAAACAAAAAGTTGGAAATAACCAAGTTTTGTATCCGGGAGGTTTATTTTGGCGGTCAAGTCCTGGTATTTGGGCATATATGATTCTTCCCATAATCCGATCAGGTCAAAAATTTGTGGCGCAGAATACCGGTAATTAAGGATATATGATGATGCTTTCCCCATATTCACCGGCCCTTCTGTCCCTAATTCAAATCCACTGGTAGCAAGCTGAAAAACATGTTCTTTTTTAAATGTATTGCCGTTTCTGAGATTCAATTCAAACACACCGGAGAGTGCATTCCCAAATTCTGAGGGGAATGCCCCGGTCAGAAAATCCGAATTTGCTAAGTTGTTATTATTGAGCATACTCATTGGTCCTCCCTTTGAGCCTGGCATAGAATAGTGGTTGGGGTTCGGAATTTCAATTCCATCGACTTGCCATAATAAACCATACGGAGAGTTTCCCCTGATGATAATATCATTGCGGGAATCGTCGACCGATAAAACGCCAGCAAAGTTGCCGGCCATGCGGGCAGGGTCTCCCAAACTGCCGGCATATTTGTTTGTTTCCTCCACGTTGAAAGTCCGTGCACTTACTGTTGCCATCTGGTTAAAAGTTTCATTTCTGTTTTTCCCGGCTGAAATAATAACATCTTCCAGTTGCACTGCTTTTTCTTCCAGTTCGGCAATTAACACCGTCTCTTTCGAGGGGAAAACCTGCAAATTCAATACAGTGTAGTTTTCGTACCCTAAAAAGGTAATTTGCAGGTTAACCCTTCCTACAGGGACATTTTGTATTTCAAAATCTCCTTCCACGTTGGAAGTAATTCCAATCAGTGGGTCACTTCCTGTAATTACAATCGATGCGCCGGGCAAAGGGCTTTGGGTAAACTTATCGATAACTTTTCCCCTGATGGTTTGCTTTAATTCCTGTGCTTGCGATACTAAACTACTTAATACCATAGCAGTCAGGAATAAAAAAAGATTCTTTCTTATTCTTTTCATTTCACCTATTGTTTAATTGTTTTATAGCCTTACGAAAATGAGGGATAAAGTATTAAGTTGCATGGATTTTCCGATGAACAGCGCAAAATAAGAACCGCAGGTGCTAAAAAACCGGATTAAGGAACTAATTGCCCGTTTTCACAAATTCATCCCCCCCCCTGCGAATACGTCTTGGAAACCGGGATAACCAATTCCTAAGGGGCATCGATTTCCAGTTTCAACCCGTCCTTTTCCTTCCTGATGAGCTTTACTTTATCAAAATTTACGACAAACGAGCGGTGGCAACGCACAAAAGAATATTCAGACAAGTATTCTTAAGGGGCAGAACAAAATACACACTTCTTAGTTAAATGAATAAATTATTAATAATTATACTCTTACGAAAAAAGCGTTTTTACACGAATTGGTAAAAAAGTGGATACTTATTGGTGATGAATTCGATGAAAACGCCGATATTTTTACCGGTTACTGGATAAATGTAGGAAAAGCAAAAAAAAACAAAAAATCTCGTCAAAAATAACCTTTGCGTTTTTTCAGATGATTAAAATTGTTTGCTTTAATTGTATCATCTGTAATTCGCTTCACAAACTTTATTCTTCATTGTGATATATCCATAGAAGCTCATTTCAAAGCATCGAACTAGCCCGACTGACGGATTTTTGACACGCCCGCACAAGGGATAAAAGCAAGAATTAGTTTGTTGTTATGCAGCCCCTCTTTCCGCCTTCGATAAAAAGCGTTAAGAAACGAGCATATAAAATATTGCTCATAATAAAATAACCAAAAATAGCGAGTTCCATACGATACCTTAAAAAATAAACAATTTTAATCGTATGAAAATAAATGGAAAGAACGTTAAAAAATCAAGTCTGTATGACGAACGTTAGACTTGAGGAACGAAAGACTAAAAGGAGGAGTTTCTTGATTTTAGTGATTGGAATTTATTTTTAGCTTTTTGTCGTCAGCGGTGAATTTTTTGAATACTCTTTTCAGCTATTGGAAAAAGTATTTCCCGTCCGGAAGGACATCTTTAAATTATCTTACTCCACAGAAAGTTAAACTGTCCGTTTTTTCGTGGTTAGGTATCGTTTTTCCGGACAAAGCGAATGCTGCCCTGACCTCAAAAGGTATTCGTTTTAGAGAAATTGGCTGAAAGAATGTAAAACAGAGTCCCTTTATCGCTCAATACTATTCCTGAAATATAACTTATTACAAAAGGTAGAGCGCACACATCGAAACCCGATAAATGACCTGGACGAATCCTGGTATTCGAAACTACGTTTGGCCACCCGCTGAAACAAAGCCACATCTTTCCATGAGCCCCCTCTTATTACTTTTCTTTTCATAACCGGCGGATCATCCGGACGTGCATCGTACTCATAATTCGGGTTAAAATCATTCACAAAAGAATAGGAAGCTGCATCATAAGCATTACTGGTCCATTCCGCAACATTCCCGGCCATATCATAAAGCCCTAAATCGTTAGGCTCATAACTCCCGGCTTCAAGGGTTGCCATTCCTCCATCGCTCACATAATCACCTCTGTAGGGTTTGAAATTTGCATAGAAATCTCCTTTTTCATTTTGCGTATAGTAACTTCCCCACGGATACACCGATACATTCCGTTTTCCCCGTGCAGCATATTCCCATTCTGCTTCGGTAGGCAAACGATAATCCTGTACTAATTCTTCGTTATGTTTTGCCAAATAATTATTTTTAACTTGGGTACGCCAATGACAAAAAGCCTTTGCCTGCTCCCAAGTAACTCCTACCACCGGGTAATTGCTAAATGCCGGATGGCAAAAATACTGTTTGGTACGCGGTTCGTTGTACGAATAAGTAAAGTCGCGAATCCAACACAGCGTATCGGGATAAATATGCACAACCCTATGTCTTATAAACGAGGAACGATTTTTAACCGGCACTAATTTTCCGTCGGCGTTATAAACATTTCCTTCGTATTTTAATGTTTTGTAGTTATAGCGATTTGAGCTTTTGGCCGCCTGTTTTAAATCAAGCCACCAATATTCATAAACCAATTTCCGGGCATCCATTCCTTTTTGCCCGAAAAAGCGTTCTTCTTCGGGGATATACAAATCATCCAACGCGGTTTGCACCCCGGGATCTTTCCAGTCAATTTTCTCATCCCAGTTTATTAAGGGCGGTTCAACCGGATTTCCCTTTTTGTCTTCGGAGATAAGGAATTCCGGATATTGTTCAGCCAGCAATTCTCTGGCCATTTTTTCTTTTACCCAACTTACAAACTGTCTGTATTCGTTATTTGTAACCTCGGTATCATCCATCCAAAAAGCATCGATTGATACTGTTTTGGGCGGATTATCCGACACTCCCAAACTTTGGTCATTTCCTCCCATCTTAAAAAATCCGGCTCGTATGTGCGACATTCCATAAGGGGTTGATTCCATCCATTTTTTCCCTGAACGGGTATCATACAACTCTCCAAACCTGGAATTTTTACAACTAAAGACCATTAACACTGCCCCCACAAACAGAGCTCCCCGGATAGCATTCTTCATCTTATTTTAATTATACCATTATTTGTTTCTGCAGCTAACAAAACCGGCTTTGGATTTTTATCGCTATAAAAAATCGCTACAAATTCTGTATAACCGCACTGGCGGCACTATCCTATTGTGTATAAATGAGATGAATTTTAAAGTATTAAATTTCCGAGAAAAAGATAAGTAAATAATCTTAGATACGCATCAATACCCCCTTTTTGTCCACCGAGAGTAGGGATATTTAGAGAGGTAGGCATTAAAGAATCTTTCGTCATGGCTTACTTCTTTAATAATCCAGTCTGGAAGCTCAACGTTCTCATTCTCATCTTCCAATTCAACTTCGGCCATGAAAAGTCCTTTGTTTTTTCCACCAAAAATATCAATTTCCCATAATTTTCCTAAATATTTTTCTTTGTAACGCACCTTTTCAACCGGGCAGTCTACACACATTTTTAACATCTCCGTTGCATCTGTCAACGAGATTTCGTATTCAAGTTCCACACGTTTTATGCCCTGTGTTTTTCCTTTAATTGTTAAAAAAGCCTTTTCCCCTGCAATCCGGACTCTCACAATACGTTCAGCATCATTCGATAAATAGCCCTGAATCATTTTTACGCCTTTCGTTACAGGGTTCCATTTTTCGTAATTAATCAGGTATTTTCTTTCAATTTCGTACATATAGCAAAAGAATAAAAAAACAACAGCATCACCAAAATATAACAGGAATAAGAATGAAATTAGCTTTTTTGATGCAACAGTTACTGCACTATACTAAATTACGACAAAAAGCTACCGGCTTTAAAAAGAATATGTATTTTTGTTGCTACATAGTTACAATTTTGCAACAACCTGTTTCTTTTTTGCAACCTAGGCGTTTTTACAGGATTTAACGACAAAAATTTAAAGAAATAGCGGTAAAAGTAAGCCTTTCGTTAGGCAATTAATTTTTTCTGTTACCTTATTCTACTGATAAAGCAGCTTTGGCCTCATCGTCGGCCGGATTTAACACCAAAGCTTTTCGGTACCAGAAACGTGCAAGATTTGTTTCGCCGGCCTCCATTGCTTTTTGGGCTTCTGTTTTGTATCGCATAATTTTATCGGCCGACTTTAACTGCAAACGTTCTTTTACAAGCCGCTCAATTTCAACCAGTCGCCCTTTCGGATATTTCCCTTCAGGTTTCAATCCAAGTGCCCGATTATACCATCCACGAGCCACCCCCAGTTCGTTCTTCCTGAAATTCTCATCAGCCAAGTCAACAAAACGCCTGTATTCACGGTCGCTCCTGCTCAGCATCATTTCATTTAAAATACGATTTATTTCGGCAATTCTTTTTTTCGGATATTTTTCATCAGGTTTCAGGTCAAGAGCTTTATAATACCATGCCCGCGAAACCATGTATTGTTTATCGTTGAAATAAGCATCCGCTTTCTTTATAAATTCATCATACAAAGCATTTATTCCCTGTTCCTTCAGAATTTTCTGTTCGTCCAGTTCTTTTTCCATATCATTGATATTTTCCTGTCGACGCGCCAGGTCAGCAGCAGCTTCTGCCTCCTGCTGTTTGCGCAATTCTTCTTTGTCCATCAGCTCCCTTATGGTTTGAACCTGTGTTTTCGGATACTCCTCATCCGGGCTCACCTCCAAAGCTTTCTGATATTGCGTAATGGCATCGGTATATTTTCCGGTTTTGAACTGTCCGTCGGCAATTAAAATAATTTCCCGATATTCTTCATGCAATGCTTTTTGTTTAAATATTTCATCTATTTCGGCCACCTTTTCTTTGGGATATGCCTTTGCCGGTTTTAGCATGTCTGCCTGCTGGTAACTTTCTTTTGCCCTACTATAATCTTTTGTACTGAAATAACGATCGGCCTGCATAATCAGGGTTGCATATTTCCGGTCAAGTTCCTCCTGCACTGCCTGTTTGTCTGCAATATCCTTTAAAATCCGGTCAATCTCAATACTACGTTCCTGCGGATAACTTTCGTCGGCTTTAATTTCTAAGGCTTCCTGATAGGCTGCACGCGAATTTTGATAATCTTTCTGACTGAACAAAGCATCAGCCCGGACAATAAGTGCTGCATATTTTTTATTTTTCTCTGCCCGGACAGTTGCCAGTCGTGCTGCCTCAGCAGCAGCAGCTTCGCGAGCCAAACGGTCTTGTGCCGAAAGAATAGAATCTATTTTTGCAATCATCTCCGGAGGATAGGCCGCTTTGGGTTTTAGCTTTCCGGCATTACTATAATCCGATTTGGCTTCGGAATAATTCGCGGCCTTAAAAAACTTATCGGCACGGGCAATTGCCGACTGGTAATCCGCATCCTGTTGGGCAATGGCAGCCATCTTCCGGTCAATTTCGATAATTTTATCCTGCGGGTAGGCCTCCCTGGGCTTAATCCCAAGTGCATCCTGGTATTTATTACGCGCCTCTTCGTATTGCAGCTCTGCCAACAACCGATCGGCAGTATTTATCACCGCGGCATATTGCTTATCCAAAGCAATTCCCGACATTATTCGCTTAATAGCAGTAATTCGCTCCTGTGCATGTGTATTTCCGGGCTTCTGCGTTAAAACCTTTTCGTAAAGCGCCTGGGCATCGGTATATTTTTTCAGGTCAAACTGTTTATCGGCATTGGCAATAAGAAGCTGCAATTCTTTTTGTTGCTGAAGAATACCTTTTATTTGAACAACACGTTTGCCTGCATGTGCATCAGTAGTAACAATTTCCAGTGCCTCCTCATAATTTATAAGTGCCTCCGGGTATTTTTGTTTTTCATAATCTTTGTCGGCCAGTTCAATAAACTTATCAAAGGCATCTTTATCCTTTATTTTCTGAATAGCATTCGTAGTTTTATTCACCCACATCCGGGTCATTTCATCCCCGGGACGAATTGTCAATGCACTATTAAACACCGTCAATGCCCGATTATATGCCTGCCGTCCAAACAGTTGCTTGCCTTCCTGCATTGCCGCCTCATAATTCCGTTGTTTCTCTTGTTCTTCGTGCTGTTTAAGCAACTCCGCATTTATTTCAGCAACTTTATCTTTAGGATAGGTCGCATTGGGATTTACCACCAGAGCCTTCCGGTATAGTTCCAGGGCATCATCATACAATTTTCCCTGAAACGCCATGTCGGCATCAGCAATTAAATTCCGGTATTCTTTATTCTTAATCTGCAATTGCTGCATTTCTGCAATTTTCGTTAATTGCCCTGTTACATACTTATCTGCAGGTTTTATGGAAAGTGCCCGTTCGTAGGAGGTTTTAGATGCATCGTAATATTTCTGGCTGAAATGCAAATCGCCTTCCTGTACCAGTTTATTGAATCGCTCAATTTTAGCTTTTTCCAATTCTTCGGCCGCCATTACCAGCCCCAGCAAATCATTTATTTCGTTGATACGGTCTTTCGGAAATTGTTCTTCCGGGAAAATACGGCTGGCTGCTTTATATCCATCCAAAGCAGCAAGAAACTCTTCGCTCGCATATTCTTTGGCAGCCTGCGTCAACAATTTATTGTATTCCTTGCGCAACTTAGCCAACTCGGCTCTTGTTAATTTCGACATGTAACTGGCTCGTCTATCAACAATACCGGCCTGCAATACAGCCTGATTTATCAACTTTCGGATTTGAGCATCGTTGTAATATAACTCCGAAATAAAATTATCAACTTTCCGGCTATAATATATTTTAAGTACCGTGTTCTCCGAAAAAGAATCATCAATCCCCTGGATTTCTTTAAATAAATTTATATTGACAGGAAATTGAGGGAACTTAGGATTTTTTTCCAGAACTGCTTTCGGGACAGCAGTTTCCACAACTATTTTTTGTTTAAAATTATCTTCCCTTCTAAAAATAAGTTCATACTTACAATTGTAGGGCAATTCTAATTTATAATGGCCGTCGCGTCCAATCCCGTAATCATCAAGGCGCTGTCCATCGCGATACATTTCAATAATAGCATTTCCCGACGAGCCGTCTTCAACCGATACCAGCCCTTCTATTGTGAGGCCGTTATGACGCTGTGCGAGAGCATTCGCAGCAATAAATAATAAAATAAAACATAGAAATATATAACAAAAAACATGTCTCATAAAATAATCTTAGATAAAATTAACGAAACGGGGATAATAATATTTTAATACAAAAATACTATTTTCCCGCTTTCTTAGAAAAAAAAGGTTTATGACACAAAAAAAGGACGTTTCCCTATTGCTGGCACTGCTGCCCATACTCATTTTGATTGCCCTGCTTTCATTAAATGTTTTTTTATTTGACGACACCCTTGCCGGATCGAACCAGATTGCATTACTATTGGCCTCGGGCATTGCAGGGGTTATTGCTTTCCGACTTGGATTTAGCTGGGAAAAAACGCTCCAGAAAACAGTATCAACCATTAGTTCGGCCATGCCATCGGTATTAATTCTTTTGCTTATTGGCTCACTGGCAGGAACATGGATGATAAGCGGTGTAGTTCCGGCAATGATTTATTATGGACTGGATTTGATAAGCCCGCAACTTTTTCTTTTTACTGCCGTAATTGTTAGTTCGGTAGTAAGCGTTGCTACCGGGAGTTCGTGGTCGACCGTTGCCACCATTGGGGTGGCTTTAATTGGCATAGGAACTGCCCTGGGACTTAATGAAGCTGTTGTAGCAGGGGCAATTATAAGCGGCTCGTACTTTGGCGATAAAATGAGCCCATTGAGCGATACCACCAACCTTGCCCCGGCCATGGCAGGAACCGACCTTTTCACACACATACGTTATATGTTCTACACTACAGTCCCTTCAATGATAATTACCCTGGTTATTTTCCTGGTTATTGGCTTTCGTTACGATTTTGCACAGGCAAGCGTTAATGTCGAAAATGTCAAAACAGCTATTGACAATACCTTCAACGTCAATCCTGTTTTATTTCTTGTACCGGTTATTTTACTAACGGTTATTATTTTAAAAGTTCCTCCCCTGCCCTCTCTTTTTATCGGCACCCTTTTAGGCGGAATATTTGCCATTATCTTTCAACCCGAAATTATACGATCGGTTTCCGGAATCTTCGACAATTATGCCACTGCATCGTATTATTCGGTAATGCAATCTATGTTTGGCGATGTAAGCCTTAGCTCTCCCAACGAAAGTGTTAACGAACTATTAAGCACCTCTGGAATGCGCGGAATGCTGGATACCGTATGGTTAATTATTGCGGCCTTGGTATTTGGAGGAATAATGGAAGCTGCCGGGCTGCTAAAGCGTATTGTTCATCCCATTGTTAAATATGCCAATAAAACAGGAGGACTGGTTGCCTCAACCGTTGGAACCTGCATCTTTTTTAACACCACCGCTTCCGACCAATATATTTCGCTTGTTGTACCGGGCAGGATGTTTCGTAAAATATACGAAGAAAAAGGACTAAAGCCCGAAGTACTTAGCCGGACACTGGAAGACAGCGGTACGGTTACATCTGTGCTTGTTCCCTGGAATACCTGCGGGGCTACACAATCGAGGGTACTGGGCGTTGATACCTGGGCTTATGCTCCTTATGCCTTTTTCAATATAATAAGTCCTTTTATGACCATCCTGTTTGCTTACCTGAATATTAAAATCAGAAGAATAGTCAGCCCCAAAAACAAAGGTGAAGATGAAAAGAAAAAATCCGAAAATAATACAGCCCATGGCTGTGATAATTACTGAAGCACATACAAGCCTTACTGCTTTTTTATCTCACACAACAAACGGGTTACATAAAAAACAGATGAAACGAGCCCAAATTTATCGGGACGAGTTCTCCCGATGCACATTGGGATTACCTTAAAAATAAACAATTATAAACGAATGAAATTTACTGACGAAATACGACAACAACTAAAAAACGAGCTGAAATTCTCGGCAAGTCGCAGCAGCGGGCCGGGCGGACAGAATGTAAATAAAGTAAATACCCGTGTTGAATTGCGCTTCCCGGTTCTCTTATCCACAATATTGGCCGACGAACAAAAAAAGATATTGCTCCAAAAATTAAAAAACCGCATGAATTCTGAAGGCGAATTGCTCATATTTTCGGATGTAGAACGCAGTCAGCTTCGCAACAAAGAAAAAACAATTACTATCTTTTTCCAACTTATTGAGAAAGCACTTACCCCGGCAAAAAAACGGTTGAAAACCAAACCGACTGCCTCCTCGAAACAAAAAAGACTGCAAAACAAAAAACAACACGCCCAAAAAAAAGAATGGCGCAAAAGACCAGAACTGTAGACCATTTCACCCGATGCGTTACAATCAGGACTGGCTATTTTCCAAGAGGGAAAGCTACAGCCAGCTTTTCAAGGAACTTTGATAAAATTAAGCACTCGTCTGTTTTTTTCAAACTTCGAAACGCTTAAATTTCATTACAACTGTAAGTGTCGGATTAGTTGCAATATGTATACAATCGTTTCGCTAAAACAGAAAACCAAAGTTTATTTTCATCACTATAATTATCTAAATTCGCATTATGTTGTTAACGAAAGTGTCCTTAAAGCAACAAAAATGAACATCGGACTGAAAATAACGGAAACTGAAAAAACAAAAAGGCTGGTCGCAAACTGCACTAGCAAACCAGTTAGGTATTCATAAAAATGTTTTAGGTAGATACGAGCGTAACGAGGTTGTACCGTCTATTGAAATTTCCCGCAAAATTGCTGATATACTTGACGTTTCCCTTGATTACCTTACTGGTAGGGTAGATATACAAATGGACAAATCTATCCGTAAACGGATTTTAGAAGTTACGAAGTTTAACGATGACGATAAAAACCACATCTTTTCGGTTATTGACGCTTTCATTGCTAAAAGAAAAATTCAATCTATATTATAAAAAAAGCCCGATTACTCGGGCTTTCTTATTCATTCTTTACTTTCCTTTATTATTGGTTTTTCGTCTTTTGTTGTATTCTTGCTCCAAACTATAATCAAACAAACTAAAACAGATAATAGTATGAGAGAATAAATTTTGACTCTTCCCTTTTTTTCCTGTATTTCTGTTGCTCTATTTGCTGCTTGTTCCTTAACCTCTGGTGTTAATTCCGTTAAACCTTCAGGTTGAGTTTCATATTTATCACTAACCATTAAATTCAGATAACTAAAACCCTGCATCAATAGCAGTAAAAATACTACTCCTGTAAGTATCTTTACAATTTTCATAATTACTAATATTTCGGTTCCCATGGTACTACTCCCCTTTGCTGCCGCGCGAATCCTTTCGCGTGGTTTGCGTAGCAACATTCTTTTTTTACTGTTTGTTTTTGTTCATATTTTATTGTCTTTATTTTTTAATTCTCACAATCTACTTTTGAGTCTTCGACT
>Ga0207799_100318_pt1 | contig 24401 bp, 19 predicted proteins | sample TtanPargueraPR_4_FD_187742 | JGI IMG/M metagenome (GOLD analysis project Ga0207799, IMG submission 187742) | Aerobic enrichment media microbial communities from Bioluminiscent Bay, La Parguera, Puerto Rico - Tt and M2 (SPAdes) | ecosystem: Environmental > Aquatic > Marine > Unclassified ...
CCCGCTGCTCGCCGTTGTCGCGGGCGCTGGCCCGCCAGCCCTCGCGCGGGGAGAGGAACAGCCAGGCCGTGCCGTCCCAGGCCGCCAGCGCGCCGTCATGGCCGGCCCAGTCCCCGGTTGTCCCGGCGCCGAGCGCATAAACCTGCCCGGTCTCGGGCAGCGCCGGCGGCGTGGTGGCCCCGAACCCGGCGACGGTGAGCTGCGCCAGGATGTCGAGCAGCTGCAGGGCCTCGTTATGGGTGACATGTTTCTGCGCCTGCGAGGGCTGCAGCAGCGGCAGGGCGAGATTGGCGGACAGCTCGGTCATGGGCGGCGCGGCCTCCAGTGCAAGGGAACGATCGGCGCCAGCCTAGGCCGCAGCTCCCAACAAAGGCTTTGCGCCCCGTACGCCATGGCAAGGCTTTGGAAAGGAAGGTCCCCGCGCCCACGAAAAGTCTACGTAGCATCCCTTCCCGCTCGACCTGGATGGGCAGAATTTTAGCGAAATTGGAACTAAAGATCGCGGTTTTGCCGGATTCCCGCCCTTCCTCCGGACCGCCCCCCTTCCCATCCTTCCAGTACTACGTGCGCAAGGGGGCTGGACCATGCAACTGTACCGGGATGGGCGCCTGGGTTCGGGCGACGTCACGCTCGACTTCGACCTGCGCGATCTCGAAATCGTCACATTGCCCGGCGGGACCTTCCTTTTCGCCACGACCGGTGCCAATGGCGGCCTGTCGGCCTATGCGCTCGACGGGGACGGCGCGCCCAGCTGGTCCGGAGGACGCCATTTCCCCGCCCGCTTCGCCCCGCTGGTGGCCGGCGAGCTGGAGGTGATTACGACGGGCGGCGACCGCCTCTTGGCCTTCGGCGGTGACGGCCACGGCCTAGCCGGCTACCGGCTGGAGGCTGACGGCAGCCTGGGCGGCCCGGCCCGGACCGGCGGGCTGCAGGGCGGCACCGCGGGTATCTCGGCCATGCTCTGGGCCGCGCCGGGCGGGCGGGCGCGGCTTTACCTCGCCGATGACGGCACCGGGCGGCTCTCGGTCTATAACGGCACCGTCACCGGCTTGGCAGAGCGCCCCACCGGCCCCACCTTCCCGCTGCGAGGTGCGGCCGGCCTGGCCACGGCCGAGGCCGGCGGGCAGCATTTCGTGCTGGCCGCCGATCTCGGGCGGCAGGGGGTGAGCAGCTACCTGGTCAGCCCGGGCTCGGGCGCGCTGCAGTTGGCCGACAGCCTGGGCATGGTGCAGGGCCTGGGCGTCAACGCCCCCACCGCGATGGAGGTGATCGCGGCCCACGGCACCACCTGGATCGTGCTGGCCGGCGGCGGCAGCTCTTCGCTCAGCGTGATGCGGCTCGATACCAGCGGACGGCTGCGGGCCACCGACCACGTGCTGGACACGCAGGACACGCGCTTCGGCGGCGTGCAGGCGCTGGAGGTGGTCGAGGCCGACGGCCATGTCTTCGTGCTGGCCGGCGGGGCCGATGACGGGCTGAGCCTGTTCGCCCTGCTGCCGGACGGCGACCTGGTCCATCTCGACAGCCTGTCCCATGCCGGCGGCGACGGGCTGGTGGACCTTACCGATATCGCGGCGGTGCGGGTCGGCGATGCGATCCGTATCTTCGTGACCTCCGAGGCGACCGGGATCGGCCTGTTCTCGGTCCCGGTGAACCAGCTGGGTGATGTCATTCGCGACCGCAGCCCTGCCGGCACCCGCCTCACCGGTACCGCCGGGGACGACCAGATCCTCGCCGCCGGGACGGGCACCGACACGCTGATCGGCGGGGCCGGCGACGATATCCTGGTCTCGGGGCCCGGCGGCAGCGTGATGCGGGGCGGCGCGGGGGCTGACATCTTCGTGATCCGCAGCGCCGACATCGCGCATCAGATCCTGGATTTCGAGGCCGGGGTGGACCGGCTCGACCTGAGTGGTCTGCCGATGCTGCGCGCGCTGGCGCAGCTGACCGTATCCCCCCGGGTCGGGGGTGCGCGCATCGCCTATGACGGGCAGGAGATCTTCCTGCGTAGCCATGACGGCGCGCGGCTCACCGCCGACGATATTTTCGGCCCCTCGCTGGGCGGCCCCGACCGCGTGCTGGTGCTCTCGCCGGCGCCAGCGGGCCTGCGGCTCACCGGCACCCCCCGCGCCGATCTCCTGATCGGCGGGCGGGGCAACGACACGCTGACCGGCAACAGCGGGCCGGACGGGCTCTGGGCCAGTGATGGCGACGACCGGTTGTTCGGTGGGCCGGGCCGCGACCGGATGGGGGGCGGCATCCACGATGACGAGATCTGGGGCGGGCTGCATGACGACACCGCCTATGGCAGCGCCGGCGACGACACGATCGGCGGCGGCAGCGGGACGGATCAGCTCTGGGCCGGGATCGGGAACGACCTGGCCTTCGGCGGCCCAGGGCGCGACCGGATCGGCGCCGGCCCCGGCGACGACACGCTCTGGGCAGGGAACGATGCCGACACGGTCTATGGCAGCGACGGCGACGACACCATCGGTGGCGGTGACGGCGATGACGAGATCTGGAGCGGGGCCGGCGATGACGAAAGCTGGGGCGGGACGGATCAGGACACCGTCTACGGCGGCGAGGGCGATGACACGCTGGGCGGCGGCCCCGGCCAGGACGAGATCTGGGCCGGCGAGGGCGATGACACGGTTTGGGGCGGCACCGGGGGGGACATGATCTATGGCGGCGCCGGCGACGACTGGATCGACGGCAAAGAGGGCGCGGATGTCCTGGCCGGCGGGCCCGGCGCGGACCTGTTCGTCTTCGCGCCCGGCGGGGGTGACGACCGGATCACTGATTTCCAGCCCGGCGAAGACCGGATCCGCCTCACGGGAGCCGGGCTGGGGTTCGACGATCTCTCAATCACCTCCGCGCCCGGCGGCGCGGAGGTCGATTACGGCAGCGGCACGATCCTGCTCGACGGCGTGGACCCGGCCGAGCTGTCCGCATCGGACTTTTTGTTTTCCTGAGCGGCGCGTCAGACGATCAGGATGTCGTCGACCAGGCTGTTGGGGTCGGTGATCCCGGCCACCACCAGCACGTCGCCGCCGCCGAAATCGAACACCGTGTCGCTGCCCGAGACGCTGGCAAAGCCCGCCACCACCTGGGCCGCCGTCAGGGTGCCGGTCCACAGGTTGTCGTTCAGCTGCAGCCTGTCGGTATTGTCGGTGAAACCGACCACCCGGTCGTTGTCGAAGCCATCGGCGAAGACAAAGGTGTCGGCCCCGGCCCCGCCGCCCAGCGTATCGTCGCCGGAGCCGCCGCGCAGGATGTCGGTGCCGTCGCCGCCCCACAGGTCGTCATTGCCGGCGCCGCCGCCCAGCTCGTCATTGTCGTCGCCGCCATAGACTGAGTCGGCATCGTCGCTGCCCCACAGCGTGTCGTTGCCCAGCCCGCCGCCGATCCGGTTGGTGCCGAATCCGCCGAAGACGAGGTCGCCTCCGGTGCCGGCCCAGATCTCGTCGCCACCGGCGCCGCCGCCGATCGTATCGGCCCCGTCGGAACCGTAGACCGTGTCATTGCCGGTCCCGGCCCAGGCTTGGTCATTGCCGGTCCCAGTCCCCAGCCTGTCGTCACCGGTGCCGCCATAAAGCAGGTCGTCGCCGTCGCCGGCCCAGACCTCGTCGTTGCCGCCGCCGCCGCCCAGCGTGTCGGCGCCCGCCGCGCCGAGCAGGGTGTCATTGCCCGTGCTCGCCCAGACCTGGTCATTGCCCAGCCCGCCATCCAGCCGGTCGGCCCCGTCGCCGCCGAGCAGGGTGTCCTGGCCGCCCAGCCCCCAGAGCCGGTCATCGCCGACGCGGCCGTCCAACATATTGTCCACGGCATTCCCGGTCAGCGCGTCATCCCCCGCGCCACCCAGTGCCCGCTCGATCTCCGTCCCGGCCGTAATGGTGTAGCCGCCCCGGATGCCCTCCGCGTATGAGACGAACCCGCCCCCTCCGACCTCGCCGGCCAGGGTGGCCGGGCGGAGGTCGATGATCGCATCGGCCAGGCCGTCGTAGCGCAGCGTGTCCACGCCGCCGGCATCCCAGATGGCCTCGAAGAACGTGCCAAGCCCGTTCGTCTCGGGCAGGAAGTAGACGCTGTTCCCCGTGGCGTGGCTGAAATTCGCGCCGTATATCCCCTGCAGCACCGCGACATCGAGGGCCATCGGCGTGGCCTCATAGCCGAAATCGTTCACATGGATATACGTCCCGTCGAAATATTCGTCGCCATACGGGCCGGCGGGCCAGCCGTGGTTCCAGCTCATCATCGTGTAGATGCCCTGGTTGAGATCCCCCACGCCATAGGAGAACCAAGGCGAGTCCACCCCCTGAAGGACGGTCGAGGTGCCACCGTCGTCATGTGGATGGGCCAGTCCCAACCCATGGCCGAGCTCGTGCAGGAGGTATGTGTAGATGTACCCGCCGCGCGACAGCAGCGGGTTGCCGCTGTCGGCGTCATAGAGGCGCAGGAAATCGGTATCCAGGCCCATGAAGCCGGAATACTCGCTGCCCGGCGGCACCATGAAGGACGCGACGTCCTCGGGCAGATCGAACGTGCCCAGCCGGAATTCCGCCAGGTTCTGCGAGGTCGTCTGGCGGAAGGTGAGATTGGTGACGTTCGCGATCTGCTCGAGCGCCGAGAAGATCATCCGTTGCTCGAAGGCCGTGAAGCCCTCCGCCGGGCCGAAATCGGTGACGTTGTCGATATAAGAGCCCGCCGGTGCGAAATAGACGTCGATCACCGTGGTCGCCACCCGTGTGCCCCAGTCGATGGCGGTCGTCGGATCGGGAGAGACGGTCGCCAGGATCTCTGTCCCGGCCGCGGCCGTTTCAGGGGCGGCAAAGCCTTCCGAGGAGAACTCCGGCGGCAGGCCGGGAAACGCCTGGTCACCGGTGCCCGTCCCGCTGTCCCCGGAGAGCGGTATGGATTGCGGCCAGGTATCGATGGCCTCGGATGGCGATAGGGTATCGGGCATTTCAATCTCCTTGGGAGGTGTCGGGGCGCCGCCACGCGCCCGTCATCGCATGATCTGGACCACGGGCCCGCCGACCGGTATCGGCGGGCCCGGCTTTCGCCGTTCCGGCTCAGACGATCAGGATATCGTCGACCAGGCTGTTGGGGTCGGTGATCCCGGCCACGACCAGCATGTCGCCGCCGCCGAAATCGAACACCGTGTTGCTGCCCGAGACGCTGGCGAAGCCCGCCACCACCTGGGCCGCCGTCAGGGTGCCGGTCCACAGGTTGTCGTTCAGCTGCAGGGTGTCGGCATTGTCGGTGAAACCGACCACCCGGTCGCTGTCAAAGCCCGCGGCGAAGACAAAGGTGTCGGCGCCTGCTCCGCCGCCCAGCGTGTCGTCGCCGGAGCCGCCGCGCAGGATGTCGGTGCCGTCGCCGCCCCACAGGTCGTCATTGCCGTCGCCGCCGCCCAACTCGTCATTGTCGTCGCCGCCATAGAACGAATCGGCCCCGTCGGATCCCCAGATCGTGTCGTTGCCCAGACCGCCGCCGACCCGGTTGGTGCCCAGGCCCGCAAAGACGAGGTCGCCGCCCGTGCCGGCCCAGATCTCGTCATCGCCGGCCCCGCCGCCGACCGTGTCGGCCCCGGCGGAGCCATAGACGGTGTCATTGCCGCCGCCGGCCCAAGCCTGGTCGTTGCCGGTCCCCGTCCCCAGCCTGTCGGCGCCGGCGCCGCCATACAGCAGGTCGTCGCCGTCGCCGGCCCAGACCTGATCATCGCCGCCGCCGCCGCCCAGCGTGTCGGCGCCCGTCCCGCCGAGCAGGGTGTCATTGCCGGTGCCGGCCCAGACCGAGTCATTGTTTGCGCCGCCGTCCAGCCGGTCGGCCCCGTCGCCGCCGAGCACGGTGTCCCGGCCGCCCAGCCCCCAGAGCCGGTCATTGCCGTCCCCGCCTTCGAGCCGGTCGTCCAGGGCGCTGCCCAGCACCTGGTCGCCGAAGGCGCCGCCCAGGAATGTGACGGGCACCGTCAGATCCGTGAAATCGCCGAGGGCCGCGACCGTGGCGGCGGTGGCGTCATAGGTGACCGGGCCCGAGGCGTTGAGCAGCGCGTCGAAGGCGGTCCAGTCATCGAAATCACCGATATCCACCAGCGCATTGTCCACGGCGACCGCGCTCCAGCTGATATCCTCGACTCGGGCCACCGTGGTCGATCCCTGCCGGAAGGTGACACCGGTCACGGTGCCGCCCACCACGTCCTCGCCGTTCACGGCAAAGCCCGTGCCGCTGAAGGTCGTGACCGCGCCTGTCGCCAGGTTCTCGGTCACGATCTGTGTCGAGGTGACGCTGATGATTTCCAGCGGCAGCCCGGACCCGGGGGTCGCATAGGGGTCGAGAAAAGCGGTGTCGACGAAATTATTGTCAGGACCGAAGAAAAGGATATCCATAAGATCAAGCCTCCCACCATTAACAAATGGTTAAAGCTTAATCCGCGCATGGAAACCCGGCCAGAATTTTTTTGCGCTCCGGCCGGGTCCGCCGCGTGTCGTTAGACGATCAGGATATCGTCGATCAGGCTCCGGACATCGGTGACCCCGGCCACCACCAGCACGTCGCCGCCGCCGAAATCGAACAGCGCGTCGCCGCCGGAGACGCTGGCGAAATTCGCCACCACCTGGCTCGCCGTCAGGGTGCCTGTCCACAGGTTGTCGTTCAGCTGCAGCGTGTCGACATTGTCGGCAAAGCCGATCACCCGGTCGCGCCCGAAGCCGCCGGCGAAGACGAAGGTATCGGCCCCGGCCCCGCCGCCCAGCGTATCGTCGCCGGAGCCGCCGCGCAGAATGTCGGCACCGTCGCCGCCCCACAGGTCGTCATTGCCGCCGCCGCCGCCCAACTCGTCATCGTCGTCGCCGCCGTAGAACGAGTCGGCATCGTCGCCGCCCCACAGCGTATCGTTGCCCAGCCCGCCGCCGATCCGGTTGCGCCCCAGCCCCGCGAAGGCGATGTCGTTGCCCGTGCCGGCCCAGATCTCGTCATCTCCCAGGCCCACGCCGATCTTGTCGGCGCCGTCGGAGCCGTAGACCGTGTCGTTGCCGCCCCCGGCCCAGACCTCGTCATCGCCGTCCCCGCCGCCAATCTTGTCGGCGCCTGAACCGCCGTAAAGCAGGTCGTTGCCGCCCCCGGCCCAGAGCTGGTCATCGCCGCTGCCGCCCCCCAGCGTGTCGGCGCCGGCGCCGCCGCGCACGGTATCATTGCCGTCCCCGGCAAAGATGGTGTCGCTGCCGCCATTGCCGGACAGGGCGTCCCGCCCGCCATTGCCCAGGATCGTGTTGTCGGCGTCATTGCCCTGCACTGTGTCGTTGCCCGACCCGGCATGGACGCGCTCGATCACGGTGCCCCGGGCGATCGCCAGATTGCCGCGCAGCCCGTCGATATCGGAAAACGCACCGCTGGCGAGGTCGATCCGGTCATTCGTCCGGCTGTTGCTGAGATCCAGCGTGTCGATCCCGCCCTGGTCATAGAGCGTCATGGCCACGGAGCCGCCGTCATAGACCGCCGGGTTCGTGCTGCTGCCGAAGACCTGGCCGAACAGCGTGCCCAGGAACCCGCCGAGCCCCGAATTCGGCCCGTAAGTGGTGTTGCCGGAGGTCGCGCTGCTGCTGCCGGGCGCGCCATAAAGGCTCTGCACCGCCAGGATATCGGCGATCATCGGCAGGACCGTATAGGCATAGCTGGCATTGACCGAGGTGTTGTCCGTCTGGCTGAAATAGGACATCAGCGAGACGTTCCAGCTGTCATTGGTGAAGATGTTGTCCACCCCGTAGGTGCCGGTGGTGTTGTAGGGGCCCATGTGGCCCAGGCCCAGGGCATGGCCGATCTCGTGGATGTAGGTCTGCAGTGAATAGCTGTCCAGGCTCGTGCCATAGGTGTTCAGCCAGTTGGTCGAGATGTTCACCGTGGCCGACTGGATGGTCGCGCCCAGCATGGTGGTGGCGGTGCCCGCGCCGGGCTGGTCGTCGGCAAAGGTGATCTCGGCGCCGCTGCTGACCTCGACGAAATTCATGTCGGCCACCGCCTCCCACGCGTCGAGGGCCCAGCGGGCCAGTTGCCGGCCCGCCGAGGTCAGCCCGCTCACATCCACCGTGATCCGGTTGTCCTGCGAGGTGTCGAAGCTGCGCACGTCACCCTGCCAGTAGCCCGAGACCAGGTAATCGGCCAGTTCGGGAATGGTCGCGGTCTGCGTCGGCGCGGCGGCCGTGACGGTCAGCTCGTAGCTGCCGGTCGCGTTATCGGCATAGGCCCCGGCGGCGACGTAATAGGTGCCGCTGCTGGGCGCGGTAAAGCGCAGGGCCGATTCCAGCGTGCCGCCGGCATCGTCATTCTGGTCGAGCAGACTGCCGCTGGAATTATAGATCCGCAGATAGGGGTCCCCCAGCGTGCCGGCGCCCGAGGGCGCGCCCTGCAAGGTCACCTGGTAGCTGGTCCCGCCCGTCATCTGCACCGCCACCCAGTCGCGGTCCCCCAGCGGGCTCAGCCCGCCGGCGAAGGTGTCGCCGGGCTGGATCTGGTAGCTGGTATAGATGCTCTCCGCGGCATCCCCGGCCTCGATCACGCGCGCATTCTCGGGGAGGGCGTAAGCGCAGCTGGAAGCGAAGGGATTGAAATTACTGCAAACCGTGCACATGCCTGTCTCTCTGTTTTGTCCTGCCGCGGCCTCGGCCGGTCACACCGTCCGGGGCCGCCTGATAATTTCTATCCGTCAGTCTGATCCGTGGCGAAGGGCAGCGCGCTGGCGCGCAGCAGCACGGTCACGAAATTCTCGAACATGTCCGGGCGCAGCCCGGTGTCCAGTGCGTCCAGCGTCACCGTCGCGCCGGTCTCGGGCCGGCCCCGCGGGCCGCGGCGCCACTCCAGATGGCCGCGCAGCCGGTCGGGCCCCTGCCCGTCCAGCACCAGCACCAGGCCGATATCCCCCGACCCCGGTGCCGGCGCCGCATCCTGCGGGCGCAGCCGGTAGCCCGGGGCGGCCGCGGCAAGCCCCTTGCGCAGCGCCGCGCAGAGCGCCGCTGCCAAATCTGCCGAGAACGCCCCCGAGGCGGGCGGGCAGGCATAGGCCAGCACCGGCGCGGCGCGCTCCGGCCCTGCAGACATGGCCCGGCTGGCGCCGGACGTGGCCAGCACCGCCGCCAAGCCGATCCCGGCCCCGCGCATCCATCCCTGCAAACAAGCTGTCATGGCGTGTCTTCGACATTGTCCCTGTTGCCTTGCCAACAGGCTACGGCCTTATAAGAAACCACACAAGTATGACCTGAATATGAACCCGCCCTCTCGCGCGAGGGCAGAGGCGGGGGCAGATGAGTCGCCCAGCCGGGTCTTCACCCAGCCCAGAAAGGCGCCGTCGGGGCGGGCTGGACAACGGCACGCTTTGGGGCAGCGACGGTACGGACATTCTCGGCGGCGGTGCGGGGTCGACACGCTGGGCGGCGGGGCAGGGGCCGATACCTTCATCTTTGCCGAGGGCTCCGACAGCGACAGGGTGGCGGGGTTCCCCAACAATGTCGATACGCTGCAGCTAAACGACAACCTGCGGACCGGCACCGCCGAGGCCGGCGCTCACCCTTCCGCCGTGGCCCCGAAGCCGGTGCGGCCGATGCTGTCATAGGCCTCGAATCCCGCGCGTTTCGCGTCCTCGGCGGAATAGATGTTGCGCAGGTCGACCATGCGGGGATGGGCCATCTTGCGCGCGAGGCGCTTCAGGTCCAGCGCGCGGAACTCGTTCCATTCGGTCAGGGTGACCAGCAGGTCGGCCTCGTTCGCGGCCTCGTAGGCGTCCTCGACCCACTGCACGCCCGGCAGCAGGGCCTCGCCCTCGTTGCGGCCCTTGGGGTCGGTCACGCGCACCTTGGCGCCGCCGCCCACCAGCGCGGGCACGATGGTCAGCGAGGGGGCCTCGCGCATGTCGTCGGTATTGGCCTTGAAGGTCACGCCCAGCACCGCAATTGTCTTGCCGTTGAACGAGCCGCCGCAGAGATCGCGCAGCTTCTCGACCATGCGGTGCTTGACCTCTTCGTTCACCCGCATGACCGTTTCCACGATCTGCATCGGCACCGAATAGTCCTGCCCCGTGCGGGCCAGCGCGGCGGTGTCCTTGGGGAAGCAGCTGCCGCCATAGCCCGGCCCGGCATGCAGGAAGGCCGGGCCGATCCGGTTGTCCAGCCCCATGCCCTTGGACACCTCCCCCACATCGGCGCCGGTGCGTTCGCAGAGCGCGGCGATCTCGTTGATGAAGGTGATCTTGGTCGCGAGGAAGGCGTTGGCGGCGTATTTGATCATCTCCGCCGATTCCAGGTCGGTGGTCACGACCGGAGATTCGCGCAGGTAGAGCGGGCGGTAGATGTCGGCCATGACCTTGGCGGCGCGTTCGCTTTCCACGCCAACGACCACGCGGTCGGGCTGCATGAAATCGTCGATCGCCGCGCCCTCGCGCAGGAATTCGGGGTTCGAGGCGACGTCGAAATCGAGATCCGGGTTCGCCTCCTGCACCACCTGCTTGACCTTGCGGTTGGTGCCCACGGGCACCGTCGATTTGGTGACGATGACGAGGTAGTGGCTGGCGGCGCGGGCGATCTCCTGCGCGGCGTCCATCACGTAGCTCAGGTCGGCATGGCCGTCGCCGCGCCGGGTGGGGGTGCCGACCGCGATGAACACCGCGTCGGCGCCGTCGATGGCGCTGGGCAGGTCCAGCGTGAAGGACAGCCGGCCGGCCTCGACATTGCGGGACATCAGGGTTTCGAGCCCGGGCTCGTAGATCGGCGCCTCGCCGCGCTCCAGCATCTCGATCTTGCGCGGGTCCTTGTCGACGCAGACCACCTCGTGCCCGAAGTCGGAGAAACACACCCCCGAGACGAGGCCCACATAGCCCGTGCCGATCATCGCGATTTTCATATCGACTGCCCTTTTCGGTCTTCGACCCGTTTTAGGCCGCAGGGATTACCGAGTGTCAACTGCGCCTCGGAGTCAGATTTCATAAAAGTCCCGGTACCAGGCGACGAAGCGGGCCACGCCCTCGGTCACCGGGGTCTGCGGCGCCTCGCCGGTCAGGCGGCGCAAGAGCGTGGTGTCGGCCCAGGTGGCGGGCACGTCGCCGGGCTGCATGGGCAGCAGGTTGCGCCGGGCGGTGCGGCCCGTGGCGGCCTCGATCGCGGCGATGAAGTCGGTCAGCTGCACCGGCTGGCCGTTGCCGATATTCACCACCCGCCAGGGCGCGACCGGCGACAGGCTGTCGCCCTCGGGCACGCTGCCGTCTTCGGGCCGCTGCGGCACGGCCTCGACCAGCCGCATGATGCCGTCGACCAGATCGTCGACATAGGTGAAGTCGCGCTTCATCTCGCCGCGGTTGTAGACGTCGATGGCCTCGCCCGCGAGGATCGCACGGGTGAACTTGAACAGCGCCATGTCCGGCCGGCCCCAAGGCCCGTAGACGGTGAAGAACCGGAACATGGTGATGGGCAGACCGTGCAGGTGCGCATAGGCGTGGGCCATCGCCTCGGTGGCCTTCTTGGTGGCGGCGTAGAAGGACATCTGGTGATCGGCGCGGTCGGTCTCGACATAGGGCATCTGCGTGTTGGCGCCGTAGACGGACGAGGTCGAGGCCAGCAGCATATGCGCGGGCGGATGGGCGCGGGCGGCCTCCAGCAGTTCGAAGGTGCCGGTGACATTGCCGTCGAGATAGGCGCGCGGGTTTTCCAGCGAGTAGCGCACGCCGGCCTGGGCCGCGAGGTGGATCACGATGTCGAAACGCTCTTCCCCGAACAGCGCCATCAGCCGGCCGGGGTCTTCGACATAGCCGCGCACGAAGCGGAAATCGGGGTGGCCCGCGATCCGGTCGAGCCGGGCCTGTTTCAGCGCGACGTCGTAGTAATCGGTCATCGCGTCCAGGCCGACGACGCGATAGCCTGCCTCCAGCAGCCGCTGGCAGCAGAAGGATCCGATGAAACCCGCGGCCCCGGTCACAAGTGCCGTTTTCACAAGCGCCTCTTTTGCTGATCGCCCCTTGGGCCCCGGCCCGTGCATAGCACCGCCGGAGGGCCGTTGAACAGGCCGGACGGGCGCTCCGTTCTCAGAACGCCCGGTCGACTTGGCGGGCGATGCCGAACAGGCTGCCCACGGTCTGGCTGATGGTCTGGAAGGTGGTCAGCGGGCTCTCCGAGGCGTAGACCACGTCATCGGGGTTGATCTGGAACCGCTTGGCGCTGAACAGCCCGTCGGCCGTGGTCATGTCGATGACGAAGATCACCTGCGCCTCGCGCGGGCCCTGTACCCCGGCGCCGGTGGCGCTTTCGGGGTATTCGCGCAGGATCAGGATGCCCTGGGGGTCGGCCCGGAAATCCGAGATGCCGCCGATCAGCGCGATCGCGTCCAGCGCCGACAGGTTGTCCTTCGGGAACTGGACGAGTTGCTCTTTGCCCGCCGCGCCGATGGAGATGAAGGAGCGCGGGTCCTCTTCGACGATGACCTTGTCGCCGCCCCGCAGCGTGGTGTCGAGCGAGGGGTCGTCATACAGCCGGGCCAGCGTCGTGACGTAGAGCTGCCCGTCGCGCATCAGCCGCACCACCGGGTTGTCCAGTACGCTCTGCACGCCGCCGCCCAGCGAGATCAGGCTCAGCACCGTCAGGTCACGGTCGACCATGGGATAAGTGCCCGGATTGCCCACGCCGCCCACCAGATCGACCGAGTTCTTCCGCCCCGACTGCATCGCTAGCTGGATCTGGGCCGAGGGGGTGATCGCCTCCATCTCGGTCTGGATCTTGGCCCGCGCGGCCTGCGGGGTCATGCCGGCGACGCGGATCGAGTCGAGATAGGGCATGAAGATCGTGCCGTTGGGCGCCACGCGCATCTGCGGCAGCGTCACCACCTTGGTACCGGGCGAGGTCAGCAGAGAGTTCTCTTCGCTGTCCCAGATCACGACGTCGATCAGGTCGCCCGGAGCGATGATCTGGCTGCTCGCCCCGCGCTGGTGGCCGATCCAGGCCCCGCGCGGCCCCGAGCCGGTGACCGGCCAGGTTTCGACCTGCGGCAGGAAGGAACGGGTGACGGGATAGATCGCGTAGCCCGAGATCGTGTCGGTCTCGGCGCTGGACAGGATTTCGCTTTCCCGGGCGGCGCCGCGCGGCAGGCTGCAGGCCGAGACAAGTCCGCTTGCGCCAAGGGCGAGGAACTGGCGTCGTCCGAAAGCTGGCATCCGTTCTCCCCGGGATTTCGCCGATCCAGGTGGATCAAGGCGTGGATTTCGCACTAGGCGCAAGATACTGAGGGAGGGATACGGGTCAACCTGAATGCGCCTTTGTCGGCGGAGATTTGGAAAGCGTGGGAAATTTGCCAAGAGTGCTGGTGATGGGCGCAACGGGCGCGGTGGGCCGCTCCCTGCGCGCGGCCTGGGAGGGCGCGGCGCCCGCGGGGCTGCGCCCGCTGTGGCAGCGGCGGACGGGTGGCGGCGCGGGCTGGCTGTGCTGGGCGCCGCTGCAGGGGCCCATGCCCGACCTGCCGCCGCTGGAGGCCGTGGTGGTGCTGTCGGGCGTCACGCCCGGATCCGATGCGCCGCTTGCGGACAACACGGCCCTGGCGCTCGCGGGGCTGGAGGCCGGCGCCCTGGCCGGGGCGCGGCATGTCTTTCTTGCCTCGTCGCAGGCGGTCTATGCCCCCGCCGATCACCCGCTGTCCGAGGATGACCCCGTCGCCCCGCCGACGCCCTACGGCGCCGCCAAGGCCGAGATGGAGGCCGCCGCCGCTTGTTGGCAGGCCGGGGCCGGGCCGGGCGCGCCTGCCGTCACCTGTCTGCGCATCGGCAACGTGGCGGGGGCCGACCTGCTGGGCCGCCGCGTCGCCGGGGGCCTGCCCATGCGCCTCGACCGGTTCGCCGACGGGCGCGGGCCGGAGCGGTCCTATATCGGGGCGGGCGGTTTCGCGCGGGTGCTGGAAAGCCTGCTGCAGGCGGTCGTCGACGGGCGCGCGCTGCCCTTTGCCCTGAACGTCGCCGCCCCGCGCCCGGTGGCGATGGAGGATCTGCTGCGCGCCTGGGGCCGCGACTGGAGCTGGGCCGAGGCCCCGGCGCGCGCGCGCCAATCGGTGAGCCTCGACGTCGGGCGGCTCTGCCGCTTGCATCGCTTCGGCCCGCATGACAGCGAGGCCGCGCAGATGGTGGCGGAGTGGCAGAGGCTGGGCCGGGAATGACATTTACGAAACGGGTCTTCGACATCGTTCTGGCGGTGCTGCTGTCGGTTCTGCTCTTGCCGGTGCTGCTGGTGGTTCTGGCCGTCATGTGGGTCCGGGACGGGCGGCCGCTGTTCTACGTCTCGGAACGGATGAAAACGGCGGACGAACCTTTCCAGCTCTGGAAGCTGCGCACCATGCGCCCCGACAGCGGCGACCGCGGCGTTTCGGGCGGGGACAAGGCGCACCGGGTCACGCGCACGGGCCGGATGCTGCGCCGCTACCGGCTGGACGAGATTCCGCAGCTCTGGAACGTGCTGCGCGGCGACATGAGCTTTGTCGGGCCGCGCCCGCCGCTGCGCGAATATGTCGAGCGCTTCCCCGAGACCTATCGCGAGGTGCTGAGATCCCGCCCCGGCATCACCGGCTTGGCGACCGAGGTGTTCCACACCCACGAGGAATGGCTGCTGGAAAAATGCGACACGCCCGAAGAGACCGATGCCGTCTATGCGCGGGCCTGCGTGCCGCGCAAGGCGCGGCTCGACCTGATTTACCAGCGCCACCAGTCCCTGTGCTTCGACCTCGTGCTGCTGTCGCGCACCGCGGCCAAGGTGTTCCGGCGCCGCTAGGCGGGGCCCGGGTGTTGCCGAAGCGTCAGCAAAATTCGGCCGCCTCGCAGCCGCAGCATGCTTTGCCTTGCCGGTTTTCGCCGATGTGGATTACAGTACGACTTTGAAAAACACGGATTTTGCTGCCTTGCTTAATTTTGTCAAAGGGCTGTCGCGCCGGCAGAAGTCGGCCATCATGCTGTGCGTCGACCTCGCGGTCGTCGTCATGGCGCAGGTCTTGGCGCTGGTGGCCTTCCGCAGTTCGGGCGCCGGTTTCGGGGCGCTGCACAACCTTTGGCTGGTGTTCTTCTTCCAGACCCTCAGCGCGGTGCCGATCGCGCTGTTCCTGGGCATCCCCAAGATTCAGCTCAAGGCCTACGAGACCCGGGCGCTGGGCAAGACCGCGATGTTCGGCCTGTTCCTGGTCCTGATGAACGTCATGCTCCACCGGTTGGCGCAGCACGCGGTGCCGGTGGGTGTGTCCATCGTGTTCGGCCTGATCTTCATCACCCTGGCCGCGGGCGTGCGGATGGTGATGCTGCAGGTGCTGCTGGCGCTCTACCGCCGGGCCGCGCCGACCTGCCGGGTGCTGATCTACGGCGCCGGGACGACAGGCCTGCAGCTCGCCGCGGCGCTCAAGACCCATCACCGGATCGAACCCGTCGCCTTCGTCGACGACAACCCCGCGCTGGAGACCACGACCGTGGCCGGCCTGTCGGTGCACCGCCCCGCCGCGATCAAGGATCTGGTGGCGGAAAAGGGTGTCAACCGGGTGCTGCTGGCCATCCCGTCGCTGTCGCCGCCGAAACAGGCGCAACTGGCGCGCAAGCTGCAGCGCATGGGCGTCGAGGTGCAGAGCCTGCCGTCCTTTGCCCAGCTCGTCGGCGAGGAGGCGCTGGTCGACAAGCTCAGCCCGGTGCAGCCCACCAGCCTGCTGGGGCGGCAGAACCTCGAGGGCCAGCTGAACGTGGGCAGCAGCACCTATACCGGGCGCACGATCCTGGTGACCGGGGCGGGTGGCTCGATCGGGTCGGAGCTTTGCCGGCAGCTTCTGCAGTGCAATCCCAAGCGGCTGGTCCTGTTCGAGATGAGCGAGATCGCGCTCTACACCGTGGAGATGGAGCTGAGCACCCTCTCCGAGGACAGCGGTATCGAGATCGTGCCGGTGCTGGGCTCGACCACCGACCCGCGCATGTCGCGTTTCGTGCTAGCCGAGCACAAGCCGGATGTCGTCTTCCACGCCGCGGCCTACAAGCACGTGCCGATGGTCGAGGCCAACCCGCTGGCAGGGCTGGCGAATAATGTGCTGGGCACCCGCACCATCGCCGAGGCCGCGCGCGAGGCCGGCGTGGCGCGGTTCATCCTGATTTCGTCGGACAAGGCGGTGCGGCCGACCAACGTGATGGGCGCGTCGAAGCGCCTGGCCGAGCTGGTGGTCCAGGACCTGGCCACGCGGTCCTCGGGCACGGCCTTTTCCATGGTGCGTTTCGGCAACGTGATCGGCTCGTCGGGGTCGGTGGTGCCGCTGTTCCATGACCAGATCGCCAAGGGCGGCCCGGTCACCCTGACCGACAACGAGGTCACCCGCTATTTCATGACGATCCCCGAGGCCGTCAGCCTGGTGCTGCTGGCGGGCTCGTTCGAGCCCGCGGCGGGCGAGGGGGGCGATGTCTTCGTGCTGGACATGGGCAAGCCCGTGCGCATCCGCAAACTGGCCGAGCAGATGATCGAGGCGGCGGGCTACACCGTGCGCGACGACGACAACCCGGGCGGCGATATCGAGATCGTCACCACCGGGCTGCGCCCCGGCGAGAAGCTGCACGAAGAGCTGCTGATCGGAGAGGGGCTGCTGACCACGCCGCACCCCAAGATCCTGCGGGCGCAGGAGGCGCGGCTGTCGGAGATCGAGGTCGCCAGCGCGTTGCGCGCGCTGCGCCACGCGGTGGCCTCGGGCGATACCGTGGCCGCCCGATCAGTCATTGCCCGCTGGGTGGAGGGCTATCCTTCGCCCGGGGCGGCCAGCCACGCCTGAGCGGTTTTCTGCGCTTTCCCCGTGCACTAATGCCACATGGTCGGGCCGGCAATTGGTTCCGCGGCAGACAGCGGTTGAACGGACTGCCTCGATCGGCGAATGTCCATCGGGATGAAAGCCCGATGGGGGCCAAGATGAAGAAACGATTCATGACAGCTTCGGCTCGACGCCTGTTCGGCGGGGCGATCTTTCTGGCCACCCTGTCCGGTGTGGCCGCCGCGGCTGAGCAAAACGACGCGTGGCATCCGACGCTGAACTTTTACGGCGTGACCGGTTTGATCGACATGCCCACCGGTCAGAGCCAGCCTGACGGGCAGTTCTCGACCACCATCTCCGACTTTGCGGGGATAACGCGTGCGACCCTGTCCTTCCAGATCACGCCCCGCCTGAGCGGCAGCTTCCGCTTCGCGCTCACCAGGGACCTGAATTATTACGGGTATGAGGACTATTCCGACCGCAGCTTTGACGTGCAGTACCGGCTGCTGAACGAAGGCCGCTTTCTGCCCGACCTCGTGGTGGGGCTGCAGGATTTCGCCGGCACCGGCCTGTCCGCGGCGGAATATGTGGTGGCCAGCAAGCATCTGATGCCCAACCTGGTGCTAACCGGGGGCCTGGGCTGGGGCCGGCTGGGCACGTACAACCCGTTGGGGTCGCCCTTTGGCGATCGCCCGCCCGTGGTGGTCGGGGAGGGCGGCCAGCCCAATGCCGAGCAGTTCTTCCGTGGTCCGGCTGCATTCTTCGGCGGGGTCGAGTGGCAGCCAACGGACAGGCTGGGCCTGAAGGTTGAATACTCCTCGGACGATTACGGCTTTGAACAGGGCCGCGGCAGGATCGAGCACCGCAGCCCGTGGAATTTTGGCGTGGAATACCAGGCGCGCAAGAACCTGCGGCTGGGCGCCTATTACATGTACGGCTCCGAGCTGGGCCTGTCCGCGCAGATCTCGCTCAATCCCAAGGACCGGCCCGGGGGGGGCGACCTGGGCAAGGCGACCTACCCGGTCGAGCCGCGCCCGGCGCGCAGCGTCGACCCCGAGGCCTGGTCAGAGGAATGGGTCGAGCAGCCGCAGGCGGCCGACATCCTGCGCAAGAACACCGCCAAGATGCTGGCCGAGACCGGGCTGCTGCTCGAGGCGATGGCGGTGCGCGGCGACAGCGTGCAGCTCTGGCTGCGCAACCCGTCCTACGACGCCGAGGCGCAGGCCGTGGGCCGCGCCGCGCGGGTGCTGACACGCACCATGCCAGCCTCGGTCGAGACCTTCGAGATCGTGCCGGTGGTCGAGGGCATGCCGACCGCCAAGGTCGTGCTGCGCCGCTCGGATGTCGAGGCGCTGGAGAACGCCCCGAACGGGGCGGCGCGGCTCTACAGCGTGGCGGGGATCGTCGATGCCTCGCAACGGCCCGAGAACCTGGTCTATGATGACGAGCTTTATCCGAGGCTGACCTGGTCGCTGGCGCCTTTCCTCAGCCAAGAGCTTTTCGATGCCGATGATCCCTATCGCGTGGATTTGGCTCTGCGCTTTGCCACGCGCTACGAGTTGCGGCCGGGACTGGTTCTCTCGGGATCCGTCACCAAGAGTGTCACGGAGGCGTTTTCGAAAAAGCAGCTCGACCCGATCAACTCGGTCCTGCCGCATGTGCGCACCGACGCGCAAACCTATACGCGGCGCGCCGATCCGGGGATCGAGACCCTGACCATGGCGTGGTATACGCGGGCCGGGCAGAACCTGTACGGCCGCGTCACCGCCGGTTATCTGGAAAAGATGTACGGCGGTGTGTCGGCAGAGTTGCTGTGGAAACCGCAGTACAGCCGGCTGGCGCTGGGCTTGGAGCTCAACTATGCGCGCAAGCGCGATTACAGCGGCGGCTTGGGCTTCCGGGACTACGACATCGTAACCGGGCATGCCTCGGCTTATTACGACCTGTCCCAGGGCTACCGGGTGCAACTGGATGCGGGGCGCTACCTGGCCGGCGATTGGGGGGCGACGCTGACCTTCGACCGCGTGTTCGCCAATGGCTGGCAGGTCGGCGCCTTTGCCACGCTGACCGATGTCAGCGCCAAGGAATTCGGCGATGGCTCCTTCGACAAGGGGATCCGGGTGACCATCCCGGTTTCCTGGATGGTCGGTAACAGCTCGCGCAACAAGGCCAGCACCACGATTCGACCCTTCCAGCGCGACGGTGGCGCACGGCTGTCGGTCGAAGGGCGGCTGTACGAGACCATCGACGATTATCACCGCTGGGGCCTGGAGCGGCAGTGGGGGAAAGTGTGGCGATGAAAAAGCTGAGGGCCGCGGGCCTCGTTCTAGCTGCCCTTCTTGGGCTTTCCGGCTGCGGGTCCGACCCCGTGGTCAAGGACGACCCCTTCCTGCTGAGTCTGAAGGCGGTGCGCGAAGGGGCCCAGAGGCGTGCCCGAGGCGAGGCCGCCGCGCCGGCCCCGACGCGGGCGATGGTCGACCAGGTGCAGGTGCCGCTGATTTGGGCCAGCCTGGAGAGCCGGGGCGTGTCGGGCGCACTGGTACCGATCGGGCAGAACGGTGCTGACACCACCTGGGCCACGGCCGACCAGATCGCGGTGATCATGCGCGGCGGAGTGGTGCGCGGCACACGCGGGTTGGGCGAGGACCTGATGTCCGCTGCAATCCCCGGCGAATCACTTCTGCGGCAAGGCGGCAGCGTGACTCGGAGGGAATATTTCCACCTGGACGGCGACGATCAGACCGTGCGGCGGAAATTTTCCTGCGAAATTCATGAGCAGGATGCCGCTTCTCTGGTCATTGCGGAAAAACGCTACCAGACGCGCCATTTCGAGGAGCGCTGCAGCGGCGAAAGTGGCGAATTCACCAATGATTATTGGTTCCTCGCCGATGGTAGAATGATCCAATCGCGCCAGTGGATTAGCCAAAGTGTGGGATTTATGAAACTACAGCGTCTCAAGCAGTGATCTGGTTTCAAACGGCTTTCTCTGCTGGCGCAAACATGCTAACAATCTCTCGACGCTCGTCATACCTATGGAGTTCGAAATGAAAAAGATTTCCGCATTTGTTGCAGGCACCGCACTTGCTCTGACCGCTTCCACCGCATTTGCTGGCGGCCCGGTCATCGTCGAGGAAGAGCCGGAGCCGGTTGTTATGGCCCCCGTTGGCAGCTTTGGCGGCCTGGGTGGTGGTGTTGTGGCTGCTGGCGCCGCCGTTCTGGCGATCGCTGCCCTGGCATCCTCCGACAACAACCACGGCCACACCCCCGCCGGGCACTAATGGCGGTTGCCGCTCTGAACACTGGCAACTGATCGAAAAGTTTAAAAAAGGGGCCTGTCCGCAGGCCCCTTTTTCTTTTGGCCAGGCAAGTGACCGGCTGCCTTTCTGGCAAGAACTGGCTTTAACTGCCCGCCTGACTCAGAACAGGCCGCCAAGGGCGGCGGCAACAGCGGCCAGCCCCGCGCCGAGGCTCATCCAGGCCAGCGGCCACAGGCGCGAAGGGCGCGGCGGGGCCGCCGGCGGCTCGGTCTGGCGGATCAGCGCGGCCTCGGCTATCTGCGGCAGCTTGGGCCCGAACCGCGCCAGCACCTTGGCGGTGACGGCCAGGTCGCGCAGCAGCGCCCTCGGCCCGACATTTTCCTTGATGTAGGATTCGACCACCGGCCGGGCGACCTGCCAGATATTGATATGCGGGTCGAGCGAGCGTGCCACGCCCTCGACCACCACCATCGTGCGTTGCAGCAGGATGAGTTCGGTCCGGGTCTGCATGCCGAACTGCTCGGTCACCTCGAAGAGGTAGCTCAGCAGACGCCCCATCGAGATATGCGAGGCGTCCATGCCGAAGATCGGCTCGCCCACCGCGCGCAGGGCGCGGGCGAATTCGTCGATGTCGCGGTCGGCGGGCACGTAGCCGGCCTCGAAATGCACCTCGGCCACGCGGCGGTAGTCGCGGCGGATGAAGCCGAACAGGATCTCGGCATAGACGCGGCGGGTGTATTCGTCGATCCGCCCCATGATGCCGAAGTCGTAGCACAGGATGTCGCCGTCGGCGCCGACCTTGAGGTTGCCTTGGTGCATGTCGGCATGGAAATAGCCGTCGCGCAGCGCGTGGCTGAGGAACAGTTGCAGCACCCGTTCGGCCAGCGCGCTGCGGTCGTGCCCGGCGGCATCGATCGCGTCGTTGTCGCCGAGGGGCACGCCTTCAACCCATTCCATGGTCATCACACGCCGGTTGGACAGGAACCAGCGGGTCTGGGGCACGGCAAAGCCCGCGTCCTGCGCGGTGTTGGCGGCAAACTCGGCCGCGGCGGAGCTTTCAAGCCGCAGGTCCAGCTCGCCCATCACGACGCCTTCGAAATGTTCGATCACGTCGGTGGGGCGCAGCCGGCGCGAGGCGGGCGAGAGAAACTCGATGATCGAGGCGGCCAGGTAGAAGGCGTCGATATCCTTACGGAAGGCCTTTTCGATCTTTGGGCGCAGCACCTTGACGGCCACCAGATCGCCGCTGTCGCGCAGCCGCGCCTTGTGGACCTGCGCGATCGAGGCCGCCGCCACCGCATCGCTGAACTCGCTGAAGAGCTCATCCACCGGCACGTCCAGTTCGCTCTCGACCGAGGCCTTGGCGACATCGGTGGAGAAAGGGGGCAGCTTGTCCTGCAGCACCCGCAGTTGCACGGCCAACTCGTCGCCCACCACGTCGGGGCGGGTCGAAAGGATCTGGCCGAACTTGATATAGGCAGGGCCGAGGGCCGTGAGCGCGCGGGTGGCTGGCGGCAGATCGGGATCGCCCTTGTAACCCAGCCATTTGAACGGCCAGCCCGTGACCCGGGCCACCAGCCGCAGCGGGGCGGGCGCGTCAAAAGCCTCCAGCACCACGCGCATCGCGCCGGTGCGTTCGAAGGTGGCGCCGGTCCGCACCAGCCGCCAGATGTTGTGAGGCCCGCGCATCTACAGCTTCCAGCCCGAATGCAGCGCCGCGATCCCCAAGGACAGGTTGCGGTATTTCACCTGCTCAAACCCCGCCTCGCGGATCATCCGGGCAAAGGTTTCCTGGTCGGGGAAGTTGCGGATCGATTCCACCAGGTACTGATAGCTGTCCCGGTCATGGGCGATCAGCTGGCCCATGCGCGGGATCACGTTGAAGGAATAGCGGTCATAGGCCCATTGCATCGCCGGGTTCGGCAGTTGGCTGAACTCCAGCACCATCAGGCGCCCGCCGGGGCGCAGCACGCGATAGGCCTCGGACAGCGCGTCCTCGATCCGGGTGACGTTCCGAATGCCGAAGGAGATCGTGTAGACGTCGAAACTGTTGTCCTTGAAGGGCAACGCCATCGCGTCGCCGACCACCCAGTCGAGGCTGTCCTCCATCTGCGCGGCCTCGGCGCGCTGGCGGCCCTCGACCAACATCGACTCGGTCATGTCCAGAACCACCGCGGTGGCCCCCGGCGCGCGCTTGAGGAAGCGGAACGAGATGTCGCCGGTGCCGCCCGCCACGTCCAGCAGCCGCTGGCCGGGCCGCGGCGCCAGCCAATCCATCATGGCATCCTTCCACAGCCGGTGGATGCCCATCGACATCACGTCGTTCATGATGTCGTATTTCGACGCCACATTGGTGAACACCCCGTGGACGAGACCGGCCTTCTGGTCCTCCGCCACGGTCTGAAAGCCGAAATGGGTGGTCTTCTCGTCGTTCTCGGTCATGGGGGCCTTGCCGTTCCGGGATCACACCCTTCTTATAGGGCGCTGGTCCCCCGATACAATGCGGCGGTCTGCAAGGGAAAGAGCAAATGCCTGAATTGCCAGAGGTCGAAACGGTCCGCCGCGGGCTTTCCCCCGCGATGGAGGGTGCGCGGATCGCGCGCGCGGACGTCAACCGCCCCGACCTGCGCTGGCCGCTGCCAGACTGCATGGCCGAGCGTCTGACCGGCGCCCGGGTGGAACATCTGGGGCGGCGGTCGAAATACATCCTGGCCGCGCTGGACACCGGCGAGACGCTGCTGGTTCACCTGGGCATGTCGGGGCGGATGCTGGTCTCGGGCGACCCGCTGGGGCGGTTCCACCACGAGCACCCCGCGCCGCAAAAGCATGACCACGTGGTCCTGCACATGGAGAACGGCGCGCGCATCACCTTCAACGACGCCCGCCGCTTCGGCGCGATGGACCTGTGCCCCTCCGACGCGGTGGCCGATCATGCCTGGCTGGCCAGCCTCGGCCCCGAGCCGCTGGGCAACGCGTTCAACGCGGACACCCTGATCGAACGCTTCCGGGGCCGGATGACTCCGGTGAAATCGGCGCTGCTTGACCAGCATGTCGTGGCCGGGCTGGGCAATATCTATGTCTGCGAGGCGCTGCACCGGGCGGGCATTTCGCCCACCCGCAAGGCCGGGCGGATCGGCGCGGCGCGGGTGGCGGCGCTGGTGCCGGTGATCCGCGAAGTGCTGACCGAGGCCATCGCGGCGGGCGGCTCGTCGCTTAAGGATTTCCGTCAATCGGATGGCGAACTGGGGTATTTTCAGCACAGTTTCCGCGCGTATGGCCGCGAGGGCGAACCCTGCCTAACCCCTGAATGCGGCGGGAAAATTCGGCGAATCGTCCAGTCGGGGCGGTCGACCTTCTATTGCCCGCAATGCCAAAGATAACTTGAAAGCCGGTCACAGGCTGTTAAGCCTTCGCTCTTGAACACCAACGAAAGGCTTTGCCGTCATGGCTTACAAGACGCTCATTGTCGAGATCGAAGACCACGTTGCGCTGATCAAGCTCAACCGCCCCGAGGCGCTGAACGCTCTGAATGCCGAACTGCTGGGGGAACTGGCCGATGCGCTGACCCAGGCCGACGCCAATGACAAGGTGCGCTGCATCGTCCTGACCGGATCGGAAAAGGCCTTTGCCGCCGGGGCCGACATCAAGGAGATGAGCGAGAAGAGCTTTGTCGAAGTCTTCACCGAGGACCTCTTCACCGGCGACACCGAGACCATGTTGCGCGTGCGCAAGCCGATCATCGCCGCCGTGTCCGGCTACGCGCTGGGCGGCGGCTGCGAGCTGGCCATGATGTGCGATTTGATCATCGCCGCCGACACTGCCAAGTTCGGCCAGCCCGAAATCAACCTCGGCGTCGTCGCCGGCATCGGCGGCACCCAGCGGCTGACCCGTTTCGTGGGCAAGTCGAAAAGCATGGACATGCACCTGACCGGCCGCTTCATGGATGCCGAAGAGGCCGAGCGCGCCGGGCTGGTCAGCCGCGTGGTGCCCGCCAAGAAGCTGCTCGAAGAGGCGATGGGCGCGGCCAACAAGATCGCCGAGAAATCGGCGCTGACCGTGATGGCGGTGAAAGAGGCCGTCAACCGCAGCTACGAGACCACGCTGCGCGAGGGGCTGCTGTTCGAACGCCGCCTGTTCCATGCGCTCTTTGCCACCGAGGACCAGAAAGAGGGCATGTCGGCCTTCCTGGAAAAGCGCGAGGCGCAGTTCCGCGATAAGTAAGGCCAGGCAGGGCCGCGCGCGCATTGGGGGTTCCCTTCGCGCGCGAACTGCCGTATACGCCGCCGTCATACATGCGCGTGAGGCCCGCTTTGGCCAGAATCAGCCGGTTCTGAAAACCCGGTCGGGTCTTGTCGCGTTCACGATTCTAACAGACCC
>Ga0207799_100319_pt1 | contig 24324 bp, 22 predicted proteins | sample TtanPargueraPR_4_FD_187742 | JGI IMG/M metagenome (GOLD analysis project Ga0207799, IMG submission 187742) | Aerobic enrichment media microbial communities from Bioluminiscent Bay, La Parguera, Puerto Rico - Tt and M2 (SPAdes) | ecosystem: Environmental > Aquatic > Marine > Unclassified ...
CCGGCTGGACGATCCGATGGAGCTGCTGTCCGGCGGCCAGCGGCAGGCGGTGAGCCTGCTGATGGCGACCTTCAACCCGATGAAGATCCTGCTGCTCGACGAGCACACGGCGGCGCTGGACCCGAAGATCGCCGCCTTCGTCGTCGACCTGACCCGGCAGATCGTCGAGGAGCAGAAGCTGACCACGCTGATGGTGACCCACAGCATGCGCCAGGCGCTCGACGTCGGCGAGCGCACGGTCATGCTGCACGAGGGCCGGGTGGTGCTCGACGTGGCGGGCGACGAGCGCAAGGGCCTGACCGTCGAGGACCTGCTGCACATGTTCGAGAAGGTGCGCGGCGAGGAACTGGACGACGACCGGCTGCTGCTGGGATAGCTTCCGCTTTCCTTCAAGACGGACAAGAAAAAGGCCCCGGAATAAGGTTTCCGGGGCCAGTTTCTTTCGGTGCAATACCGCCGTTGCGGCTTAGAAGTCCTGCTCAGAGGTCCTTCTGGCCGATTTCGACGATCTTCTTGTAAAGCTCTTCACCCCACATCTTGGTGCCGAGGTGGTCGCGCACCTTCTGGGTCGCCTCGACGAACGGCGTCTTGTCCGGATAGGTGATGGTCACCCCTTCCTTCTCCATCTTGGCGATGAACTCCTTCTGCTGCTCGGGGACCAGTTCGGCGACCGCCTTCTGGCTTTCGGCCTGGGCCTTGTTGAGCAGGGCCTTGTCGGCGTCGGACAGGCTGTTCCAGAAGATTTCGCCGATCATCACGTAGGCCGGCTTGTCGATGTAGTCGACCATGGCGATGCCCTTCTGCACCTCGTAGAACTTCGAGGCGTAGATGGTCTCGATCGGGTTTTCCTGGCCGTCGACGACGCCGGTCTGCAGCGCGGTGTAGACCTCCTTGAAGGCCATCGGCGTCGGCTTGGCTCCGAGCGCGGTTAGGCTTTCGACATAGTAGTCACGCTGCGGCGCGCGCAGCTTCAGCCCTTCCAGGTCGGCCATCGAGTTGATCACCTTGTTGGCCGAGATCTGGCGCGGGCTGCGCGGCAGGAAGCCGAACAGCCGAAGCTGCTTCTGCTCGCTCAGCTTCTTGTTCCATTCCTCGCCGATCGGCGAGTTGATGACTTCCTGGTAGTTCTTGATGCCCTTCATCAGATAGGGCAGCGCGAGGTATTCGATCTCCTTGATCCCGGGATCGCCCGAGGCCTCGATCTGGGTGGTGTCCAGGGCCAGCTGAGCCATCATCTCGCGCGGCGTGCCGAGCTGGTTGCCGGGGTAGATCGTCACCGAGATGCGGCCGTTCGATTCCTTTTCGACGATCTCCTTGAACTTCACGGCGCCGATGTACTGGGCCTCGCCTTCCTTGGCCCAAAGGCCGTAACGGATTTCGATATCCGCCGCTTTGGCGGAGCCGATTCCGGCGCCCATCGCCAAGATGGCGAGTCCCGCAAGTAATGTGCGTCGGTTCATTGGTTTCTCCTCTTGCCGGTGTGGTGCTTCAGACGGTTGTGTCCGTTTTTCTTAGGTGGTCGACGAAGGAAACGGTGAAGTCGACGACGTGATCGACGATCCGTTTCCCGATTTCGGCCGACGAGCGGGTCGGATCCCCGCCGGCGATGCCATCGTCACAACGGTCGGTGACGTTGAGCGGAATGTTCACCTCGACGCCCCGGAATTTGACCGCCGCCAAGCCCGACGTGGGCAGGCCGAGCAGTTCCTTCTTCGGGCCGGGCGCGGGCATGTCGTCCTTCGAGACCAGATCGGGGAACAGGTGCAGGTAGACGCTGGTCAGCGGATCGCCGCCATGGCCGAGCGCGGCGGAGCCGACGCCGGGGTGCAGTTCGTTCCACAGGTCCGGCGTGAGGGTCCGCCAGACGTTGATGCACGGGATGATCACGCCCCGCTCCTTGCGCAGCACGCGGATCGCCTGATCGATCAGCGGATAGTTGCCGGTATGACCGTTGAAGACCAGAAGACGGGTCAGCCCGTGGTCGAGGAAGTTCTCGCAGATATCGGTGAACAAATGGACGAAGGTCTCCGCCTTCAACTGCACGCCGCCGGGAACGCTGCGGAAATAGTCGGCATAGCCGAACGGGATGGTCGCCGCGGCGACGGCGCCGGATTCCCGGGCCACCCGCTGGGCGATGGCGTCGGTCAGCATCCAGTCGCCCATGGGCGCGGCGCCCTGCTCCTCCTGGCTGCCGAAGGGCAGCAGGATGACCTCGTTGGCGGCCTTGACCTGCTCGAATTCGCGGAAGGTCATGTCCTTGAGCAGGTGTTTACGTAGTGCGGTCATTAAATCCTCTTCTTATTGAGCCGGAAACCGGTCACGGCGACGGCGCGCCGAAGACCAGGTTCGGGATCCACAGGCTGAGTTGCGGAAACAGCGCGATGATGACGATCGCGACGAACAGCGGGATGTAATAGGGAACCATCGCCCGGACCATCCGCGAGAACGGGATCTCGGCGATGTCCTGGGCGATGAACAACAGAACGCCGACCGGCGGGGTGCCGCCGCCGATGATCAGGCAGAGCACCATCAACACGCCGAAATGGACGGGGTCGATGCCGAAGCTGGTCACCACCGGCACCAGGATCGGGGCCAGCACCACCTCGGCCGACGAGGCGACCATGAACAGGCCGACCAGCAGCAGGAACACCACCATCACCGCGAGGATGACCAGCGGGTCGGTCGAGATGGTCGACAATCCGGCAGCGATGGTCGTCGGCACGTTCTCGCGGATCATCACCCAGGAGAAGGCCGAGGCCGCGGCGACGATGATCAGCACGCGGGTCGATCCCCAGGCGACGCGCAGGACCGTGGCCCACAATTCCCCCGGCCCGACATTGCGGTAGAACACGACGCCGAGCAGCAGGCCGTAGAGCACGGCCACCGAGGCCGCCTCGGTCGGCGTGAAGATGCCGGACATGATCCCGGCGACGATGATGACCGGGAACAGGACCGCCGGCATCCCCTGCCAGGTCGCCTTGGCGACCTCGGGAAGCTTGGCCCGGGCGTAGCGGGGATAGCCGTGCTTCTTGGCCAGGAAATAGGTGAAGATCATCTCGACGACGATGATCGTCACGCCCGGCACGATGCCGGCCAGCAGCAGCCGACCGATGGAGACGTCGGCCAGGGCGCCGTAGACGATCATGCCGATGGACGGCGGGATGATCGGCCCGACCATGGCCGAGGCGACGGTCACCGCGGCGGCGAATTCCGGCGGGTAGCCTTCCTTCTTCATGCCGGGAATGAGCACCGACCCCAGCGCCGCGGTATCCGCCGTGGCCGAGCCGGACATTCCGGCGAAGATCATCGAGGCGAAGATGTTGACCTGCGCCAGGCCGCCGTGGATATGGCCGACCAAAGCGCGCGACATGGCGATGATCTTGTCGGTCAGGCGGCACAGGTTCATCAGTTCGCCGGCCAGATAGAAGAACGGGATGGCGAGAATGAGGAAGCCGTTCACCGAGGCGGTCATCCGCTGCGACATCAGGGCGATCGGGATGCCGGTCATGTACATGTAGAAGGCCGAGACCGCGCCCATCGCGAAGAACAGGGGCACGCCCGCAATCAGCAGGATGATCAGCAGACCCAGGACGGAGGCGACGAGCATTTGGCGAATTCCCTAACGGATCAGAACGGGTCGTTCTCGATGGCGGCCGGGTCCTCCCGCCGCTTGCGGTAGAAGATCCGCAGCAACAGGAAGAAAAAGATCAGGGCGGCTCCGATTGTGGCCGGCACCCGCACCCAGGCCATGGACAGCGTGATCGCGCCGATTTCGGAAAACCGGGCCAGCATGACGATCCGCCAGGAGGTCCAGCCGAACACCCCGACGAAGCCCAGGGCGACGATCAGGTTGAAGACGCGAACGGTGCGTTTAACAGGCGACGGCAGGCGGGCGAAGACGACATCGACGTTGAGATGCCTTCCGTCCCAGGCGACGACCGCGCCGCCGAGGAAGACCACCCAGACCAGCAACAGCCGGACCACGTCCTCGGACCAGATCAGCGGGCTGTCGAGGACCGAGCGGAAAAACACCTGGGTGATCGTCAAGACGACAATCGCGATGAACGCCACGCCCACGACAATCCGCAAGGGCAATGCGAAGTCCAGCCAGGAACGCGCCGCGGTTTTCTTTTCCCCCATGGCACCCTCGTCCTCTTCACGGCCGGCAGGGAGTTGCCGGTCTTTCGGTCGGCGGTTAGCCCGCCTCGGCCACGGCCAGATCGCCAAGGATGGCGAAGGCCGCGCGGCTCACGACCTTGACGGCCGTGGGAATGGAGTCTTCGTGCAGATTGAAGTTGCTGCGATGCAGCGCCGTATCCAGCCCATCGATCTTCGAGCCGATCCGCAGATGCGCGCTCGGGTAGCGGCTGGTGAACAGCGCGAAATCCTCGCTGCCCATCGATCCGTCCGGCAGTTCCCGGACATTCCCGTCGCCCAGCATCTCGCGGGCGGCGCCGAGAACGGTTTCCAACACCTCCGGCGTATTGCGCAGGACGGGAACGCCGTTCTGGTAATTCAGGTCGTAATCGATCCGCATGCCGAGCTTCAGGCCGTCGAGCAGGCGGCGCATGCCCTCCTCGACCTTCTTCTTGGCTTCCATGTTCTGCGTCCGCACGGTGCCTTCCAGCACGACGGAATCTGGCAGGACGTTGCGCGCGGTGCCGCCATGGATGCTGCCGACGCTGACCACGGCCGGCTGAAGCGGCGCGACCTCGCGGCTGACCAGGGTCTGCAGTTGGGTCAGGAAATAACCCGCCGCCGTGACCACGTCGACCGACAGATGCGGATGCGCCGCATGGCCGGACTTGCCCTTGAGCGTGAGATCGAACGAATCGGAGGACGCGAAGGCGACATCCGGGTGGTAGCCGACGGACCCGCCCGGCAGCAGCGGCCAGTTGTGGTAGCCGAGGCAGAAATCGACGGTGTCGTCCAGCACCCCGTCCTCGATCATCCTCTGGGCGCCGTAGAGGGTTTCCTCGGCCGGCTGGAAGACCAGCTTGATGCGGCCCGGCAGCTTGTCCTTGAGGCGGCTGAGCACCGTGGCCACGCCGAGCAGGATGGCGGTATGGCTGTCGTGGCCGCAGGCATGCATCTTGCCGGGATTTCGCGAGGCGAACGGCAGGCCCGTGTCCTCGGTGACCGGCAGGGCGTCCATGTCGGCGCGGATCAGCAGGGTCGGGCCGTTCGATGTGCCGTCGATGCGGCCGACAACGCCGGTCCCCGCGATACCGCCGCGCTCGAAGACGCCGAGGGACTTCAGATAATCGGTGACCAGCGCCGAGGTCTCGTGTTCCTCGAAACCCAACTCGGGGTTCTGGTGGATCGTCCGCCGGATCGAAACGAGGTCATCCGTGATCTCCGAACAGATCGCATCGATCGCCGACTTCAAATCCATTTCCGTCTCTCTCCGGCAGCGGTTCCAAAGGGCGCCCGGACCCACGGGTCATCCGGTACGAGATTCGAAAATAGGCATTGTTATGTGATATGTCCAAAAAAAAGTCGTTTTAACGGATTTTCGAAAATCTGCACAGTTGTTAGGCGGCGATCACGGGACGTTCCCCGGGATGCTCCAACCCGCGCAGCACCGCGTTGTAGGATCGCTGACGATGCGACCGCAGAAGATCGATCGCCGGCTCGGCCTGACCGTCCATCGCCAGTTCGAACAATCGCCGGTGCTCGCTATCCACTCTCTCGTAGTAGCTCGGCGGCAGTTGGGCGTTTTTCAGGATGACCCGATTGTAGCGTTCCGCATGGCTGGCCAGGTGATCGCAGACGCGCAGCAACCAGGTGGAGTCGCAGGCGCTGATCAGTTCCAGGTGGAACAGGCGGTGCCGTTCCTCGCGGCGCTCGACGTTCTCGAGTTCGGTATAGTTGTCGAGACGGACCTTGGTCAGCGCGTGATGGGCCAGCAGGACGCGGGCCTCCCATTCTTCTGAGCGGTTGGCGATCGACTTGCGCAGGGCCGAGCTTTCCAGGTCGTCGCGCATCTCGGTGACCGAGACATAATCCTTGCGGCTCAGTTCGGTCACCCGGAAGCCCCGCTTGCCCTCGGCCGCCACGTAATGCTCGGCGTTCAGCCGGGCCAGGGCCTCGCGCAGGGGACTGGTGCTGGCGCCGAAGGTCTCCTTCAGCCATTCGGTGCGCAAACGCTGCCCCGGCGGGATCAGGCCGTTGCGGATATCGCGTCGCAGCGTCTTGTAGACCCGGTAGGCGTCCGTATCCGGATTGGACGTCCCCAGCAGGTCTTCGAATGTCTTTTGCGGCATCAGTCCCATTTCACCCTCCCCAGGGAAATTTCCGAAAAAATAAGTTATCGAAGATAATTCGCACTGAGCGATGGATTTTCAAATATTTTCGAGTCTTGAGCGCCGTTGACTCTATTTTGGCCCTTTCCCGGTAAAACGCGGAAGATTTTTCGCGCGACGGCACCGGCAAAGCAGGCTATTTTCTGCGGGCATTCGCGCCGTCAAACGCCTATCTATCGGGAAGCAGACCACGGCCGGATTGGCGAGAGGCGCGACGCGGCATGATCGATCCCTACGGCAGAAAAATCACCTATCTGCGGATTTCGGTGACCGACCGGTGCAACCTGCGCTGTACCTATTGCATGGCGGAGGACATGGTCTTCCTGCCCAAGGCGGAAATCCTGTCGCTGGAGGAACTGGACCGGATCTGCGCCGCATTCGTGCGGCGCGGCGTCCGTAAGCTGCGGATCACCGGCGGCGAGCCGCTGGTCCGGCGCGGCGTGATGACCCTGTTCCGTTCCCTCGGACGGCATCTCGACGCCGGCGACCTGGAAGAACTGACCCTGACCACCAACGCCACCCAGTTGGCCAAATACGCGGCCGATCTACGCGGCTGCGGCGTGCGGCGGGTCAACGTTTCGCTCGATACCCTGGATACCGGAAAGTTCAGCGACCTGACACGCGGCGGCCGGCTCGGCGAGGTGATGGAAGGGCTCGACGCGGCGCAGGCGGCCGGTCTGGCGGTCAAGATCAACACGGTGGCGTTGCGCGGGATCAACGAGGACGAGTTCGACGGCCTGATCGACTGGTGCGGGCGGCGCGGGTTCGATTTGACGCTGATCGAGACCATGCCGATGGGCGAGATCGACGCCGACCGCAACGACCACTACCTGCCGCTGGCCGAGCTGCGGCCCCGCCTGGAACGGCGCTGGACGCTGGACGACCTGTCGGAGACCACCGGCGGCCCGGCCCGCTATGCCCGTATTCGGCAAACCGGCCGCAAGCTCGGTTTCATCACGCCGCTGACCCATAATTTCTGCGACACCTGCAACCGGGTCCGGCTGACCTGCACCGGCCAGCTTTACATGTGCCTGGGCCAGGACGCCCGCTACGACCTGCGCGCCGCCGTTCGGGCCAGCGAGGGCGACGACCTGCTGATGGACACCATCGACGCCGCCATCGCCCATAAACCCAAGGGCCACGACTTCATCATCGACCCAACGACCAAGCGCCCGGCCGTCGAGCGGCACATGAGCGTGACCGGCGGCTGACCGTTTACCGGCCGGCGAATTTCCTCCTGGCATTCCATGGCGTGAAAATGCGGCTTTCTGGCCGTGGCGTCCTCCTTTTCCTTCGTTATACTAGGGCCGTCGGAGACACCGGCCGGGAAGGAAGCGGAAAACCGCCATGGATTTCAAGACGATCGCCATCGTCGCCTCGTTGCACGAGGAGGCCCAGCAGGCGGAATCCCGCCTGAAGGCGCGATACCCGATTGTTCCGCCGGAGGAGGCCGACATCGTCGTCGCCCTCGGCGGCGACGGGTTCATGCTGCAGACCCTGCACGAGTTCATGGAACCCCGCACGCCCATCTTCGGCATGAACCGGGGATCGGTCGGCTTCCTGATGAACACCTTCACCGAGGACGGCCTGATGGAACGGCTGGAGCGTGCCGAGCCGATCGACCTGCGCCCGCTGCGCATGACCGTCGAGGACATCGACGGCAACACGCACAAGTTCCTGGCCCTCAACGAGGTCTCGCTGCTGCGCGACACCCGTTTCGCGGCGAAGATCCGGATTTTCGTCGACGGAATCATGCGGATGGAAGAGATGATCTGCGACGGCGTCCTGGTCGCCACGCCGGCCGGCAGCACCGCCTACAACAACGCCGTGCACGGCCCGATCCTGCCGCTGAACGCCGAACTGCTGGCGCTGACGCCGATCAGCGCCTTCCGCCCCCGGCACTGGCGCGGCGCGCTGCTGCCGCAGCACGCCAAGGTCGTCTTCGAGGTGCTGGATCACGATCTGCGCCGGGTCCGCGCCGGGGCCGACTTCAGCGAGGTCCGCGACGTGGTCAAGGTGACGGTCGAGGTCAACGGCACCATCGGGCCGCAAATCCTGTTCGACCCCGAGCACAATCTGGAAGAACGGATCATCAAGGAACAGTTCTTGCCGTGACCGTCCCCCGCCGCGCGCCCTCAGTCTCAGGCAAAGTCTATCTGGCGGGACGCGATGTGGCATTCGGCGGGAAATTCGGGAAGCGGGATCCGGACTGAGCCGCGGCGGGAGCCCCCAGGGCAAAAAAACCGCCCCCATCCGGTTGTATGTCCGTTGCAAGTTACACATTTCAAAGGCTGCCACTCGCCCCATCACAACCTACGGACACGCGATGTTTACGACGTCGATCCTGATCCCGTTCGCCGTCGGCTTCGTGCTCGGGTATGGCCTCCGAGCGTACAAGTCGTGGCGCCGCCGACAGAAAGCCCTGAGAGCCTATCCCTGAGCCGGCCTATTTGTGATCGGCGCCGACGGCGTCGCTGAGGCGGGCAAAACCGTCGCGGCGCAGCAGGGCCGCAAGATCGCGGTTGACCCGGTTCACCACCGCCGGGCCATGGAACACCATCGCCGAATAGAGCTGTACCAGCGAAGCCCCGGCCCGGACCTTGGCGTAGGCGTCGGCGCCGCAGGACACGCCCCCCACCCCGACAAGCGGGATGCGGCCGCCGGTCAGGCGGTAGAGGTCGGCCAGAACCTTCGTGGACATCTCAAAAAGAGGGCGGCCACTGAGGCCGCCTTTTTCCGATGCCGCCGCCCCCCGGAGGCTGTCCGGCCGGGCCACGGTGGTGTTGGTGGCGATGATGCCGTCGATTCCGGTTTCCAGGCAGGTACTCGCGATATCGGACAGTTCCCCGGCGGAAAGGTCGGGGGCGATCTTGACCAGCACGGGCGGACGGTTCCCGGAAACGGTCTCGTCGCGGGTCTTCAGCGCCAACTCCAGCAAATGGCCGAGTTCCGACTTCTTCTGCAGATCGCGCAGGCCGGGGGTGTTGGGCGACGAGACGTTGACCACGATGAACCCGGCGAGCGGCGCCGCCGCGCGGATCCCGGCGACGTAGTCGGCCTCGGCGTCCTCGCTGTCGCGGTTCTTGCCGACATTGACGCCGACGATCCCGGCCTTGCCTTGCCGCGCCGCCAGACGGGCCATGACCGCGTCCAGCCCCTCGTTATTGAAGCCCATGCGGTTGACCACCGCCTCGTCTTCCATCAGGCGGAACAGACGCGGTTTCGGCGTTCCCGGCTGCGGACGCGGCGTGACCGTGCCGACCTCGACGAATCCGAAGCCCTGCTTCAGCGTCGGATCCACCGCCTCGGCGTTCTTATCGAACCCGGCGGCGGTCCCCAGGGGATTGGGGAAACGCAGGCCCCAGACCTCGGTTTCGAGAACAGCATCGCGGCAGGGCGCGCAGACCGGCACCAGGCCGGCCGCAAGAGCCCGAATGGCCAATCGATGCCCTGTCTCGGGAGACAGGAGGCGGATCAGCGGCCCGGCGATGCGATAGGTATCAAACACGAGGCGCACCTATAGAGCAAAGGCGCGGCGATGAACAGGGCCAACGTGCCGCATCAGCGGCAATACATCTTGTGCGCGGAAAAATTGATTTTCTCCACAACCAAAACCGGCACTATGCTGGAGGCTGCCGGGATCGGTATTGAGCACGAAAACGGGGGGATATCGGATGATCCAGACAATCAAAGAGCTTCTCGCCAACGGGACGCCCGAGGCCGTCGCCATCGGCGCGCCGGGCCGCCCACCGCTGACTTATGAAGGCCTGCAGGCTCAGGTCAAGCGGACGGTCAAAGGATTGAACGCCCGAGGGATCGGCCGCGACGACCGGGTCGCCATCGTCCTGCCGAACGGCCCGGAAATGGCCAGCGCCTTCGTATCCGTCGCCGCCGGCGCGGCGACCGCGCCGCTCAATCCGGCCTACCGGGCCGAGGACTTCGACTTCTACCTGTCCGACCTGAAGGCCAAGGCCCTGATCGTCGAACGGGGCAGCGGTTCGCCCGCCGTCGGGGTCGCCCGCGAGCACGGCGTCGCGGTGATCGAAATCTCTTGGGGAATCAAAGATCCGGCGGGGACTTTCACCCTGCACGGCGGCGAAGAGGGCAAGACAGCGGCGCGCGGCGGCATGGCGGAGGCCGGGGACATCGCGCTGATCCTGCATACCTCCGGCACCACGTCGCGGCCGAAGATCGTACCGCTCAGCCAGGCCAACATCGCCGCCTCGGCGCACAACATCGCGCAGACCACGCAGATCGGCCCGTCGGACCGCTGCCTGAACATCATGCCGCTGTTCCATATCCATGGGCTGATGGCGGCGGTGCTGGCCTCGCTCTACGCCGGGGCCAGCGTGTTCTGTTCGCCGGGCTTCAACGCGCTCAAGTTCTTCGGCTGGCTCGACGAGGTGGAGCCGACCTGGTACACCGCCGTGCCGACCATGCATCAGGCGATCCTGGCCCGCGCCGGGCGCAACCTGAAGAACCTGAACGGCACCCGGCTCAAGTTCGTCCGCTCGTCTTCCTCATCCCTGCCGCCGCGGGTGATGGCCGAACTGGAGGAGACCTTCAAGGCGCCGGTGATCGAGGCCTACGGCATGACCGAGGCGGCCCACCAGATGGCCTGCAATCCGCTGCCCCCGGCGCCACGCAAGGCCGGGACCGTCGGTCCCGCCGCCGGACCGGAAGTGGCGATCATGGACAATGACGGAAATCTGCTGGAACCCGGCGCAACCGGCGAAATCGTCATTCGCGGCGCCAACGTTTTCACCGAATACGAAAACAACCCGACGGCCAATGCCGAGGCCTTCACCGGCGGCTGGTTCCGCACCGGCGATCAGGGCGTGATGGACGGCGACCGCTACATCACCATCACCGGGCGACTGAAGGAGATCATCAACCGGGGCGGCGAGAAGATCTCGCCCCGCGAGGTGGACGAGGCGATCATGGACCACCCGGCGGTGCAGCAGGTGGTCACCTTCGCCCTGCCGCATCCCAAGCTGGGCGAGGAGGTCGCCGCGGCGGTCGTGCTGCGCGAGGGGCAGCAGGCGACCGAACGGGATATCCGCGATTTCGCCGCCGAGCACCTGGCCGACTTCAAGGTGCCGCGCAAGGTCGTCTTCCTCGACGAAATCCCCAAGGGCGCCACCGGCAAGCTGCAACGCATCGGCCTTGCCGACAAACTGGGACTGACGTGATCAAGAAATAGGGGTCGTATTCCGCGCCCATCTGAAACGCCCGTCATGCCCCGGCGTCAGTTGTTCGGCCTGGGGCATCCAGGCCGAGCCTGCTGGATCACCCGGACTTCGCCGGGTGATGATGAGCAGGAAAGTGGTGGAGAATCCATGTAGGTGCTATCCAGGGTCCGGGAACCGCGAAGCAAAGGCTGACGGAATATGAAAATCTGTATCTTCGGCGCCGGGGCGATCGGCGGACTGCTCGGCGCGGAACTGGCACTCGCCGGGAGCGACGTCTCGTTGATCGCCAGAGGCCCGCATCTCGCCGCGATGCGGGACAACGGGCTGACCCTGATCCGCGATGGCGAGACGCGCGTCGCCCATCCGCGCTGCACCGACGATCCGGCCGAACTCGGCCCGCAGGACTACGTGATCATCACGTTGAAAGCGCACGCCGTATCCAACATCGTCGACAGCCTGCAACCGCTACTCGGCCCCGAAACCGCCGTGGTGAATGCGGCCAATGGGCTGCCCTGGTGGTACTTTCACGGCATAGACGGCCCGCACCGCGATCGCCGGCTGGAAACCATCGACCCGGGCGACAGGCAATGGGACGCTATCGGCCCGGCCCGGGCCATCGGCTGCGTCGTCTATCCGGCCGTCACGGTGGTCGCGCCCGGCATCGTCCAGCACCAGGAAGGCGACCGGTTCCTCCTGGGCGAACCCGACGGGACGCGCAGCGAGCGCGTCACGCGCCTCAGCAAGGCGATGATCGACGCCAGACTGAAGGCCCCGGTCCGGCCCCGCATCCGCGAGGAAATCTGGATCAAGCTTTGGGGCAACGTCGCCTTCAACCCGGTCAGCGCGCTGACCGGCGGGACCATGGAAGATATCTGCAACGATCCCGCCGTCCGGACCTTGGTCCGGACCATGATGATGGAGGCCCAGGCGGTCGCCGAGGCCCTGGGCATCCGCTTCCCCATCGACGTGGAGAAACGCATCGCGGGGGCCGCCGCCGTCGGCGCGCACAAGACCTCGATGCTGCAGGACCTGGAGAAAGGCCGCCCGATGGAGGTCGACGCCCTGGTCGGCTCGGTGGTCGAGGTGGGAAAACTGGTTGGCGTGCCGACGCCGACCATCGAGGCGGTGCTGGCCCTGGTCACCCAGCGGGCCCGGCTGGCCGGGTGCCATCCGGGTTGAGCCGCCCCTCTATTCCATAAGCCTGTGTTCCGGCGGCGGCGGCAGTTCCCAGCCGCCCCGCCAGCGCCGCCAGAGCAGGTAGGCGCCGAGGACCAGCAGGACGGCACCGAGCGCCGGACGGAACAGACCGGGCATCATGAACAGCGGCACGGAAACCGCCATGCTCAGCAGCGGAGCGAAAACCAGCGTCCATTTCCGGCGGCCCTGCCATTTCTGATACCAGGGGAACACCGCCGAGAACGCGGCGACGACGATGAAGAACAGGGACCACGGCCGGGTCAGGAAGATGGTCAGGTCGTTGCTGATCGTCCAGGCGCGCGACAGGTTGACCTCGGCGATATCGCCCAGCACGACGCCGAGGATCATCGGCGCCAGCGGGAAGCCGAGCACCCGCATGACGTACCCCAGCACGCCGAACCAGAACAGTGTCCAGATATCGAACACCACGTTGTTCAGCGCGAACACCCCGATGGCGCAGTAGGCCAGGATGACCGAGGCCAGCATGAACATCGGCACCCGGGTCACCAGCACGAACAGCCGCAGGCAGAAGGCCTGCATGCCGATCATCATGAAGTGCGCCAGGAAGAAGGCGACGAAGATGGAATAGGCCAAGACCGGCTGATCGCCGATGAAGGTCGGGCTCGGCACCACGTCGTGGATCAGCAGTGCGCCGAGCATGATCGCGGTGACGATATCGCCCGGAATGCCGAGCGCCATCATCATGATCAGGGCGCCGCCCGCCGTCGCGTTGTTCGCCGCCTCGGAGGCGACGACGCCGTCCGAGATGCCGGTGCCGAACCGTTCCGGCGTTTTCGAGGTCTTCTTGGCCTGGTCGTAGGCCAGGATGTTGGAGATCGAACTCCCCGCCCCCGGCAAAATGCCGGTGAACAGGCCGATCAGCGCCGACTGCACCAGGATGCGTGCCCGTTTGAACACCTCGGTAATGGCGTGGAGGTGCTCGACCCGCACCGCCTTGGCGCCCTTTTCCATCAGCGGTTTGAGCGCCTTCTCGCGATCCTGCACGTCGCTCAGCAACTGGCTGAAGGCGAACAGGCCGATGAGAACCGGCAGGAAGGCGAACCCCTGGCGCAGCGCCTCGGTACCGAAATTGAGCCGGGCGATGCCGTTGATGTCATCCTCGCCGATGGTCGCGACCAGCAGGCCGAAGGCCCCGGCGATCAGACCCTTGAGCATGTTCTCGCCGGCCAGGCTGGCGGTGATGGTCAGCGCGAAGGCGACCAGCGCGAAATAGTCCCACGGCCCGAATTCCAGGCCGAGCCGCGCCAGTTGCGGCGCCAGGGCGACCAGCAGGACGGCGCTGATGATCCCACCCCAGAACGACGACCAAACGCCGACCCCGAGGGCGAGGCCGGGCCGCCCCTTGCGGGCCATCGGAAAGCCGTCGAAGGTGGTGGCGACCGAGGACGGCGTTCCCGGAATGCCGGTCAGCATCGCCGACATCAGCCCGCCGGACAGCCCGCCGACGAACACGGCCAGCATGGTCGCCAGCCCCTGCTCGGTCGGCATGCCGAAGGTGAACGGCAGCGTCAGCACGACGGCCATGGCGATGGTGAAGCCGGGAATCGCGCCGGCGATCAACCCGGCCGTCACCCCGACGATCATGAAAGCCAGGGTCTTCAGTTCGAAGACGGCCTGGAAAGCGGCAATCAGGTTTTCAATTATCATTGTCTTTTAACGTGTTCATTTCCCCGCCCGGCGGTTCTTCCGGTCAATAGACATTCAGGATTTCCCCGGCCGGCAGCATGACCCGAAGCCCGAAAGTGAAGATCCCCCACATCACCGAGATGCTGACCACGGCCACCGCCGCGTTGATCCCCAGCCTCCTCGGGTTCCAACCGCCCAACACCGTCAGCGCCAGGAAGACGAACAGGATGCCGCCGATCAGCATGCCCAGGTAATCGAGGGTGAACAGGAACAGGAAGAACAGGACGTAGCACCACAGGGCGTTGCGGTACCGGCCGAGCCAGCCCCGGAAGCCGCCGTTGTCGACGGCCTCGTCCGGTCCGCCGCGCAGCGACTGAAACAAGTAGCCGCCGGTCAGCAGGAACAGCGCCACCAGGATCACCTGGGGCCAGACCCCGGACCCGATGGTCGCGTACCCCATGTCCTTGACCAGCAGCGTCTGCCAGAAAAAGATCCCCCAGATCACGAACAGGATCAACGCGATGTAGACGTCGCGGTTGACGCGCCCCATGGCTTGTTTTCCCCTTCCCCCACCGGACCGAACGGCCCTCCCCCGCCGAAACGGGGAAGGGCGTGGATGGTTCGTCCGGTGTCTGGCTTAACGGTTGTAGATGCCGACTTCCTTGGCGATCCGCGACCAGTTGTCGAAGGTCTCCGTGAAGTAGGCCGCGTAGGCGTCGCCCGGCGTGAACTCGATGGAAGACCCCTTGGCCTCGGCGGCCTTGATGAATTCGGGATCCTTAACGACCTTCTCGGCGATGGCGATGTAATGGTCGACGATCTCCTTGGAGGTTCCCTTCGGCAGCATGATGCCGCGGTCGGTTCCGTAGATGACGTCGATCCCCTGCTCCTTGAGCGTCTTCACGTCGGGAATGGACGGGTTGCGCTTGGCCGCGCTGATCCCGAGCGCCTTCAACTCGCCGGTCTTGATATACTGCTCGGCCGCCAGCAGATTGATTTCACCGAGTTCGATGTTCTTGGCGAGCAGCGCCGTCATACGCTCGCGCGTGCCTTCGTAGGAGATGTGCTTGAATTTGATCCCCGCCGCGTCCTCGACCAGCAGGAAGAAGAAATGACTGGTCGAACCGAGCGTGCCGCCGGCCAGGATCTCGCCCGGATGCGCCTTGGCGCGGGCGACCAGATCGGTCATGTCGTCATCCGGCACATCGGGATTGGCCCCGACGATGGCCGGAGTCCGCATCAGGAGGGCGACCGGCTCGAACGCGTCCCAGGTGAAATCGACGCGGCCGGTGAAGTAGCTGGTCAATGCGCTTTGATGGATGGCGAAGATCGTGCAGCCGTCCGGTTTGGCGTCCTTGGCTTCCTTGGCCCCCTTGTTGCCGCCCTGGCCGCCGATGTTCACGACCTGGAGTTGCGGCTCGGCGCCATGCTTGTTGGCGATTTCGGCGAAGATGCGGAACAGGACGTCGGTGTCGCCGCCGGCGCCCCAGGGAACGATCAGTCTTGCCGTGCCGCACGGCATCTCGGCGGCTTTCGCCTGAATCGGCGTCAGCGCCATCGTGACGGCGATTGCGCCGACGGCACAAATTCCAGTAATGAGCCCCTTTTTCATGTCGCACTCTCCCTCTGCGAAGTGGCTGGTTCACGAGTCTGGATCGTCCGTCTATCCGGCTCCCTAACTTATGCCGTTTTTTTGTTTATGTTTCCTCTCCTCACCGGATCGAACGGCGCAAGCGTACCGTAATGAAGGTAGAATCACCAGACCGCCATATCCCGTTTTTCGCCATACGCGTGATCCGACACCCGAAACACGAGTCTTTTTCCTGCCAAAGGCGATTTCATGACACCTAATGACAATTCCCTCCTCCGCGTCGGAATCGGCGGACTCGGCGCCATCGGCCTGGCCGTCGCCCGCAAGCTGGACGCCGGGATACCCGGCCTCGGCCTCGCCGCCGTTTCGGCCCGCGACGCCGCCAAGGCGGCCCGCAACCTGTCCGGTCTCGGAACCGTCCCGCCGGTGGTCCGGCTCGCCGAACTGGCCGACCTCGCCGACATCGTGGTCGAATGCGCGCCGGCGGCGGTGTTCGCCGAGATCGCCGAACCGGCGATCCGCGCCGGACGGATCTTCGTGCCGGCCAGCGTCGGCGCCCTGCTGTCGCATCCCGACCTGATAAGCCTGGCCGAGGAGACCGGCGCCCGGATCGTCGTGCCGACCGGCGCGCTGCTGGGGCTGGACGCGGTGCGCGCCGCCGCCGAGGGGAATATCCGGTCGGTCACCATGCGGACGCGCAAGCCGCCCGCCGGATTGGCCGGGGCGCCGCACCTGGCCGAAAACGGCATCGACCTGACCGGGCTGAGCGAACCGCTGAAGGTGTTCGAGGGGACGGCGCGCGAGGGCGCCAAAGGGTTCCCGGCCAACGTCAACGTCGCCGCCGCCCTGGGGCTGGCGGGCGTCGGCCCCGACAAGACCCGGCTGGAAATCTGGGCCGATCCCGATGTCACCCGCAACACGCACACCATCGAGGTCGACGCCGACAGCGCGCGGTTCACCATGGCCATCGAGAACGTGCCGTCCGAAGAGAACCCGCGCACCGGCAAAATCACGCCGCTGAGCGTCATCGCCGCCCTGCGCGGCCTGGTCTCTCCGCTAAAAGTCGGGAGCTGAAAAGAAGCGCTCTGCTCGAAAGCCGAATTGTCCAATCCCTCGATTTGAGGTATCTAAAAAACTTCACACGAGGGGAAACGAAAACCGGTGACCGGACCAAACCTTCCCAAGGGGGGAAAATCTGTTCGTGCGGCTTGGCCGTGGGTGCTGCCTTTATGCGCGGCCCTGCTGTTGGCCACGGCCGGCATCGCCGACGCGCGCAAGACCGCGACGGTGGGCGTTCGTCCCGGAATCGAACGGATACAGCCGTCGCCGCGGAAACCGAAGGACATCCCCCCGGCCACCGCCGTCGAGACCCGCGAGCTTGTCGTCCGCCGGGGCGATACGCTTTACGGGATGCTGCACAAGGCCGGAATCGACAACGACCAACGGACCGCCGCCCTGCGGGCCGTCCGCGACCTGTTCGATCCGAGCCGGTTGCGCCCCGGCGACCGGATCGTCCTGTCGCTGTCGAGGCAGGACGGGAAGACGGTCCTCAATTCCCTGCATCTGGAGATGAGCGCCAGCGAGGATCTGACGGTCGAGTTGTCTCCGGCCACGCCGCTGACCGCGGAGAGCGGGCCGGTGCAGATCCGGCAGGTGGGCGGCATCGCCGGTCCGGATTTCCGCCAGACGCTGCTACGCGCCCGGCTGCCCGCCTCGCTGATCGACGAAACCCTGAAGGCCTTCCAGTACGATCCGGATTTTCCGTCTCCGCCGCCGCCGGACGGCCGCTTCCGGATGGTCTACGAGACGACCCCGACAAAGACCGAGCTTCGCTACATGGCGTTCCGCGAGGGCGACCGGACCCATCACGCATACCGCTGCGAACTCGACCCCGATACGGTCGCCTTCGTCGGCAGCAACGGCGCGGGGATCGCCTTCGTCAATTTCGCCTCGCCGGTCAAGAACCCGAGGGTGACCTCGCCGTTCGGCTGGCGCGTCCACCCGGTGCTCGGCGACCGCCGGTTCCATAACGGCGTCGATTTCGGCGCGCCCAGGGGAACCCGGGTCTATGCCAGCGCCGACGGCGTGGTGACCGAGGTCGGCTGGCACGGCAATTACGGCAAGCGGATCCGTATCCGCCACAACGCCGACGTCGAGACCGTCTATGCCCATCTGAACGGCTTCGCCAAGACCCTACGGCGCGGCATGCGGGTCAAGCAGGGGCAGGTCATCGGCTATGTCGGAAAGACCGGCCTGGCGACCGGACCGCATCTGTACTACGAGATGGTCGTCGCGGGCGAATTCGTCGATCCGCTGGCCCCGCCCGCGGTGTTCCCCGTGCGCCTCAGCGAACACCAGTTGAACACCCTCAAGACCGCCCTCCACACGCCGCTATAACGACGGAAATCCATTCCCCCCCATTCCCGCCTCAATAGCACCACGAATAGGTCACGAAATCGCCGTGAGTTCGTGTGATACGAGTGTCTCTTCATACTGGAGTTTTGGGAGACGCTCATGAACACGCCCTCTACACGGCCGCCCGAACCTTCGGGTGTCCGCCGCCCCTTTTTGAACGGCCCGTCACGCAAAATTTTCCACATCGCCTTTCTGGTCGCCGCTACATTGGCCGCCAGTTGGATGGTATCGGGTGTCATCGATGAACGTGAAGAACGGCAGAACGACATCCGCCGAGAGTTCGCCAACAGTTGGGGGCCAGCTCAGGTCGTCGACACACCAATCCTGGTTGTCCCGCACACCATGAAAACCGAAAACATAATCCAGCGGCGGTACGTGAAGATCGCGCCCAGTACCCTGCGGATGACCGTCAACCTCTCTCCGGAAAAACGCAACCGCGGCCTGTTTTCGGCAACCGTGTTCGGCGCAACTATCGACATGCAAGGCAAATTCAGCATTCCCGAGGCCGAGAAGCTGCAGGAACTAGCCGGGACGGACTGGACGCCGCATTGGGACCAGAGCTTCGTCATGTTGGCCACATCCGACCTTTCGGGAATGGCCCCCGGGAATACGTTCACCTGGAACGGCCAAACCTTCCGGTGGCAAAACTGCCGCGAGGTCAATCAGGGCAGCGATTGCGGACACTCGTCGGTTCTCGCGCTCCGGCCCCTTTCCGAAGACCGGAGCTTGGCCGGAACGGAAGTCCCCTTCGCGGCCACGGCCACGCTTCGCGGCACCGGTTCCTTTTCGCAGCGCTTCCGGGCGAAGGAAATGGACATGACCATGACCGCCCCCTGGGGCACGCCGAGTTTCATCGGAAACCGATTACCGCAATCCCATGCAATCGAAGACGCGGATTTCACTGCCCATTGGCAGACGGCCGAATATTCCGCCCCCCAGGTCTGGCTGTCTTCGCAGGTCTTTGAGAAGATCGCTTCCGACACGGCGACGGCCGGAGTCACGCTTCTAGAGGCGACACCGATCTACCGGATGATCCACCGCGCCTCCAAATACGACACGCTCTTCGTCATCCTGGCGTTCACCACTTATTTCCTGTTCGAGTTGCTGACGGGTATCCGCATCCACATGGTGCAATACGGAATGCTCGGCGCATCGCTGACTCTGTTCGGGCTTCTTCTCGTCTCGTTCAGCGAACCGCTGGGGTACACACTAGGTTATCTATCGGGCGCCGGTCTCGTGCTGTTGCAGGCATCGCTCTACACGGCGGCGATTTCTAAACGCCCCCGGCTCGCCCTGATCTTCGCTACCATCCTGGCGGGGCTTTTCGGTTTCCTTTACGTCGTCCTCAGCCTAGAGACCTATGCCCTGCTGGCCGGATCGGTCGCCCTGTTCGGCGTCCTGTCCCTAGTCATGGCCCTGACCCAACGGATCGACTGGTCGACCGGCCAGCGCGTTTCAGCGGGAAAGGCCTGACGCTGTTGGTCAACGAACGTAAGACGCGCCGTTGATGTCGATGCTGGTGCCGGTGGCGTGGCGGGCCTTGCCGGTGGCCAGGAAGACGGCAAAATTGGCCACGTCCTCGGGGGTCGCGACCTCGCCCAGGGGAATATCCTCGGCGATCCCCTCCGCCCCCCGGCCGGCGATGTAGTCCTCGGCCATCTCGGTCGCCACGTAGCCCGGCGCCAGCACGTAGGCGAGCACACCGTCGGCTCCGAAACCGCGGGCGATGGTCTTGTTCACCGCCACCAGGCCGGCCTTGGAAGCGGCGTACTGCATATAGTTGGCGTCATCGCCCCGGAAGGCCGCGCGGCTGGCCACGTTGATGATGATGCCGCCGCCCGTCTCGCGGAAATGCAAAGCGGCCTCGCGGCACAAATGGCCGGCGGCGATCAGGTTGATCTGCAGAGACCGGTGCCAGACCTCCTGCCAGTGCCTGAAACCGTCGGTCACGTCGGCCGGTTCATAGATTCCCGCGTTGTTGACCAGCACGTCGATCCGCCCCTTCCAGGCGACGGCCTTGTCCCAGAGGCCGCGCACCTGGGCGTCGTCCATGAAATCGGCGCGCAGGATCTGGCAATTGGCGACGCCGACCTCGCCGGCCAGTTCGGTCGCCTTTTCGGCGTTGCGGGTGTAGTGCAGCACCACCTTGGCCCCGGCCGCCACCATGCCGCGCACGATGGACGCACCGATACCGCGCGAGCCGCCGGTGACCAGAACGACCTTGCCTTCGAGTTCCATGATCTCCGCCCTTTCGTTTCCTCCGTCCAAAAAACACTACCCACGGAAATCCGTTCCCGTCCAGCCTGAGGTCCCGGGGGATTGCGCGGCGCTCCGGGCGGGATATTTCTATTGCGTGGGTTTCGCAACGAGGTGTGTGGACTGCCATGAACTACGTGAAGACGGCGATTCTACTGGCCGGATTGACGGCGCTTTTCATCGGCGCGGGGTACCTGATCGGCGGCGAAAGCGGCATGCTGATCGCCTTCATGATCGCGCTCGGGATGAACGCGTTCTCGTACTGGAACGCCGACAAGATGGTGCTGTCCATGTACGGCGCCAAGCAGGTCGACCGGTCGGCCGCGCCCGAGTTTTACGACACGGTAGCGAAACTGGCCCATCGGGCCGGGCTGCCGATGCCGAAGGTCTACATCATCGAGAACGACCAGCCGAACGCCTTCGCCACCGGCCGCAACCCGGAGAACGCCGCCGTCGCCGCGACGACCGGCCTGCTGCGCCGGATGAGCCGCGAACAAGTGGCTGGCGTGATGGCCCACGAACTGGCCCATGTGCGCAACCGCGACACGCTGATCATGACGATCACCGCGACCATCGCCGGAGCCATCGGCATGCTGGCGCAGTTCGGCTTCTTCTTCGGCGGCATGCGGGATTCGCGCAATCCGCTGGGCCTCGTCGGCGTGCTGCTGATCGCCATCGTCGGGCCGATCGCCGCCATGCTGGTGCAGATGGCGATCTCGCGGACCCGCGAATACGAAGCCGACAAGCTGGGCGCCGAGATCTGCGGCAAGCCCATGTGGCTGGCCTCGGCCCTGGAAAAGCTGGAGGACACGTCGCGCGCCATCGGCAACCGGCAGGCCGAACGCAACCCCGCCACGGCCCATATGTTCATCGTCAACCCGTTGAGCGGCAAGGGCGCCGACAGCCTTTTCTCGACCCACCCCAGCACCGCCAACCGGGTGCGGCGGCTTCGCGAGATGGCGGGCGTCGCCGGCCCCTGGGGTTAAGCGCCGCCCATCACAACCTAGCGAGCGGCATTCCCCTCCCCGTCCCGGCACCCCACCTGTCGGGAAACCGTTTGCGGAGGGTTTCATGAAAATCGGTCTCGGCCACCCGCTTGTCCTGGCTTTCGTCCTGTTTACGGCGCCCGTGGCCGCGCAGCAGGACGAAGCCACCGATGTCCGCCGGCACAGCCGAACCGTCGTGCTCGGCGGGCTGAGCGGCGTGCCGCCGACGGCGATCGAGTACGCCCTGTCGCAGCTACACGGACGGCGCCAGACCGACATCGTACCGACGCTGATCCTCGCCCTGCGCTACAACCGCCAGGCGGCCGAACCGCTGGTGGCGGTCCTGTCCGCGATGACCGGCGAGACGGAAGCCCGAACCTGGTTCGACTGGATGCTATGGCAGGAAGCACATCCGGAAATCGCGCCTCACCCCAGCTTCCCCAAGATCAAACATGAACTGCTGACCAGCCTCGATCCCAATTTCGGCCGCTTCATCCCGCTGGGCCCGGATGCGGCCATCCGGGTCGAGGAAGTCGTCTGGGGCGGCGTCGCGGTCGACGGCATCCCGGCGCTGACCAACCCGGCGATGATCCCCGCCGCCGAGGCCGACTACCTGATCCCCGGCGAGCTGGTGTTCGGCATCGAGATCGGCGGCGATGCCCGCGCCTATCCGCTGCGCATCCTGGATTGGCACGAGATGCTCAACGACGTGATCGGCGGCGTGCCGGTCTCGCTCGCCTATTGCACGTTGTGCGGCGCGGGCATCCTGTTCGAAACCGCGATGGACGACGGGGAAGAACCCTTCACCTTCGGCAGTTCGGGCCTGCTGTACCGGTCCAACAAGCTGATGTTCGACCGCCAAACCGGCAGCCTGTGGAACCAGTTCACCGGCCGCCCGGTGTCCGGCCCGCTGGCCGCCGAGGATATCGAACTGCCCATCCGGCCGGTCGAGATCACAAGCTGGCGGGACTGGGCCGGACGCCATCCCGAAACCACGGTTCTGTCGCTGGATACCGGCCATGCCCGCGACTACGCGCCGGGCGCCGCCTATGCCCATTACTTCAACAGCCCGGACCTGATGTTCCCGGCCCTGGCCGAAGATGCCGGCGGGCCGTTGAAGGACTACGTCTTCGGCATCCGCACGGCGGGCGGGGCCAAGGCCTGGCCGCTGAAGAATTTCCGGGACGGCTCCGTGGTCAACGATACCGTCGGACTGGTCGACGTCGTGCTGATCGGGCGGGAGATGACCCGGACCGTCCGGGCCTATCGCCGCGACGGCCGGACCTTCGAACCGGGACGGGAACCGGAAACGCTGCTTTCCGGCGGCGAAACCTGGCGGGTCGGCGACGACGCCCTGACCGGCCCCGGCGGGGAAAAGCTGCCGCGTGTCGCCGGGCACGTCGCCTTCCGCTTCGCCTGGGCGGCGTTCGTCCAATAGTTGCCTCGCGCGTCCGAAGACCTAAATAAAACCAAGACCATAGACGGACAAGGAACCAAGATGCCGAAATCGGCCGGCGGGACGTTGAATGGCCAGCGCGCCCTGGTGACGGGGGCCAGTTCGGGGATCGGCGCCGCCATCGCCAAGGCCTTGGCCGCGGCGGGCGCCAGGGTGATCATCAACTATATCGGCGGCGAGGACCGGGCCGACGCCGTGGCGGACGAAATCCGAACCGTCGGCGGCGAGGCGATGCCGGTCCGCGCCGACGTCAGCCGGGAAGACGACGTCCTGGCCATGTTCGCCGAGATGACCGGGGCCTGGGGCGGCATCGACATCCTGGTCAACAACGCGGGAATGCAACGCGACGCCGCCTTCGTCGACATGACGCTGGACGATTGGAACAAGGTGCTTTCGGTCAATCTCGGCGGCCAGTTCCTCTGCGCCCGCGAGGCCTCGAAAGCCTTCCTGCGCCAGGGCATCCGGCCGGAGGTATCGAGCGCCGCCGGGAAGATCATCTGCATTTCCTCGGTGCACGACATCATTCCCTGGGCCGGCCACGCCAACTACGCCGCCTCGAAGGGCGGGATCAGCCTGCTGATGAAGACCATTGCCCAGGAGCTTTCGCCTCAAAAGATCCGCGTCAACGCCATCGCGCCGGGGGCGATCAAGACGCCGATCAACCGCGAGGTCTGGGAAAACGCCGAAGCCCGCGACAAATTGCTGGAACTGATCCCCTATGGCCGGATCGGCGAGCCCGGGGACATCGGCAAGGCCGCCGTGTGGCTGGCGTCCGACGAGTCCGACTACGTCACCGGATCGACCCTTTACATCGACGGCGGAATGACGCTCTATCCGGGTTTCGTCGGCAACGGATGAGGCGGATGAGCTACCAACCCATTCACAACTACGGGATGATCGGCGACCTGCACACGGTGGCGCTGGTCGGGATCAACGGGTCCATCGACTGGCTGTGCGTGCCGCATTTCGATTCGCCCAGCGTGTTCGCGGCAATCCTCGACAAGGAAAAGGGCGGCAGTTTCCGCATCTGGCCGACCGACGAAAAGACCACCTGCAAGCAGTTCTACTGGCCGGACACCAACGTCCTGGTCACCCGCTTCCTGGGCCGCCAGGGCGCGGCGGAAATGACCGACTTCATGCCGGTCAAGGAACACGAGATTCCAACCGAGAGCGGCCGCAGCCACCACCTGGTCCGCCGGGTCACCGCGGTGCGCGGCACCATCGAGTTGAACATCCATTGCCTGCCCGCATTCAACTTCGCCCGCGACGAGCACGACCT
>Ga0207799_100320_pt1 | contig 24221 bp, 18 predicted proteins | sample TtanPargueraPR_4_FD_187742 | JGI IMG/M metagenome (GOLD analysis project Ga0207799, IMG submission 187742) | Aerobic enrichment media microbial communities from Bioluminiscent Bay, La Parguera, Puerto Rico - Tt and M2 (SPAdes) | ecosystem: Environmental > Aquatic > Marine > Unclassified ...
GCCCCCTCGCGGGCGAAGGCCAGGGCGGTTTCACGTCCGATCCCCTGTCCGGAGGCCGTCGCGAAAATGGTCTTTCCTGCCAGTCTGCCGCTCATGAAATCCTCCATTTTGTTTTCCCCGCGTATCCGCGCCGCACGGCGGGCTCGATTCCCGGCATGGTGGCGTAAGTCGCGGGGCGATCCCCTATAGGCTAAATAGCGAACTTCTCCCCCGCGACAAAGGGATTTTAGCGGATGTGGCGATAGAGTCGGAAGGATATCAGCTGATTATCTCATAGAATGAGACAATAAAAGGGCGGCGTCAGGGGACCAGGTGGGCCGCGAGAAAGGCAAAGGTGAGGGCGGCTCCCGCCGTCGAGACGAGGATGGCACTGGAGATCCGGGCCGCGTGCATGTCGAACTTCTGGGCCAGCACGAAGACGTTGCCGCCGATCGGCAGGGCCGCCGAAAGGACGGCGATGGTCGCGCGTTCGGGGTCGATCGGCAGGACATGGAACATCACCACCCACACGGCCAGCGGATGCAGGAACAGCTTGCAGAAGGCGATGAAGGAGGCCTCGGCGAAACCGTCGGTCACCGGGCGTCCGGCCAGCTTGGCGCCGATCGAGAACAGGGCGCAGGGGCCGGCCGCCCGGCCCAGGAAGCCGGTGAAGGAGTCCACCGCCGACGGTACCGTCACGCCGGACCACGCGACCGCGGCCGCCAGGGCCGCCGACAGGACCAGCGGATTTAAGATGAAGCCCTTGAGCACCTTGCCGGCGGTGATCAGCGGGTGGCCTTGCCGGTTGCGGGCGTATTCGAGCAGGGCGATGGTCGGCGTTTGCAGCAGGATCTGGTTGGTCAGCATGGCCAGCACCGCCGGAACCGCCGCCTTCTCGCCGATCAGGGCGATCAGCAGGGGAATGCCCATGAAGCCGATGTTCGACAGCGCCGCCGCCTGCCCCTGCAGCAGCGCCGCGCCCAGCGGCACCCGGAACAGCGCCCGGCCGAGCAGACCGGTGACCAGATAGACCGCCCAGGCCCCCATGGCCCATCCGGCGACGAAGGGAATGTCCAGGATCTCGGCCACCGGGCGCAGGGCGATGGCCCGGAAGATCAGGCAGGGCAGGGCGAAGTACCAGACCAGGGCGTTCAGGCCGCCGATGGCGTCGGTGCTGAACAGCTTCAGGCGCGCACCGAGGTAGCCGCAGGCAACGATCGCGAAGAAGGGAAGGGTGACGTTAAGGACGTTTTCCAAGAATCCGCTCCGGCCGGGCGGGGCTTATTCTACACGTCTTGCCGCGCACCGCTTCGTGGTGTAGCGGCTCGGCCGGAAAATTTCCAGGGAAAGCTGCCGTCCCGGTTCACCCGGTTTCCAGGGCGCCGGAAATCTCCGAGGCGTGCCGGCATACCGCCGAAATTTCAGCTTCGATGCCCCGGTCGCTGAAGATGTAGGTTGGGAAGGCGATGCTGACGGCGCCGATAACCTCGTCCGGGGAGCCGAAGATCGGCGCCGCGACGCACATCACGCCGCGGGTGATTTCTTCCCGGTCCAGGGCATAGCCCTGCCGGCGGATCTGCGCCAGTTCCTGGCGCAGCGCACAGGGATCGGTGATGGTCTTGGACGTGATGGCGGCGAGGGGGCCGTCGAGGACGCGCTGCTGCTCGGGATCGGGGAGGAAGGCCAGCAGGGCCTTGCCCATTCCGGTACAATAGAGCGGGAAGCGCTTGCCCACGTCGGAAAACAGTTTGATGCCGTAATCCCGCGCCTCGACCTTGTCCAGATAGACGCCGTGTCCGCCATCGAGCACGCCGAGATGGGCGGTGTGCATCGTTTCGTCGTGCAGCTTCTGGAGGTGCGGATGCACAAGGGTGCGCAGGTCGAAATTCGCCGTCACTTCGCCGCCGATGCTGGCCAGTTTCAGGCTGCCCCGATAGCGGGCGGTTTCCGCCGTGAAGCTCAACATCCCGATGGCGACCAGTTCCTTGAGAATGCGGTGCGCGCTGGCCTTCGGCGTTTTCGTCGCTGCCACGATTTCGGCGAAGGTCATTCCGTTCGATTGACGGCTGACGACGGTCTCGATGATCGTGAATGCCTTATGCAGCGTACTCATGGATTCCCCTTTACTCCCTGTTCAGCCCCGTTCCCGTTGTTGCGCCTCTACATAAGGCGGTCTATCGTGTCGATAAGCCCCGAACTGGAACGGCGGTCCGAATAGGAAACCCGGTGAAGCAGACCGGGGCGCCGCCTCGTTGGGCGAGGCTGATTTTCCCTCAGTCATGTTTCTTATGTGGAACCGAGTTCCAAAATTTAAGATGCCTCAGGCCCGGTTTCCTGTCAATAGGCCGGAGTCGCCTTCCCGCATTCCGGGAAACGTGTGAATCTTTGCCAAATTGCCCGTCCTCGCGGAGGTGATATAGTCATCTTGCGGGATGGGAAAAGGCCGGCGGCCTGACCTGCGTCGGCGCCCTACCGAATGTCTGGGAAACAGGATCGGGGAAGCCGCGAATGACACAGGAAAAGAAACCGAGGCTCCGCTCGTCCGCGTGGTACGGATCGCGGGACATGGGTGGGTTCATCCACCGGAGCTGGATGCGCAATCAGGGGCTGCCGAGCCATGTGTTCGACGGACGCCCGGTGATCGGCATCTGCAACACCAAGTCCGAATTCAACCCCTGCAACGCGCATTTCGACGTGATCGCCGAGCGGGTCAAGCGCGGGGTCTGGGAGGCGGGCGGCTTTCCGGTCGATTTCCCGGTCATGTCGCTGGGCGAGGTCACCTTCCGGCCGACGGCCATGCTGTTCCGCAACCTGGCGGCCATGGAGGTGGAGGAATCCATCCGCGGCCAGCCGATCGACGGCGTGGTCCTGCTGGTCGGCTGCGACAAGACCACGCCCTCGCTGCTGATGGGCGCGGCGAGCTGCGACATCCCGGCGCTTGCCGTCTCCGGCGGGCCGATGCTGAACGGCCGCTACCGGGGCGAGCTGATCGGCTCGGGCACCCATGTCTGGAAGTTCAGCGAGGCGGTCAAGGCCGGCGAGATGACGACCGACGAGTTCATGGCCGCCGAGGCCGCGATGAGCCGCTCGCCGGGCCATTGCATGACCATGGGCACGGCATCCTCGATGGCCTGCATGGTCGAGGCCCTGGGCATGGGCATGCCCGAGAACGCGGCGATCCCGGCCGCCGACGCGCGGCGCAACACCCTGGCCCATCTGGCCGGGCGGCGGATCGTCGAGATGGTGCACGAGGATCTGCGGATGTCGAAGATCCTGACCCGCGAGGCCTTCGAGAACGCGATCCGCCTGAACGGTGCCGTCGGCGGTTCGACCAACGCGGTGATCCACCTGCTGGCGCTGGCCGGACGGGTCGGCGTCGACCTGTCGCTCGACGACTGGGACCGGCTCGGTTGCGACGTGCCGACGCTGGTCAACCTGATGCCTTCGGGTACCTATCTGATGGAGGACTTCTACTACGCGGGCGGGCTGCCCGCCGTCATCCGCCAGCTCGGCGACGCCGGGATGCTGCACAACGGCGCGCTGACGGTGAACGGTAAGACCATCTGGGAGAACAGCAAGGATGCGGTGAACTACAACGAGGAGGTCATCCGAACCCTGGATCGGCCGCTCACCGACAAGGGCGGAATCGCGGTGCTGCGCGGCAATCTGGCGCCGCAGGGCGCGGTGCTGAAGCCCTCGGCGGCTTCGCCCGGGCTCATGCAGTACAAGGGGCGGGCCGTGGTATTCGAAACCATCGAGCACTACTACGAGCGGATCAACGATCCGGCGCTCGACATCGACGAGACCTGCGTCATGGTGCTCAAGAACTGCGGCCCGAAGGGATATCCCGGCATGGCCGAGGTCGGCAACATGGGGCTGCCGGAAAAGGTGCTGAAGAAGGGCATCACCGACATGGTGCGGATATCGGACGCCCGAATGAGCGGCACGGCCTACGGCACCGTCGTCCTCCACACTTCACCGGAGGCCGCAGCTGGCGGGCCACTGGCGCTGGTCCGCGACGGCGACATCGTCGAACTGGATGTGCCGGGGCGCCGCCTGCTCCTGCACGCCGATGAGGTCGAACTGGAGGCCCGGCGGGCCGCCTGGACGCCGCCGCCCCCACCGATGGCCGGAGGCTACCAGAAGCTCTATTACGATCATGTCCTGCAGGCCGATAAGGGGGCCGATCTGGATTTCCTGGTCGGCTGCCGGGGCGTCGCGGTGCCTCGTGAATCGCACTAGAACCTAGGGCTCGATGGCTTCGATCGCGTCGATTTCGTCGGCCTCGGTTTGTGCCGGGGTGTGCCTGGCGGGCGGCCGCAGCAGCAGAAGCAGGGGGATGGCGGCGAGCGTCAGCCAGACCATGAGCAGGAAGTCGTCGAGATAGGCGATGGTCGTCGCCTGCTTGGTGACCTCGCTGCCGATGGCGGCCAATCCTTCGGGCTGGGCGAGGTTCCAATAGTGGGAAATCGCCGGCAGCTTGAACGCGGAACTGAATGGCGTGACGTGCTCGACCAGCGAGGCGTGGTTGATCTGCGTGTTGCGCGCCAGCAGGCTGACGACGACGGAAATACCGATGCTGCTGCCGATGTTCCGCGTCAGGCTGAAGATCGACGTCCCGTCGTTGCGCAGCCGGGGCGGCAGGGTCGCGAAGGTCAGGGTGCTGAGCGGGACGAAGACGAAACCCAGGCCGAAGCCTTGGATGATGCCCGTTTCGAGGATCATCCGGGTGGTGACGTTCGTGTTGAAATGCGCCATCTGCCAAAGCGAGAACGCCGTCAGGCAGAGCCCGGTGAAGATCAACGCCCGGGGGTCGACCCGGTTGATTACCCGGCCGACGAGGATCATCGCCGCCATGGTGCCGAAGCCGCGCGGGCCCAGAACCAGGCCGGTGGTGATCACCGGAAAGCCCATGAGGTTCTGCAGGAACGGCGGCAGCAAGGCCATGGTCGCCAGCAGGATCATACCGATGATGAAGATGAACAGCAGGCCGGTGACCAGGTTGCGGTCGCGGAACAGGTCGGGATCGAGGAACGGCTTGTCGGTCGTCAGGGTATGGGTGACGAACAGGTACAGCCCGAGCCCGGCCAACGCGGTCTCGACGATGATTTCACCGGAGGCGAACCAGTCCTGGCTTTCGCCGCGGTCGAGCATCATCTGCAACGCGCCGATCGCCAGGCTGAGCATGGTGAAGCCGACGACGTCGAACGGGCGCTTCCCGTCGCGCTCGGTCTCCGGCACGAAGCTCATGATCCCGAGGGCTGCCAGGATGCCGATCGGCAGGTTGATGTAAAATACCCAGCGCCAGTTCTGGTATTCGGTCAGATAGCCGCCGAGCGTCGGGCCGAGGATCGGGCCGACCATGACGCCGAGGCCCCACAGGGCCATCGCCGAGCCGTGCTTCTCGCGCGGGTAGGTGTCCAGCAGCACGGCCTGGGACAGCGGGACGAGCCCGGCCCCGAAGGCGCCCTGGAGCAGACGGAAGAAGACGATCTGCGACAGCGAGGTCGCCGCGCCGCACAGCATGGACGACACGGTGAACCCGACCACGGTGACCAGGAACAGCCGCCGCCGGCCGAAACGTGCCGCCAGAAAGCCGGTCGGCGGGGTCATGATCGCGGCCGCCACGATGTAGGAGGTCAGGACCCAGGAGATCTGGTCCTGGGTCGCGGCAAGGCTGCCCTGCATGTGCGGCAAGGCGACGTTGGCGATCGTCGTGTCGAGCGCCTGCATCACCGTCGCCAGCATGATGGAGACGGTGATGAAAGCGAGATTCGGCCCTTCGGTCTTGGAGCGCGGACGCGGAAGGGTCAAGGCCGGTCCTCGGCGTGGGCGGGCGACACGTCGAGCAGGCCGTCGATCCAACTCACGGCGGAGAGCACGGCCCCCGGCAGTTCCGGCATATGACCGGTGTCGATCTCGACGACGGCGCTCATCCCGGAGCGCAGAACCGGTGTATCGCCGTCGCCGTGGCCCAGCGCGATCCGCACCGGAACCCGCTGCACGACCTTGACCCAGTTGCCCGAGGCGTTCTGCGCCGGCAGGACCGAGAATTCCGATCCGGTCGCCTGGCTGAAGCTTTGCACCTTGCCCTCCAAGACGTGGTCGGGGTAGGCGTCGACCTTGACCTCGACGGCCTGGTTTTCGCGGATATGGGCCAGGTCGGTTTCCTTGAAGTTGGCCTCGATCCACGCCCCCCGGTCGGCGACGATGCTCATCACCGAGTCCCCGGCATCGACATACTCACCGACCTCGGGGGTCTTGCTGGCGATGCCGGCGAATGGCGCGGTGACGATCGTGTATTGCGTATCCAGCAGGGCCCGGTCCCGGCTCGCCTTGGCCTGCCGGTAAAGGGGATGTTGCTCGACCGGAATGTCCGGGTTGCCGCCTAGGTTCGCGAGGGTTTGCTCCACCTCGAAACGCAGGGCGGCGACCGATCGGCGCGCGGTGGCCAGGTCGTGTTCCGCCGCGTCGAAGTTGGCGCGCGAGGAAATCCCCTTCTTGCTCAGCTTGGCCTGCCGTTCGAACACCGTTTTCGCGTAGGCGGCGTCGGCCTCGGCCAGGCTCAACTCCTGTTCCTTCTGCCGGTAGGTCGCCTTCATCGCGGCGATTTCGTCGCGCACTCGGCTGAGTTCGGCGTCGGCGCTTTCCAAGGCGTTGTTGAAATCGTCCGGGCTGAGGCGGAACAGGACATCGCCCTTTTCGACGTGCTGGTTCTCGGAAACCTCGACGGAGACGATGGGTGCGTCCACGCGGGCGCTAATCGCGACCATGTCGGTTTTGACGTAGGCGTTGTCGGTGCCGACATAGCGCTGGCTGGAAACGTAGAAATAGCCGCCTCCGGCCAGGGCGACCACCGGAATCGCCACGAGCAGGATGAAACGGAGCAGGCCACGGCGGCGCTTCGGCGCCTCGGCGGACGAGGAGGGGGAAGAAACGTTGGTTGGCGAAGTATCGGACATGCCGGAAGCTCGTTATTCGGTTGTGTCGTCAGGGGTGGATGGCCCGGTCCCGCAGGCACCGGACAGCAGGTTGTTTCGGATCGTCTGAAGCGTCTTGAGCAGAAATTCCCGGTCATCGTCCGACAATGTCCGCAGCGCTTCTTCCCGCGTCTTGGTCGCTTGCTCCCACATGAAATCCAGAATCGGTTGCGCGGCCTCTGTGGTGAACAGCCGTACGGTCCGGCGGTCGTCCGGGTCGGGGTGGCGCTCGACCCAGCCCGAGCCCGTCAGACGGTCGACCATCCGGCTGGCGGTGATCGGCTGGACCTCCAACTGTTGGGCCAACTCGCCCTGCTTGATCCCCTCCTTCTTGGCGATGCAAGCGAGCGCATGGCTTTGGGCCGGGGTCAGGCTTTGGTTCTCGACACGCCGGTAGAAGTCGCGGCGTATCAGCCGGGCCACGTCGCTGAGGACGAAGCCGATGCTGTTCTCGGGATCGTGCTTCTTCATCTGGATAACGATATTTTTGAAGGTTGGCTTAATATAAGCATGGCTTACTAATTTTCCAGCCCCTTTTTGAGGCGCGGAAAGCGTCCATGTTTCCAATAGATTGGAAATGAAAAACAAGATGTCTGCCGAGATCTAATAGATTAGACATAGAATGACTAAAATTAAAAAAATTCACCAGTAGAGAAACATAAAAGTTTATCTAAATTTGGATAATTTTATTTTAATAAAAGATTTTTGATAATTCTGAAAGTTGATCTAATAATTTTCGATTCATATTCAGCTTGTTTAATTGGCCGCGTGCAGCGGAGGGGCTCCGGTCGAAAAACAAAAGCGAGGGGACATGTTGGTGGAAAAATTAAGGATCGGGACCGGTATCACTTTGATGATCCTGGGAACCGTAATCGGAATCGTTGTGATCGGCGGATTTTCTCTTTTCGAAATGCGCCAGAACCTTATGGAGGACCGAAAAGTCAAAACCGAACACGTGGTCCAAGTGGTCGGAAAACTGGTCGATTACTATCACCAAAAGGAAATGTCGGGGGCGATGAGCCGGGAGGAGGCGCAACGTTCCGTTCTCGACGAGGTTTCCAAGCTCCGCTATGGCGACGGCGAGTATTTCGCCGTTCAGTCCTATGACAACGTGATGCTGATGCATCCGATCAAGCCCGAACTCAACGGACGATCGATGGCCGGGACGGAAGGGCCGGACGGTAAGCTTCCGTTCGATCTTATCGTGGATCTGGCCAAGAACGACAGCCAGGGGTTCGTGGAATACGATTGGTTCAAGCCGGGGTCCGACAAGCCGGTTCCGAAGGTTACCTTCGCGAAGGCTTTCGAGCCGTGGAAGTGGGTCTATTCCAGCGGCATCTATGTTGACGACGTCAACGACACCTTCCTGAGGATCCTCGCCATCGTCGGCGGGGTCGCGTTGCTGATCCTGCTTGTCGTCGGCGGCGGGGCCTTCGCCCTCGGCCGGGGGATCACGGGGGCCATCGTCCGGCTTTGCTCCGCCATGCGGCGGTTGGCCGAGAAGGACATGGAGACGGAAATCCCCGCCCTCGGCTGGCAGAACGAGATGGGCGAGATGGCGGACGCCGTTCAAGTCTTCAAGGACAACATGATTGCCGCCGACAAGCTGGCCGAGGAACAGCGCCGCGAGCAGGCGGCCCGCGAGGAACGGGCCAAACGCATCGAGGAACTGTGCAAGGGGTTCGACGCCACCTCGGTCGAGGTCGTCGACGCCATCGCTTCGGGCGTTTCGGAGATGGAGGCGTCGTCGACATCAATGAGTTCCACCGCCCAGGAAACGACCCGGCAGTCGTCGGCGGTCGCCGCGGCGTCCCAGCAGGCATCCGCCAATGTCGAGACGGTGGCTTCGGCGGCAGCGGAACTGTCGAGTTCGATCGGCGAGATCGGTCGCCAGGTCAGCCAGGCCTCGCAGATTGCATCGAATGCGGTGAAGCAGGCCGAACTGACCAACGTCAAGGTCCAGGGCCTGGCCGACGCCGCCAACCGGATCGGCGAGGTGGTCGCCCTGATAACCGACATCGCCGACCAGACCAACCTGCTGGCCCTGAACGCCACGATCGAGGCCGCGCGGGCGGGGGATGCCGGCAAGGGCTTCGCGGTGGTCGCCTCGGAAGTGAAGAACCTGGCCAACCAGACGGCCAAGGCGACCGAGGAGATCGGGGCCCAGATCGGCGGTATCCAGACCGCCACCCGGGAAGCCGTCGCCGCGATCGAGATGATCGGCAAGACCATCTCCGAGATCGACGACGTCAACTCGGGCATCGCCTCGGCGGTCGAGGAGCAGGGCGCGGCGACCCAGGAGATCGCCCGCAACGTCGAGCAGGCGGCCACCGGCACGCACGAGGTTTCGGCCAATATCGATGGGGTCAATCAGGCGGCCAACGATACGGACGAGGCCGCCAGCCACATCCGCAAGGCGGCCCAAGACCTGTCGGAGCAGGCCGAACGGCTACGCACCGAGGTGGAAACCTTCCTCGGCAACGTCCGCGCTGCGTAGGCCGTTCCTGATGAACGGAAAAGCCCCGGGGGACGGCTATCTCCCGGGGCTTTTTTTCGTCAGCCGACGAATCTCGGCAGGAAGACGCGCGGCAACCAGAGGATCGCGTCCGGCAGGAAGATCACGAACAGCAGCACCGCGAGCATCGGCAGCAGGATGATGGCGACGTCCTTCAGCGCATCGAGCACCTTGATCTCCCCCACCGCGCAGGCGATCAGCAGGCACAGGCCATAGGGCGGCGTAACCAGTCCGAAGGCCAGCGAGATGACTCCGATAATGGCGAAATGGATCGGATTCATCGCGGAAAATTCCGCCAGCGGCCAAAGTACCGTTCCGAGGATGATGATCGCCGGAATGGCGTCGATGAACATGCCGATGAACAGGAAGGCCCCGGCGACGATGAACCCCGTACTGTAGACATCGACCCCATAGGGTTTGAGGAATTCAACCAAGGCCAGCGGAATCTTGTAGTAGGCGAGCAGCCAGCCGAAGGCCGAGGCGGTGCCGATGCAGAACAGCGAGATCGCCGCGAAGCGGGCGGATTCATAGAATATCTTCGGGATGTCCCTGCCGGTGATCGTCCGGTAGCCGAACCAGCCGAGGCACAGGGAGTAGATCACCGCGATGGCCGAGGCCTCGGTCGGGGTGAAGAAACCGGCGACGATGCCGCCGACGATGATGATCGGCGTCATCAGCGGCGGGATGGCAAGGACGATGGCGACGACGAGTTCCTTCAGGCTCGATCGCGTGTAGATCGGATAGTCGTAGACCTTGGCGTAAACGTAGACCGCGATCATCTGCGAGGCGGCGATCAGAACGCCGGGGATCACCCCGGCCAGGAACAGCCCGCCGATGGACACGGTCATCAACCCGCCCCAGACGACCATCAGGATACTGGGCGGGATAATCACCCCCATGACCGACGAGCAGGCGGTGATGGCGACCGAGAAACTGGTGGCGAAACCCTGCTTCTTCATTTGCGGGATCAACAGCGAACCGATTCCCGCCGCGTCGGCCGTCGACGAGCCCGAAATGCCGGCGAACAGCATACTGACCACCACGTTGATGTGGCCCAGGCCGCCCGGCAGGTGACCGACCATCGCCCGCGACAAGCGAACCAGCCGGTCGGTGATGCCGGCGTGGTTCATCAAATTCGCCGCCAACAGGAAGAACGGCACCGCCAGCAGCACGAAGGCGTTGTAGGATTTAAACATCTCCCGCATCAGCAGGAACGGGGTTAGCCGGTCCTCGATTAGGAACACAGGGACGCAGGCCAGCCCCAGCGCGAAAGCGACGGGCACCCGCAGGAGAACCAGCGCGATGAAAACCGGAAACAGGATTCCGGCGACCTGCCAGGCGGTCATGGTTCCGGGCTCCGCACCAGTTTGATGTTGTCGGCGGTCTTCTCGATGAGGAACAGGATCCAACTGGCGCCGGCCAGCGGCCAGGCCGAATAGATGAGGACCATCGGCAGCTCGGCCATTTCCGAGGTTTGCAGCAGGCCAAACTCGACCAGCGGCTTCCCCCATAGGATGAAGACCAGCGCGACCAGGAAGATGTTGAAGTCGACGAACATGTTGCGCAATCCCTCGGCGCGCCGTGTCGCCGGCGGCGGCAGAAGGTCGACGGTGAAGTGGGTGCCTTCGCGCATGGCGATGATGGCGCCGATCAGGATGATCCAGATGAAGCAGAACCGCGCCATCTCCTCGGTCCAGATGTAACGCGGAACGAACGGCACGTAGCTCGACACGATCTGCAAAGTCACCGGCACGACGAGCAGGAACATCAGGACGGTGAGCGCCAGTTTCAGAAACCGGTAGTAGAGTTCAAGGGCGCGTCTCATTTCAGGCCTCCCCCAACAGACGCACGATCCCGGGGCACGGCTTGCGATCACAGGCCGCCGAAAGGGGCCGGCAGCGGCTTCGGCCGCCGGCCCCTCCCGCGATGACGGGCCAGACCGCTGGGCCTTGCCCTATTTTACGGCCTGGATGGCGTCGAACAGGTCGGCCGCTCCGGCGTCGGCGAAGAACTCCTTCAACACCGGTGCCGCCGCCGAGACCAACTGGGCCCGTTCGGTGAACTGATGCGTGGTGAGCTTCTTCTCGGCCTGCATCTGCAACAGCTTCAACGTGTCTTCCGAGCCTTCCACGACCCGTCCGTAGGTGCTGGCGTCCCGGCCCGCCTGCAGGATGGCCGCTTGCAGGTCGGCCGGCAGTTTCTGAAACGCCTTGTTGCCGAAGCACAGCGGGCGGACGGTGATCGAATGGCCGGTCAGGCTGATCTCCGGGCCGACTTCGTAGAACTTCATCTGCTGGATGCCGGCGGCCTCGTTTTCGGCCGCGTCGATGCGGCCCGTCTGGATGGCGTTGTAGACCTCGGCATAGGCGATGACCGTGGGAGCCATGCCGAACGCCTGGAACATTTTGGTCTGGATCGGCGCGCCCATGACGCGGATCGGCACGTCCTTGATCTCCGCCATGTTGGTGACCGCCTTGTTGACGATCAGATGGCGGGTGCCGCCGCCGCCGTAACCGAGGATACGCACGTCGGCGCGTTTCAGGATGTCGTCCTCGATCGGCTGGAGCACGTTGCTGCTCAGGACCTTGCTCCAATGGATGTGGTCGCGGTACAGCATGGGTGGATCATACAGTGTTGCCCATTTGGAGTAGGTGGACATATGGGCCGGGGCGACCACGGCATAGTCCACCGAGACACCCTGGTTCATGTATTGGAAATAGTCGGCTTCCAGGCCGAGTTCGCTGTTCAGATGCATGACGAACTCGACCGACTTGTCGCCTTGGTAATAGAGCTGGGTCAGCTGTTCGAACTTGCGCATCAGTCGTGTGAACGCGTGGTTCTCGTCGAACTGGCTGGCGCCGTGCAACTCGATGTCGGCCGCCTGCGATGCGCCAATGGACAGGGCACCGGCCAGGAGGCTCGCGGAAGCAAGCCTGACAATCTTCGTTATCATATTGTCTCCCTCCTGAATCTCGAATCCGAGAACTGTGAGCCTTTTCCCTTACCCATGCCTGTCTAGACATGGAATTTTCACGTTTTTTAATTGTGTTCTAACGATAGCATCGCGCGGGTGGAGGGTAAACGTAGAAACAAGGCGTCATGTATTGGAGAATGGAAGTTTATAATTTTATCTAATTATTTGTTTTCATTGGTATATTCTTGATATTTTGAATATACAATAATTGGTAGAAAAACATCATGGCAACAAAATTGTTGCCAATTTAGGGGGATTTGGCGGAGGACGAGGTTGCCGGCAACCCGGCGGGAGAGGCGCAAAAAAAGCCGCGGCGCCGGTGATGCCGGGCCGCGGCCAGGGTTGGTTTGACGACTTTTGTTATCTTATAGGAACTTGCCCATGAACAGCTTGGGCAGGAACATGATGATCTCCGGGAACATGACCACGAAGGTCAGCACGCAGAGCATCGGAACGAGCACGATGATCACTTCCCGCATGGCGTTGATCAGCTTGATCTTTCCGATGTGGCAGGAGATCAGCAGACACAGCCCGTAAGGCGGCGTGACCAGTCCGAAGGCCAGCGAGATGACGCCGATGATGGCGAAGTGCACGGGATGGATTCCCGCGTGTTCGGCCACCGGCGCCAGCACCGTGCCGACGATGATCATCGCCGGGATGGCGTCGATGAACATGCCGATGAACAGGAACGCTCCGGCGACGATGAAGCCGGTGACCAACGTCCCCGCGCCCCAGGAAGCCATGATTTCGATGATCGCCGACGGGATCTTGAAGTAGGCGAGCATCCAGCCGAAGGCCGACGCCGTGCCGACGCAGAACAGGGCGATCGCCGCGAAGCGGGCCGAGTCATACAGCACCTTGTACAGGTTTTTCGGAGTGATCGACCGGTAGACGAAAATACCGATCACCAGGGCGTAGAGCACCGCGACGACCGAGGCTTCGGTCGGCGTGAACAGCCCGCCGACGATGCCGCCGACGATGATCAGCGGAGTCATCAGGGCGAGGGCCGCGCCGGTCAGCGCCCGGATGAAGTCCATGAAGCTGTTCTTTTCGTAGATCGGGTAGTTGTGGATCTTCGAATAGATCATGACCAGCGCCATCTGCGACAACGCGATCAAAACGCCCGGAATGACGCCGGCGAGGAACAGCGCGCCGATCGAGACCGACATCAGGCCGCCCCAGACCACCATCAGGATGCTCGGCGGGATGATCACGCCCATGACCGCCGAGCAGGCGGTGATGGCCACGGTGAAGGCGGTGCCGTAGCCCTGCTTCTTCATCGCGGGGATGAGGATCGAGCCGATGCCGGCGGCGTCCGCGTTGGACGATCCGGAGATGCCGGCGAACAGCATGCTGACGATGACGTTGACGTGTCCGAGGCCGCCGGGGAACCGGCCGACCATGGTTTGCGCCAGGCGGATCAGCCGGTCGGTGATGCCGGCCTGGTTCATCAGGTTGGCGGCCAGCAGGAAGAACGGCACCGCGAGGATAACGAACGAGTTGTAGGATTTGAACATCTCGTAGGCCAACAGCATCGGCGTCATCCGTTCGTCGAGGAAGAACACCGGGACGCAGGCCAGGCCGAGGGCGAAGGCGACCGGAACGCGGACGGCGATCAGGACGCCGAGCGTCGAAAACAGAATGACGCCGACAATGAACGGGGTCATTGGATCACCTCCTCGATCTGGGCTTGCGTGTCGGAGGAGGCGGGGCTCTCCAGCGTGTCGCTATAGGGCGTGATGTTGCAGATTCTCTGAATATCCTCGACGACCTTGGTCGACAGGAAGATCGTCCAGGAAACGCCGGCCAGCGGCCAGGCGATATAGATGACGATCATCGGCAGTTCGGAGATTTCGGAGAGCTGGTAGACGGCCGTCATCGCGAAATCGTATCCGAAGATGATGAAATTGATGGCGATCAAAAGGACCGCGCCATGAACGATGATCTTGGCGATCCCTCGGCCGCGCAGGGTTTGGGGGGGCGGCAGGAGATCGACGTCGAAATGGGCGTCGTCCTCGACGGCGATGATGGCGCCGACCATGACGATCCAGATGAAGCAGAACCGTGCGATCTCTTCCGTCCAGATGTACCGGGGGATGAGGCCCGTGTAGCGGGACAGGATCTGCATGGTCACCGGCAGGATGAGCAGGGCCATCAAGAAGGTCAGGACGACGGTCAGGAACTTGTAATAGGTCTTGCGGGCGTTGCTCGCGGCCAGGCCGGGAATGACGCCCATCAGGATGCTGGCGAGAACCGCGCAGATCACGGCGAGGTTCTTGCTCCAGGTTTCCTCCGACAGTCCTTCCACGGCGAAGGACAGGAAGTGAAGGACGACCGGGACCAGGACGACGGCCAGGGCCGCTGTCAGAACGGGCGTTGTCGCCTTGTTTGAAGTACTCGGAAGGTATGTCATGGATGTTTCCCCACAATACGCACCAGGGGCCGTTTGGAATTTTCCCGGGGCGGGACGGTCCGCCCCGGGAAAACCTGTGCACGTCGAAAGGGAGTTACTTCACCGAGTCCACGAAGTTCAGGAATTCGGTCGCGCCGATTTCCTTGGCGAACTCCTGACGGACCGGAGCCACGGCTTCCAGGAGCTTGTCGCGATCCTGGAATTCGTAGGTGGTCAGCCACCCCTTCTCTTCCATGTCCTTGAGAGTCTGGGCGCCCTCGTTGATTTCCTGCTGGCGTCCGGCCTCGCCGGCGGGGATGCCGGCCTCGACCATGGCGTCCTGAAGGTCCTTCGGCAGACGGCGGAAGGTCTTGCCGGCGATGCCGAGCAGGCGCACGGTGATGGTGTGCTTGGTCAGACCAATGTGCGGACCGACTTCGTAGAACTTCATGGTCTTGATGCCGATGGCCTCGTTCTCGGCCGCGTCGATGACGCCGGTCTGGATGGCGTTGTAGACCTCGGAGTAGGCGATCACGGTCGGCGCCGCGCCCATGGCTTCGAACATCTTGGTCTGGATCGGCGCGCCCATGACGCGGATCGGCAGGTCCTTCAGCTCGGCCATGTTGCGGACCGGCTTGTTGACGATCAGGTTGCGGGTGCCGCCGCCGAGGTAGCCGAGGATCAGGATGTCGGCCCGCTTGTACAGGTCGTCAACCAACGGCTTCATGACGGACTTGTCGGCCAGGACCTTGCTCTGATGCGGGATGTCCCGGTACAGGAACGGCATGTCCATGATGCCGACCATCTTCGAGAAGGTGGAGGCGTGCGACGGCGAGAACACGGCGTAGTCGACCGAGATCCCCTGGTTCATGTACGCGACGTAGTCCTTTTCGAGACCCAGCTCGCTGTTGCCGTGGATCACGAACTTGACCTTCTCGTCGCCCTTGTAGTTCTCCATCGTGAGCTTCTCGAAGGCTTCGAGCGACGTGTTGAACGGGTGGCCGTGGCCGAATTGGCTGGCGCCATGCAGCGTGATGTCGGCCTGTGCGGAAAACGCGAAGCCAGCGGTCGCAAGCGCCGCGAGTGTCACATTGAGTATTTTCATTGCGGATTTATCTCCCGTTTTGGGTCGTGTTAAGGCTTGTGCGGGATGGCTTCCCGTCGTGCTCTTGTTGGGCCGCAACTCGGCCGGTCCCCGTCCGGGCCGGGCCCGGGCGGTTCTTTGTTTCGGGAAACGGATGACGTCGTCTTCCTGGACGGGAGAAGGCGGCGCGGTCCGTTTCGATCGAAACGCTGAAAAAGCGAAATGCATTTGACGGTCCCCGAACCTCATGGCGCCGTCCTCTCTTGGCCGATAGCGGCCGAGGAGGGCAACGGACCGTCCTGAAATTTGGCGTAGTTGGCGCCGCAGGTCTCCCGGACGACCAGCGCATGCGGCGGCACGACGATCCATTCGGGCGTGCCATCCGGTTCCTTGACGCGCCGTAGGATCATCTGCGCCGCGGCCTTGGCGATTGTCGGGGCCTGGACGCTGATCGTCGTCAGGCCGGGACGGCACAGCAGGGTATCGCGCCGGTTGTCGAAACCGATGACCGCGAAATCCCGGCCGGGCTGCAGGCCGCGGTCGATCAGTCCCTTGACCACGCCGAACGCCACGAAGTCGTTCATGCAGACGGCGGCGGTGGGGCGGGGGGTGCGCCGGAGCACCTCGCCGATGGTCTGCTCGGCGGCTTCCGGCTTGGTCTCGCAAGAGAAATGCAGATCCGGGTCGTAGGCGACGCCGGCGGCGAGCAACGCTTCGCGATAGCCCATCTCGCGCTCGACGGCCGACGAATTCAACGGCGAGCCGCCGACGAAGGCGATCTCCCGGTGCCCCAGCCCGATCAGGTGTTCGGTTGCCATGCGCATGCCGAGGATGTTGGACTGGCCGACGTAGTCGGTGCCGCGGTCGGTCACGAAACGGGTGGCCTGCACGCAGGGGATCCCGGAGCGCCGGAGGGCCTCTATGGTCGACGGCGGCGTGCCCAAGGCCGGGCAGATGACGAACCCCTCGACGCCCTGCTCGCGCATGCGGTCGATGATCTTTTGCTGGCGCGGAACGGACTCGCCGGAATTGCCGAACAGCGTGACCCATCCTTCGCGCTCCAGGGCGTCGTCGAAGGCGGCGGTGAATTCGCCGTAGAAAGGGTTGGTCACGTCGTTGACGATCAGGCCGATGGTCTCGGTCCGCTGGGAACGCAGCGAGGCGGCCCCCCGGTTGTAGATGTAACCGAGTTCGGCGATGACCGATTGGACATGATCGCGGGTTTCGGCGCGGACGAGGGGGCTGCGCCGCAGAACGAGCGAGACGGTCGATTTGGAAACGCCCGCCCGGTCGGCGATGTCTTTGAGGGTCACCCGCCCTTTTTGAGTCTCGGCATGGTCCCGCATGACGGTGATAGTGCCCTTGTCCAGACTGCCCTGTTACGGCGCGCTTGAATTTTTGATTGCGCGCGCCTTTATTTTTTCAACCGTTCCAAAAGGTGACTAGTACCAGGAAACCTAGAGTTTCAACAGTGGAACTGCGTGTTTTTTGGAACGATCCAAACGCTAGCTTGCGCGGAAATCCAAGTCAACAGTGGTTGGGCCAATTGCCGGAGGCGACCTATTCAGAAGATAGAAAGTTGTCTCTGTTTTCCCGTTGCTTAAGTCATTTGAATGACAAAATTGTTGCCAATTTTTCTCACATTGTGGAAAACGAGGGGGAGGGGGACGGGCGTTTAATGCTTCCTCCGTTAGACTTTTGCCCCGAAAAGGCCCAACAATAGGCCTCGTCGAAATACGGGCGTCCCGCCCGGCCAATCCATAAGAAGGAGTCACAGATGAAGAATCCCTTTTCGCTGGACGGCAAGGTTGCGATCCTGACCGGCGCGTCGCGCGGCATCGGCTGGGCGATCGCGCGGGCGCTTGCCGAAGCCGGCGCCCAGGTGGTGATGACGGGGCGGGACGCGGATTTGCTGAACGAACGGGCCGCCACGCTGAAGGCCGATGGGCTTGCCGCCTCGGCCGAGGCGTTCGACGCCACCGACGAGGCCGAGGTCGTCGCCGCCGTCGACCGCACCGTACGGACGTTCGGCCGGCTCGACATCGCCGTCGCCAACGCCGGGACCAACTTGCGGGTACCGTTGGCCGATCATTCGATGGCCGACTTCCAGAAGGTCATGGACCTCAACCTCAACGCCTATTTCGCTCTGGCACGCGAGGCCTCGCGGCCGATGGTCAAGCAGGGCGGGGGCCGGATCATCGTCGTCGCTTCGATGATGGGGCAGATCGCCCGCTCGGAAATTCCCGGTTACGTCGCCTCGAAGGGGGCTGCGGCGTCGCTGACCAAGGCTTTGGCGGTGGAACTCGGCGAACATGGCGTGACCTGCAACGCGATCTGTCCGGGCTTCACCCGAACCGACCTGACCGGCCCGTTGCAAGAGAACAAGGAGTTTTCGGCCTGGGTGGAATCGCGGACGCCGTTGCGGCGCTGGGCCAAGCCGGAGGAAATCGCTTCGACGGCGGTCTTCCTGGCGTCCGACGCATCGTCCTATATTACCGGACATTCGCTCAACGTTGACGGCGGTGTCGTGGTCAACGCCTGAGGCGCCACGGAAAAGAAGGGGAAAAGATGAAAACCATCCGTTGGGGGATAGTCGGCTGCGGCGACGTCACCGAGGTCAAGAGCGGTCCCGGTTTCCAGAAGGCCGAGAACTCCTCGCTCGTTGCGGTCATGCGGCGCAACGGCGATCTGGCGCGCGACTACGCCGAACGCCACGGCGTGCCGAAATGGACCGACAGCGCCGAGGAGTTGATCAACGATCCCGAGGTCGACGCCGTCTATGTCGCGACCCCGCCGAACGCCCATCGCGAGGCCACGTTGATGTGCGCGGCGGCCGGGAAGCCGGTTCTGGTCGAAAAGCCGATTTCGACGAACGCCCTGGAGGCGGCCGAAATGATGGCCGCCTGCGAGAAGGCCGGTGTGCCGCTGCTCGTCGCCTATTACCGGCGGGCCATGCCCCTGTTCCTCAAGGTCAAGGAGATCGTCGAAACGGGCCGGATCGGCGCGCCGCGCACGGTCCAGATCACCCATCACGAAACGCCCGCCGAACCGGGAGCGGACGGCGCGCTCAACTGGCGCGTCGACCCGAAAGTCGGCGGCGGCGGGATCTTCGTCGATATCGGCTGCCATGCCCTCGACTTCCTGGATTTCGCCTTCGGTCCGGTGACCGGCGTCCAGGGGTTCGCCGGGAATCTGGCGGGACTCTATCCGGCCGAGGATATCGTGACCGCGGCCTTCACGTTCGAGAACGGCGTCCACGGCAGCGGCGAATGGTGCTTTACCGCGCGCCGGAATTTCGAGCAGACGCGCATTCTCGGCACCGAGGGCGAGGTGACCTTCTCCTTCTTCGCGCCCAATCCGGTGGTGTTGACCACGGCGGCGGGGACGGAAACCTTCGATATCGGTTTTCCACCGCATGTCCATCAGCCGTTGATCCAGACCGTGGTCGACCAACTGCTCGGCACCGGAATCTGCCACAGCACCGGGGAATCGGCCATGCGGACGACCCGGGTGATCGACAGCGTATTGCAGGGATTCAGAGAGCAGGGTAAGTAAACGGGGTCGCCCAGGATTCTTCTTTCAACGACAGCGCTGGTCTTCTTCGCCGGGTGTGGGCGTCGGGGAATGCCGGCCTGACCCCCATTTGGCCGTCAGGACAATACCCTTGAACACGCGTATCGCCGGCATCGTCGATGTCTTCTCCAATCGCGATTTCGCCATCTTCACCGCCGGGAATGCCCTGGCCCTCATCGGCTTGTGGGTGCAGCGACTGGCGGTTGGCTGGCTGGCTTGGCACCTGACGGAATCCGGCTTCTGGCTGGGCGCCGTCGCTTTCGCCGACCTGTTCCCGGTGGTGGTGGTCGGGCCGTTCGCCGGCGTGTTGGCCGACCGGGTCGACCGGCGCCGGATCATCCTGATCTGCAAATTCCTGCACTTGACGCAGGCGGTCAGTCTTGCCGTGCTGGTGGGATTGGGGTGGGCCCGCATCGAGGTGGTCTTCGGGTTGACGCTGTTCGCCGGCACGGTGGTCGGTCTTCAGCAGGCGGCGCGATTGGCGATCGTTCCCAGCATGGTCCGGGGGCAGAACCTCGGGCAGGCCGTCGCCATCAACTCGGTCATCTTCAATCTGGCCCGCTTCGTCGGACCGGCCCTGGCGGGCATGCTGATCACCGGGCCCGGCGTCACGGTGGCGTTCGCCGCCGCGGCCGGCGGGCATTTGGCCGTGGTCCTGGCGATCCTGGCGATCCGTCCCGACCCGCCGCAGGACCTGAAGCATCGCGGCGTCCTCCAGGAGATCTGGGACGGCATCCGCTACACCTTCGGCCATAAGGCGCTGGCGCCATTGTTGATCCTGGCCGCCATCGGTTCGCTGCTGAGCCGCCCCGTGTTCGAATTGCTGCCGGGATTCGCCGATCAGGTATTCGGCCGGGGGGCGGGAGGACTCGCCATCCTGACCTCCGCCGTCGGCGCCGGGGCGATCGTCGCCGGAATTTGGCTGGCCCAGCGGCCCGGCGGCGTCGGGGGGCTGACCCGGATCACGCTGGTCTATTTCATTCTGATGGGGGTGCTGTCGGCGGCGTTCGGGCTGACCTCCTGGTTCTGGCTGGGCGTCCTTCTGATGGCCATGTGCGGGGGGGCCATGGTGGCCACCGGAACCGGGACGCAGACCCTCGTCCAGACCTCGGTGGCCGCCCATATGCGGGGCCGGGTGCTGAGCATCTGGGGGATCGTCATCCGCGGCGGACCGGCGATCGGCGCCTTGATGATGGGCAGTTTGGCCGAGGGCTGGGGGTTCGGAATCCCTGTGGCGCTCGGCGGCCTGATCTGCGTTCTGATCGGCGGCTGGGTATATCTTCGCCGTCAGTCCGACCTGGTCCGGCTGCTCGAGGGCGGCGAAGCCGCTGTCCCCGAGAAAGCCGACGATCGGGGAGCGTCCTAACCCGCCAGGGCCTCCGACGGTTCCACGTAATCGTATCCCAGGGCCTCCGCCACGCCCTTGCAGGTGACCCGCCCCTGATGGACGTTCAGCCCGGCGCGCAGATGGATGTCGGCGGTCAGCGCCTTGCGGTAGCCCTTGTCGGCGAGGGCGAGCACATAGGGGATCGTTGCATTGGTCAGTGCGAAGGTGGAGGTCCGCGCCACCGCGCCGGGCATGTTGGCGACGCAGTAGTGGACCACGTCGTCGACCACATAGGTCGGCTCGGCATGGGTCGTCGGTTTCGACGTCTCGAAACAGCCACCCTGGTCGATGGCGACATCGACCACCACCGATCCGGCCGCCATCGCGCGGACCATGTCCCGGTCGACCAGCTTGGGCGCGGCGGCGCCGGGGATCAGCACCCCGCCGACCACCAGGTCGGCGCTTTCCACATGTTTCTCGATCGAGGCATGGGTCGAGAAGGCGGTCTTGATCCGCGTCCCGAAATCGTCGACCAGCGCGCGCAGCACATCGATGTCCCGGTCGATGACGATCACGTCCGCGCCCATGCCCATGGCGATCAGGGCCGCGTTACGGCCAACCACGCCGCCGCCGAGGATGACCACCTTGGCCGGATCGACGCCCGGAACGCCGCCGAGCAGCACGCCCCGGCCCCGCTTCTCCTTCTCCAGGCATTGGGCTCCGGCCTGGATGGACATGCGCCCGGCCACTTCGCTCATCGGCGCCAGCAGGGGTAGCCCGCCGCGCGGCGAGGTCACCGTTTCATAGGCGATGCAGGTCGCGCCGCTGGCGATGAGGTCGCGGGTCTGGTCGGGATCGGGCGCCAGGTGAAGATAGGTGAACAGGACATGGTCGTCGCGCAACCTCCTGCGCTCCGCCTCCTGGGGCTCCTTCACCTTGACGATCATCTGCGCCGCGCCGAAGACCTCGTCGGCGGACGGTACGATTTCCGCGCCGGAGGCTTCGTAATCCTTGTCGGAAACGCCGATACCGGTTCCGGCCCCGGTTTCGATCAGAACGGTGTGTCCGTGGGCGACGAGTTCGCGGACGCCGGCCGGCACCACGCCGACCCGGTATTCGTGGACCTTGATTTCCTTCGGAACGCCGATACGCATGAGTGCTCTCCAGGAAAATGGATTTTGGATTGGGAGCAGTTTAGCACGTATCGCGGGAAAAGGGTTATCCGGTCGTCTGCAGGGCCAGGGTGGAGACGGGAAGAACCATCCGGAATTCCGCCCCGCCGCGCGGCCGGTTGGCCGCGGCCAGCTTGCCGCCGTGCTGATCGATGATCGACCGGCAGATGGAAAGCCCCATTCCCATGCCGCTGATCTTGGTGGTGAAGAAGGGGTCGAACAGTTTGGGCAGGATCCCGTCCGGGAAGCCCGGGCCGGTATCGGATACCGTCATCTCGACCTTGTCGTTCATATATGGGGCCGTCTGGATGAGCAGTTCCCGGCGCACGCAATTGGCGTCGTCCATGGCCTCCATGCTGTTGCGCGCAAGGTTGATGACGACCTGCTGGATCTGGATCATGTCCGCCTGCACCGGCGGCAGGGTCGGCGACAATGAAAGGCGCAGGGTCACGCCGAATTCGATGACGTCGCTGTGCAGCAGGTCGGTCGCCGTCCGGATGGCCACGTTGATGTCGATCTCCGGCAGGACGCCGTCGATCCGCTCCTCGTCCTTCTTGCCGAGGAAGCCCCGTACCCGGCGGATGATGTCGCTCGCCCGCTGCGCCTGATCGGCGATCTTGGCCAGGGCGGCGCTGATCGTTTGCAGGTCCGGCTCGGGGGATTTCAGCCGATGCACGCTGCCCATGGCGAAATTGCTGATGGCGGCCAGCGGCTGGTTCAGTTCATGGGCGAAACCGGCGGCCATCTCGCCCATGGTGCTCAGCCGGGCGACATGCGCCAACTCGGCCTGCAGGATGCGCATCTGCTCGGAGGCCCTTTTGCGGTCGGTGATGTCCGAACTGACGCCGCCGATCCATTTCAGTGCGCCTTTCGCGTCGAAGACCGGGAATTTGGTGATGGCGAGTGTCTGTTGCCGTCCGTCCGGCCCCGGAAAGGTGATTTCTTTCTCGTACGGCTTGCCGGTCCGCAGGACCTCGGTATCCATTTTGGCGAGAGGATTCGCCAGATCGGGGGGGAACAGGTCGTCCGTCGTCTTGCCGGTCGGGTCCTCCTTGGGGAACCAGGTCCGGCCCTCGAAACGGCGGTTCACCAGGACGTAGCGGCGGTCCAGATCCTTGAGCGAGATTCCGGTCGGCGAGTTGTCGATGATCGCCTCCAGGCGCTCCTCGCTTTCCCGCAAGGCGGTCTCGGCCCGTTTGCGGCGCAGGATGTTGACCGCAAGGAGGGCGACGAAAATCCCCAGCAGCAGGATGATCACGCCCGCCGCCGTCATGTAGGCCCGATAGCGCTGGTAGGTGGGTTCCGGCCGGTTGACGACGATGCTGCCGGGCGGAACGTCGGCCAGCAAGAGATCGAACCGCCGCATCGCTTCGTAATCGAATATGTAGGGGTTGACCCCGTGGGTCAGGATCGGGATGAAGTCGGCCTTGTTTCCGTCGAGGATATCGATGGCGAACAGCGCGGCCTGCCGGCCTTGGGCTTGGCCGCTGATCATCCGGCCGCCGAGGGCGCCGCTGCCTAGGTCGTCTTCCCGGACGATGAAAACCGGGACCTTGGCCGCCGCGGCGATCTTCCTGACCTTGTCGATATTGGCCAGCACCCGCGATGTGTGCGTGTGGGTGACGCCGCTGCTCAGGATAACGGTTCCGGGGCCCAGTTTCCCGGCGCGCGCCGTGGCGTCCTCGAGGCTGAGGCCCTGCCAGAAGGTGACCCGCAACTCGTCGCCGAAGGCGGGGATCGCGCTTTCGATCATCTTCCGGTCTTCGGCGGCGCTGATGGTCGTCGGAATGATGACGACGACTTCCCGGGTCTCGGGGAACAACCGGCGCGCCAGAAGGATCGTGTTCCGGAAATCCGCGTGTTCGGCGATTCCCGTGATGTTGCGCTTCCCCGCGATCATCTCGGGTTCGAGCCCGTTGACCCCGCAGAAGATGATCGGTGTCTCGGGGAAAAGGCTGCCCCGGTGTTCGACGGCGAACCGGAAGGCGGCGTTGTCCGAGGTGATGACCGCGCTGAAGCGCTTGTCCGCGAACTTCCCGCGGTAAAGCGTATACAGCCCTTGCAGATAGGCCTCGCCGGTGAACCTTTTGGTGTCCATGTACTCGATCCACAGGTCGAGTTCCTTGCCGCTCTCGGCGAAGGTCTTCTCGACGCCGCGGACGATCTCGTCGGACCACGGGAATCCTTTGTGATAGGAATTGAGGAGCAGAACGGGGTCCGGGGAC
>Ga0207799_100321_pt1 | contig 24171 bp, 18 predicted proteins | sample TtanPargueraPR_4_FD_187742 | JGI IMG/M metagenome (GOLD analysis project Ga0207799, IMG submission 187742) | Aerobic enrichment media microbial communities from Bioluminiscent Bay, La Parguera, Puerto Rico - Tt and M2 (SPAdes) | ecosystem: Environmental > Aquatic > Marine > Unclassified ...
CGAGAATCAGCGGCAGGAATTCGTGCCGGATGATCCACTGATAATGCCAACGGACGATCCGTGAGGCTTCCTTGAAAATCTCCTCGGTGGCAACTTCTCCGGCGGCGATCACCTGATCAACCACCACGTTGTGAAACTTGATGAAAGCGAGTTGGAGTTGCGATACCAGAATGTTTTCGTCGTTCCTGGGATCGCCGATCAGGGCCCGGCCCTGGCGGTTGCGCGCCAAGTCGTTGTCGGGATTGTCTGCGGTGCCGATCAGGAGCTTGCGGCCGTCGGCCTTGTCGTTTCCGGTGTCGTGATCGTAGAGATGCGGGCTGGCTTCCGGTCCCGAACCATAAATGCAGTCCAGGTCCAGTCCCGGCGAGCGGAAATTGCGCAGCGCCGAGGTGTCGTTTATCCGGTCGATATTGGAAGTGGTGTCCAGCGTGATGTCGTGATCGATGAATTGGCCCAGAAAAATGAACCCGGCCGGAATGCCCATGTTCTCTTTTACGTAACCGGCCGGCGCCTTGCTCTCGTCCATCGGCCCGTCCGGTCCGCCGAGTTTCTCCAGGGCTTTTTCCGAGGGATCGAAAGGTTCGAGATTGGCGAAAAGGCGTCCGAAAACGCGGGGGTCGTGGTAGGGGCTGACGGGAACGTCGGCGCCTCGAAGAGTCTGCATACCATGGGGTTTCATCTGTCTCTCCTTCCCCGTGCATAAGAAGATGACTATTTTTATTTTTAGTAATTATAAGGAGAGATCTTATCGCAAGAGCGGCATTCCCGGCGCTATCGTAAAAGCGCGGAAACCTATCAGTTTATCTCGCTGAAATTGTGAAGTGGCGCGATGGAGGCGGAGTGCCGGGAGCTGCCCTTCACGGGACATTTCCCGGTTCGGCAACCCGCAGAAAAACCTTGCTTGCCCGTTGCTTCGATTCGGGGGCCGTCGTAGTGTGCGCGGTGTCGCGACAACCACAGCAATATTGGATTTGGAAAATGTCTTTCATCGCCAGCCGACTTTCTCGCATCAAGCCCTCGCCGACGATCGCCGTCTCGACGAAGGCCCGCGAACTCAAAGCCGCCGGCCGTGACGTGATCGGTCTCGGTGCCGGCGAGCCCGATTTCGATACTCCGGACCATATTAAGGAAGCCGCGAAAGCGGCGATCGATCGCGGCGACACCAAATACACCGCGGTGAACGGCACGCCGGAACTGCGGGACGCCATCTGCGCCGCCTTCAAGCGCAACAACGGCCTGGACTACACCCCGGACCAGATCTCCGTCGGGTGCGGCGGCAAGCAGACCATCTTCAACGCGATGATCGCCACCCTGGAGCCGGGCGACGAGGTGATCGTTCCGGCCCCGTACTGGGTGTCCTATCCGGACATCGCGCTGGTCTGCGACGGCACGCCGGTTCCGATCTCCTGCGGCGAGGACGTCGGCTACAAGCTGACGCCGGAAGCCCTCGACGCGGCGATCACCCCGAAGACCAAGTGGCTGGTCCTCAACTCGCCGTCGAACCCGACCGGCGCCGCCTACACGCGCGACGAACTGAAGGCGCTGGCCGACGTGCTGCTCAAGCATCCGCAGGTCTGGATCATGACCGACGACATGTACGAGCACATCGTCTACGACGACTTCAAGTTCACCACCATCGCCCAGGTCGAGCCGAACCTGTACGAGCGCACCCTGACGCTGAACGGCGCCTCGAAGGCCTACTGCATGACCGGCTGGCGCGTCGGCTGGGCGGCCGGCGCCGTCGAGGTGATCAAGGCGATGAACAAGGTCCAGTCGCAGAGCACCACGCATACCAGCTCGATTTCGCAGGCCGCGGCGGTGGCGGCGCTGAACGGGCCGCACGACTTCATCGCCAGGAACAACGCCGTCTTCAAGGAGCGCCGCGACCTGGTGGTCCGCATGCTCAACGAGGCCGAGGGCATCAGCTGCCCGAATCCGGAAGGCGCATTCTACGTCTATCCGTCCTGCAAGGGGATGATCGGCAAGACCACGCCGCAGGGCAACGTGCTGAACACCGACGAGGACGTGGTGACCTACCTGCTGGAGACCGAGGGTGTCGCCGCCGTGCATGGCGAGGCGTTCGGCCTGTCGCCGTGCTTCCGCGTGTCCTACGCGACCTCGACCGAGGCCTTGGAAGAGGCCTGTAAGCGCATCCAGCGCGCCTGCTCGGTCCTCAAATAATCTCCGTCCCCATGACGGAACGGAAGGGGCGGCCCGGCGGCCGCCCCTTTTTTCGTGCGGCCCATCAGCGGCGGCGCAGCAAGGTCTCGGCTTCGGCCTGGGCGGCGCTGGCGCTTTCCGCCGGTCCCATGGCGCCGGAGACGACCCGGGCGACCATGCGGCCGACCAGCCCGTCGGCGTAGACGGTCGCCGCGTTGGGGACGGTGACGCCATGCCAGTGCGAGAACGAGCCGGGGGTGACCAGGGAATCCGCCAGCTGGCGGATCTGGCCGCGGCCGAACCGGCGGAAGACGCCGATCGGATCGCGCAGGAAGGCGTCGGTCTCGGCGACGTTGCGCCGCACCGGCAGCATGCCGCCGGGCGCCATGTGCAGCCAGACCACGTAGCTGTCCGGCCGGAACAGGAAACGCAGGAAATCGACTGCCGCGGCGCGCCGGGCGGCGTCGCGGTGGCGGAATGCCGCGAGGCCGTTGATCATCGAGAAGGTCGCCCGGGCCGGAGCCTCGCCCGGCGCCAGGGCCGCGACCGGGCGGGTCTTGCGGACCAGGTCCTCGTCGAACGGCGCGCCGTCCAGGCCGGGGAACCGGCCGCCGAGCAGGGAATCGTGGGCGACCCCGGGGATCGCCAGGTCGTCCATGATGAAGGTGGAATAGAACATCATGGCGGCGCGGCCCTGGATATACCAGTCGCGGGCCCGCCAGTTGACCGCGCCCGGCGGTCCGTGAGCGGCCATCGCGGCATAGCTGGCCAGGGCCTGGCGCACGGCCGGCCGGTCGAGGGTCGGCGTGCCGTCGGCGGCGAGCAGCTCGGCCCCCTCGGCGCGGGCCAGATGGGTGAAGACCTGCTGGGTGTAGAGGCTGTCGTCGGTGCCGCAGACGACGCCGATGCGTCCGCTCGCCGGGTCGTGCAGGGCCTCCGCCGCGGCCAGCAGGCTGCGGACGCTGCCGGGCGGCGGCAGCCGGTTGTCGGTGAACAGGTCTTCCCGGTACCAGAGGATCTGCGGCCAGCCGTGGAAGGGGATGGCGACCGGCCCGCCCGACGGGGCGGTCAGGGCGAGGACGGCGCCCTCGAAGAAATCGCCGGTCTCGGCGATCACGGCGGCGGCGGTCTCCCGGTCGAGGTGGTCCGCGTCGTCGAGCGCCAGCAGCAGGTCGCCGCCGGTGTTCACCAGGTCGGGAAGCCGGCCCGCTTGCCGCGCCGCCCCGACGGCGCCGACGAAGCGTTCTTCCGGGATGGATTCGATGCGCGGCGCTGGGGCGCCGGCCCAACTGCTGTAGGCCCGGGCCAGATAGTCCATGACATGCAGCCGCGAGGTCTCGTGTTCGCTGGTCCACAGGAGCAGCGGTTCGGCGGCCGCCGCGCGGCGCGGCCGCAAGGCGGGGAACGGCGTGGCGGCCAGCGCGCCGGTACCGGCAAGGCGGCTCAGAAAGGTGCGGCGGCCGATCATTTCTCGTGCATGACGGTGATCCCGCTCCAGGCGTCTTCCGGCCTTCCGACCAGTCCGGCGGCGGTTTCCGCGGCCTTCGCGACGAAGGGGTCGTGCGGCCGCTCCTTGGCCAGCTTGCGGAAGGCCGCGGCGGCACCGGTCCAGTCGTGGGATTTCCGCAGCAGCTCCTGGGCCCGGTTCCAGCGCCGGATGAAATCCGCCTCCTCGGTCTTGAGCGGCGGAATCCCGGCGATTTCCGTGGCGACCCCGCACAGGGCGAAAACCTCCATCGGTTCGCTGCCGCCCTTCGGCACGACGGTGTCGAGCCAGCGGAAGACGATACCGCTTCCGGCCCGCCTGGCCGTTTCGCCGGAAACCAGGATCTGGGTTCCGAAAACCTTGTTCAGCCCTTCCATCCGGGCCGCCATGTTCACCGCGGATCCGACCGCCGTGTAGTTCAGCCGGTCGGAACAGCCGACGTTGCCGACCACCGCGGCCCCCGTATGGATGCCGAAACGGGTCTGCATCGGCGGAATACTCTTGGCCGCGAGGTTCCGGTTGAACTGGATGATCCGCCGGTTGGCCTCGAGGGCGGCGAGGCAGGCCAGCCGCGGATGGTTCTCCACCGGCTGCGGCGCGTTCCATACAACCATGACCGCATCGCCGATGAATTTGTCGATGATGCCCCTGTGCTGCCGGATGGCGATGTCGATCTCCTCGAACAGGGCGGAGGTGCGGGTCAGCAGCTCCTCGGGCGGCACGTGCTCGGCCAGGGCGGTGAAGTCGGTGATGTCGGTGAACATCAGGGTCACCTCGTGGCGGATGCCGCCCAAGGCGACCCCGCCGCCCGACTGGACGATCTGCCGGACCAGGGCCTTGGGCACGTAAAGGCCGAAGGTTTGGAGCGACGAGCGCATCATCGACATGGCCTTGCCCAGGGTCTGGATCTCGCTGACGAAGGACCGGATCTCGGGCCGTTCCTCCAGGTCGAGTTCGCGGATGCGCCGGGCGTCCTCGGCCATCCGCGCCAAGGCCACCGACATGCGGCGGGCGATCAGATAGGCGACGGGCAGGGCCAGGGCCAGGACGAGGGCGGAGAACAGCAGGCTGCGGTTGCGCATGGCGAGCAGGGGGACGACGAAATCCGCCTCGGGCGCGGCGACCAGCACGCGGAGGTCGAGTCCGCCTTCGTCGCGGATACTGCGGACGTTCAGCAGATAGGGTTCGCCGGCGATTTCCCGCCGCGCCACCTCGTCGCCCCGTATCCGGCTTTGCGCCGCCTCGGCCAACGCGGGGTCCTTGATGTCGTCGATCGTCAGAACCGATGCGGAAAGCGAGAATTCGCGGCGCGCGGCCAGCAACTCGGCGAGGCCGGGCGTGGCGACGACGATCCCGTCGCTCGAGACGATCGCCAGCCGGGTGTGCGGCGTGACCTCGAGGTCGGCGAGAAAATAGGACAGGTCGCCGACCGTCAGGTCGATGCCGAAGACACCGGGGATCCGGGCATCGAACCGTCGCGCCGCGGTCAGCCCGGGCAGCCCCAGGCTGGCGAACGTATAGATCGGGGTGACGATCCGATGGTCCTTCGTCTGGGCCGCCGTGTACCAGGGCCGCGTGCGAGGATCGAAATCGGAGTCCGGAAAGGCGCGCGAGCCGACGATCCGGCCGTCGCCGTCGAGGAAACCCCAGACCTCCATCGGCTGGCCGTCGGCCCTCGGCAGGATGATGCGCCGCAGGAAGGCCGCGTTCGGCGGCGCGTGGTGGATTTTCCGGGCCAGCCCGTTCTCGGCGTCGAGGGCGATGATCTGATAGAACCGCCCGTCCGCGAAGCCCATGTAGGCGGAATAGAGGGACGGGTAGGTCCGCAGGGTCTCCCGCAGGTACTGGCTGGCGGGATGCATGTTGATGTCCGGCGGAGCGGCGACGTCCGGCAGCAGGGCGCCGAGTTCGGCCAGGCCGACGGCGGGCTCGATGGCGCGCTGGATTTCGGTGACCGTGCTCTTGCTGGCGCCGATCAGGAGGTCGCCGCCGATGTCGCGGATCGCGCCGCGGGCGGTCAGGAAGCCGTAAATGGTCAAGGCGCCGGCGATCACGCCGACCGTCGAAGCCAGAATGGTGAACAGACTGACCGACAGCGGAATGCTGAACCGCGGCAGGCGCATGCCGCGCGTGCCGTTCATGGCTGCCCCTCCTCGTGGCTCGCGACCGCGGCGCTGGCCGCAGCACTACAATATGGGAGGATATCGCATTTGGGGAACGGCAGGAAGCACCGGCAATCTATTGGTTAAAGAACGCCGGAAACGGCGTCAAAGCTTTTCCGGAGGCCGGTTGCCGTCGCGCCGGGTGATCAGACGCCCGGCGGTGAACACGCAGATCGCGATGACCACGACGAAGACGGTCGCCAGGGCGTTGATCTGCGGGCTGACCCCGAGGCGGACGCTGGAGAAGATGACCATCGGCAGGGTCGACGAGCCCGGCCCCGAGACGAAGCTGGCGATGACCAGGTCGTCGAGCGACAGGGTGAAGCCGAGCAGCCATCCGGCGACCAGGGCGGGTGCGATGATCGGCAGCGTGATGACGAAGAAGACCTTCACCGGCCGGGCGCCGAGGTCCATCGCCGCCTCCTCGACCGAACGGTCCATAAGCTGCAGGCGCGAACGCACGACGATGGCGACATAGGCCATCGAGAAGGTGACATGGGCGATGGTGATGGTCGTCTGCCCGCGTCCCGACGGCCAGCCGACCATGTTGTCGAGGGCGACGAACAGCAGCAGCATGGCCAGGCCGGTGATGACCTCGGGCATGACCAGGGGGGCGGCGATCATGCCGCCGAGCAGGGTCCGGCCGCCGAACCGGCCGAAGCGGTCGAGAACGAAGGCGCCCAGGGTGCCGAGCATGGTCGCCAGGGTCGCCGAGGCGAAGGCGATCTTGAAGCTGAGCCAGGCGGCCTCCAGCAGTTTCTCGTTATGGATCAGCTCGCCGTACCATTTCAGCGAAAAGCCCGACCACACCGTGACCAGTTTCGATTCGTTGAACGAATAGACGATCAGCAGGACGATCGGCCCGTAGAGGAAGGCATAGCCGAAGGCCAGGATGCTGAGAATCCGCCAGGACCGGGACGCGCCCATCAGCCGTTGCCCTCCCCCTCGCGCGTCTGGAAGTGCTGGAACAGCATGAACGGCGCGACCAGCAGGACCAGCATCACCACCGCCACGGCCGAGGCCAGCGGCCAGTCGCGGTTGAGGAAGAACTCGTTCCACAGCACCTTGCCGATCATCAGCACGTTCGACCCGCCGAGCAGTTCCGGGATGACGAATTCCCCGGCCGCCGGGATGAACACCAGCATCGACCCGGCGACGATGCCCGGCACCGACAGCGGCAGGACGATCTTCAGGATCACCTGCCAAGGCCGGCAGCCGAGGTCCATCGCCGCCTCGCTCAGCGTCGGGTCCATGCGCTCCAGGCTGGCGTAGAGCGGCAGGACCATGAACGGCAGGTAGGAATAGACGATCCCGACATAGACGGCGAACGGCGAGTGCAACAGCGGCAGCGGCTGGTCGATGAGACCGAGCCAGATGAGCAGGCCGTTCAGCAGCCCCTCGTTCTTGAGGATGCCGATCCAGGCATAGACGCGGATCAGGAACGAGGTCCAGAACGGCAGGATGGTCATCAGCAGCAGGGCGTTGCGCCAAGGCTGGCGCACCCGGGTGATGGCGTAGGCCATGGGGTAGCCGATGAGCAGGCAGATTACCGTCGCCACCGCCGCGATCTTCAGCGAATTGAGGTAGGCCTCGGCATACAGGGGGTCGTCCAGGAAGTAGCCGAAACTGGTCAGGTCCAGGCGGATCTGCAGGACGGCGGTTTCGACCCATTCGAGCAGCGGGCTGTACGGCGGGATGCCGGTACGCGGCTCGGAAAAGGCGATCTTGAGGACGAACAGGAAGGGCGCCAGGAAGAACAGCAGCAGCCAGCCGAGCGGCAAGGAAACGACGAAACGCCGTCCCCAGCGGCCTTCGCCGGTCTTCGGCAGCGCCCGCAGCCGGGCGACGGCTTCCTTCGCGGTCATAGGGTCAACATCACCGCGTTGGACGGGTGCCAGGTCAGGTGCACGCGGTCCTCCCAGGTGATCTGCTGTTCGGGATCCTGGTGCAGGTTGAGCTGCGAGGCCTGCACCACCATGCCGCTGTCCAGCTCGACGTGATAGATCGACATGTCGCCCAGATAGCCGATCTCGACGACCTGTCCGGCGGTCCGGTTGGTCTGCCGGTCGCGCGGCGCCGATTTGGAGATGCGCATCTTCTCGGGGCGGATCATCACGGTGACCGGCATGCCCGTGCTGCCCGCGCCGGCGTGGGCCACCTCGACCTCGGCGTCGATCTCGGCGACCTGGACGGTGGCGCCGTGCTCGTCGCGGTTCAGGATGACGCCGGTGAACATGTTGGCCGCGCCGATGAAGTCGGCGACGAACCGGGTGCCGGGGAATTCGTAGATCTCGCGCGGCGTGCCGACCTGCTCGATGTAGCCGTCGTTCATGATCCCGATGCGGGTCGACATGGTCATCGCCTCTTCCTGGTCGTGGGTGACCATGACGAAGGTGATGCCGATGCTTTCCTGGATGTTGACCAGCTCGAACTGCGTGTTCTCGCGCAGCTTCTTGTCCAGCGCCGCCAGCGGTTCGTCGAGCAGCAGCACCTTGGGGTGCTTGATCAAGGCGCGGGCCAGGGCGACCCGCTGGCGCTGGCCGCCGGAAAGCTGATGCGGCTTGCGCCGGGCCAGCGGGGAGAGGCGGACGAGATCGAGGATTTCGCGCACCCGGTCCCGCGTCTCCTTGCGCGGCACCCCGTCCTGGCGCAGGCCGAAGGCGATGTTGCCCTCGACCGACATGTGCGGGAACAGGGCATAGGACTGGAACACCATGTTGACCGGCCGTTCGTAGGGCGGCAGGGCGGTCATGTCGATGCCGTCGATCAGGATGCGGCCCTCGTCGGGCATCTCCAGCCCGGCGATCATCCGCAGCAAAGTCGTCTTGCCGCAGCCCGACGCGCCGAGCAGGGAAAACAGCTCGCCCTTGTAGATGTCGAGGTCGGCGTGCACGACGGCGGGTTCTCCGTCGAACGACTTGGAGACGCCGCGCACCTGGATGAAGGGCACGTTGTCGGGATCGGTCCACGGTTCGAACCGCGGGCTGCTGGGCAGGTTCCTGTCCATCGAGGCGGTCATGCCTCGGCCGGTCCGGACGGCGTCCGGGTCACGCGCCGGGCCACCCCGTCACGACCCCGTTTTGAAGCGGGTCCAGGCGCGCGTCCGGGTCCGTTCGTAGCCCCGGCTTTTCGGCGGCACCACGAAGAAATGCTCGCGCACCTCCTGCGGCGGATAGATCACCGGATCGTTCAGGCGTTCCTCGCTGACGTGTTTCTCGGCGCCCCTGACCGCGTTGGCGTAGCCGACCGCGTCGGTGATCGGGCCGACCACGTCGGGCCGCATCATGAAATCGATGAAGGCGTGGGCGTTGTCCGGATGCGGCGCGTCGGCCGGGATGGCCATGACATCCATCACCGCCTGGGCGCCCTCCTTCGGCAGGAAGACCAGGATATCGACGCCCTTGCCGGCTTCCTGGGCGCGGTCGCGGGCCTGGATCAGGTCGCCGCCGTAGCCGTGGGCGACGCAGATGTCGCCGTTCGCCAGGTCGTTGATGTAGGACGAGGAGTGGATGTACTTGAGGTCGCCGCGGATCGGCGACAGGAAGTCGAAGGCCTTGTCCAGGTCGGCCTTCTCCTCGGACGCCGGATCCATGCCGAGATAGGTATAGGCCGCGGCCAGCACCTCGGTCGGATCGTCGAGCAGGGTGAGCCCGCAGGATTTGAGCAGGCCGGTCCATTTCGGCTCCAGCAGGATGGCCCAGCTGTCGAGCGGCACGTCGGGGGCCAGTTCCTTGACCTTGGCGACGTTCACCCCGATGCCGGTCCCGGCGATCATGTAGGGCACGGCGTGCTTGTTGCCGGGATCGCTCTTGGCCAGGGTGGCCAAGGCGCTCGGTTCCAGGTTGGCGCGGTTCGGCAGTTTGGAGAAATCCAGCTCGCGGTAGATCCCGGCCTTCACCTGCCGGGCCATGAACGGGCTGGCCGAGGGGAACACCACGTCGTAACCGGAACTGCCGGCCATCAGCTTGGCTTCGAGGATTTCGTTGGAGTCGTAGACATCGTAGTTGACCTCGATGCCGGTCTCCTTCTCGAACCGTTCGATGGTGTCGGGGGCGACGTAGTCGCTCCAATTGTAGACGTTGAGGACCTTGTCCTCGGCGTTGGCGGCGGCTGTCACCAAGCTCGCGACGGCAACGCCGGCCATGAGGCGGCTGAAAACCTTGCGCACGGGCTGATCCTTCCCTGGACTGGAGATTCGGTGCCAGTCGGCGGCCTTCCCGATCGCTGCGACGGCGGCACAGTATTCGAAGAGACCCGGTCCGCTGTCAATCCACGATCGGCGGGAAGGGGGCGCATTTTTTCGTGTCGCGCAAAGCCGCCGTCCGTTGTCGTCTTTGGCGTCCGCTTCCCGTTTTTTTCTTGCATCGCGTGCGGGGGGCATTACCCTCGAATTCGATACCGGGCGGGAGGGGGCTATCCGCCCCCCAATACCCTAAAACAGGCTTAACTGTTACGAGGGAGGCGTTCGTGACGCAAAAAGACCCATCCGCACCCCGTTGCGCGGCACTAGTCGGGCCATATCTCAGCGGTAAAACCTCTGTCCTGGAGAGCCTGCTCTCCGCTGCCGGCGCGATCGGCCGAAAAGGCACGGTCAAGGACGGCAACACGGTCGGCGACGCGTCGGCCGAATCCCGCGCCCGCGGGATGACCACCGAGCTTTCGGTGGCCAGTGTCCAGTATCTGGGAGACGACTGGACGTTCATCGACTGCCCCGGTTCCGTCGAACTGGCGCAGGAAGCCTACAACGCCCTGATGGTCGCCGACGTCGCCGTCGTCGTCTGCGAATCCGGGGTGGAAAAGGTGCTGACCCTGGCGCCGATCATGAAGTTCCTCGGCGAGCACAAGATTCCGCATGTCGTGTTCGTCAACAAGATGGACACCCAGGCAGGGAACATCCGCGAGACCATCGAGGCCCTGCAGGGGCTCTCGGAGGCGCCGCTGATCCTGCGCGAGGTGCCGATCGAGGAGGGCGAATCCATCACCGGGCACGTCGAACTGATCAGCCAGCGGGCCTACAAGTGGATCACCGACGAGCATTCTCAGGAAATCGAGATGCCGGCTTCGGTCAAGGACTGGGTCGAGGAGGCCCGGACCCAACTGCTCGAATCCCTGGCCGATTTCGACGACGGTCTGCTCGAGGCGCTGCTCGAGGAGGAGATCCCGCCGGTCGACGAGATTTTCCAGAACGCTTCGGCCGCCCTGCAGGGGGCGCATGTGGTGCCGGTGCTGTTCGGCGCCGCCGAGCACGACAACGGCATGGTCCGGCTGCTCAAGATCCTGCGCCACGAGGCGCCGGAAGTGGGCAACGTGATGGCGCGTCTCGGGATCGAGGATCCCGGCGAGCCTTCGGCCCAGGTGTTCAAGACCCAGCACGCCGCGCATACCGGCAAGCTGTCGATCGCCCGCGTGCTGTCCGGCGAAGTCGCCGAGGGCAACACCTACAACGACGAGCGGCCGAGCGGCATCTTCCGGCTCGTCGGGCAGAAGCAGGAAAAGCACGCCAAGGCGGTGGCCGGCGAAGTGGTGGCCCTCGCCCGCATGGAAGCGGTGAAGACCGGCGACGCGGTGTCGCCGTCCGGCAAGGTCGCGCCGGCGGTCTGGCCCGAGCCGTTGCCGACGCTTTACTCTCTGGCCATCCACGCCGAACAGCGGGCCGACGAGGTGAAGCTGACCGGCGCGCTGGCCAAGGTGGTCGAGGAAGACCCCTCGCTCAGCGCCGGGCAGAACACCGATACCGGGGAGCTTCTGATCTCCGGCCAGGGCGAGCAGCATCTGCAGATCGTCCTCGACCGGCTGAAGAACCGGTTCGGAATCTCGACCGCCTCGCAGCGGCCGCAGGTGCCCTACAAGGAGACCATCCGCAAACCGGTGTCGCAGCACGCCCGCCACAAGAAGCAGAGCGGCGGGCACGGCCAGTTCGGCGACGTGCATCTGGACATCAAACCGTTGCCGCGCGGCGGCGGGTTCGAGTTCACCGACACGATCACCGGCGGCGTGGTTCCCAAGCAGTACATTCCGGCCGTCGAGACCGGCGTGCGCGAATACCTGCATCGGGGGCCGCTGGGCTTCCCGGTGGTCGACGTCTCGGTCACCCTGACCGACGGCCAGTACCACGCCGTGGACAGCTCGGAAATGGCCTTCAAGTCCGCCGCCGCGCTGGGCATGCGCGAGGGCATGCCGCAATGCGGCCCGGTGCTGCTGGAGCCCATCCTGAAGGTGGTCATCTCGGTCCCCAACGACTTCACGTCCAAGGTCCAGCGGTTGGTCAGCGGCCGCCGCGGCCAGTTGCTTGGCTATGACGCGAAGTCGGGCTGGACGGGCTGGGACGAGGTCGTGGCCCAGATTCCGCAATCGGAGACGGTCGACCTGATCAACGAACTGCGGTCGCTCACCCTGGGCGTCGGGTTCTTCACCACCGAGTTCGACCGGCTGCAGGAACTGACCGGCAAGCCGGCCGACGACGTGGTGGCCGCCAGGGCCGCCGAGCAATAGGCTCGACCGCGAGGTATAAGGCTAGGGCCGCGCCCTTCGGGACGCGGCCCTTTTTCCGTGCGGATTCGGGAGGGGGATCAGCCGAGGACGACGTCGAGGAACATCATCACGACGAGGCCGATGATCAACCCCAGGGTGCCGTGGTTCTCGTAACCGCGCCGGTGGGTCTCGGGGATGATCTCGTGGCTGATCACGAAGATCATCGCGCCGGCGGCGAAGGCCAGTCCCCAGGGCAGCAGCGGCTGCGACAGGGTCACCGCGCCGACGCCGATGAGGCCGCCGACCGGTTCGACCAGGCCGGTGAGCAGGGCGACCCAGAAGGACCGCAGCCGCGAATATCCCTGGCCGAGCAGGGCCACGGCGACGGCCAGTCCCTCCGGCGCGTTCTGCAGGCCGATGCCGATGGCCAGCGAGGTGCCGTTGGCGATGTCATGGCCGCCGAAGCCGACGCCGACGGCCAGACCTTCCGGGAAATTGTGCAGGGTGATGGCGATGACGAACAGCCAGATGCGCCGCAGCGAGGCGCTGGCCGCCTTGCCGTCCGGTCCCATGATGAAATGCTCGTGCGGCAGGTTCTCGTTGATGAACCAGATGGCGGCGACGCCGAGCAGGATGCCGCCGATCACGATGCTGACCGCCATGACCTCGGTCGAACCATGCGCCTGGGCGACGTCGAGCGCCGGCAGGATCAGCGAGAAGAACGACGCGGCCAGCATGACCCCCGCCGCGAAGCCGAGCAGGCCGTCCTGGACACGGCCCGGGATGCTGCGCATGAACAACGCCGGAACGGCGCCGACGCCCGTCGCCATTCCGGCGGCGAGACTGGCGAGAAAACCGATAAGGATCAGCGACATGGGACTCCTCCTTCTGGGCGGTGCTTTTTCTCCGGGTCCCGATACCTTCGGGTCTTCTGGCTCTTGTTATTGCCCAAAATAAGACAGGGCTAATCTTTTTAAAATGGCCAAGTTATCGGCAGTCACCATTTCGCGCGGGGAGAGGGCAAGGCATGCGGCACAAAAAAAGGCCGGACCGCAGAGCGGTCCGGCGAGTCTAACAGGGAGGCTTCACGTCTGGGAGACGCAGGGCCCGTCAGAGACGTGCCCTTCTTTCGGGCATTGCACCCGAAACTGGGAAATCCTTGTGACTTGCAAAATCGTCTGCAACGTCACTGAGAGTTATTTAAGGAAATCGATGCCGTTCAACCAGTTCCGTTTCGGCATCCCAGCCATGCGCCAGGTGCAAATCTATGCAGAAGGCCGGGCGGCGGGCCGGTATGGCGAAACTTTCGGCAGTTCCGGGATGGCAAAAAAAGGCCGGACCGCGGAGCGGTCCGGCAAGTCTAACAGGGAGGCTTCACGTCTGGGAGACGCAGGGCCCGTCAGAGACGTGCCCTTCATTTCGGGCATTGCACCCGAAACTGGGAAATCCGGTGAGTGCAAAAATGTTCGCAACATCACCGGGGATCTTTTTAAGGAAAACGATGCGGCCGAACCAGTTCGGATTCGGCATCCTAGCCATGCGTCAAACGCATGGTTGACGGCGTCCGGTCCGCCGGGAGGAAGAGGGGGGAGAATCGCGGCCAGGGCGGTGCGTGCCGTGCGGCCGCGCGCGGGCAAAAAAAAGCCGGACCAAAAGGTCCGGCGAGTCTAACAGGGAGGCTTCACGTCTGGGAGACGCAGGACCCGTCAGAGACGGGCCCTTCATTTCGGGCATTGCACCCGAAACTGGGAAATCCGGTGAGTGCGAAAATGTTCACAACATCACCGCGTTCATATATACGGAGATCGAAGTGGCCCAACCAGTTCAGTTTCGGTATTCCAGGCATGCACGGGCTGCATGGCTTCCGAAAAAGAATAAGAATCAATCCATTAGAGCGCTTCGCGGTTATACGTGAAACGCCCTAGGCGTCGACCGTGAGCCCTTCGGTGGCCAGGCGGCTGACCAGAAAATCCCTAAAAACCGCGATACGAGCGGAATTGCGAAGCTCTTCCGGATAGACGAAATAGGCGTCCACCGCCCCGCCGCTGCGCAGTTCGGGCAGGACCTCGACCAAATCATCCGCCTCGCGGATGATGTAGTCGGGCAGGGCGGCGATTCCCAGCCCGCTCTGCACGGCCCGGAAGATGCCATAGGTGCTGTTGACCCGCAGGACCGGGCGCCGCCGCTTGCCGGATTTGACGTCCACTTCCAGCAGCCAGTCGATGTTGGGCACCGGTGGCGAAGCGTCCTCGCCGTAGACGATGACATTGTGCTTGTCGAGGTCGGCGGGCTTCTCCGGCCGGCCGTGCTCGTTCAGGTAACCGGCCGAGCAGACGACCTTGTGGGTGACCCGCATCAGGTGGAGCTGGACGAGGTCGGGCTGGCGCGGCGGCGTCATCCGGACGGCGACGTCGGCCTCGCGCATCGACAGGTCGAGTTCCGTATCGGCGAGCACCACCGAGATGTCCATGTCGGGATACATCTTCAGGAAGTCGTTGAGGCGCGGGGTCAGCCAGATGGAGCCGAAGGCGACGGTCGCGGTAATCCGCAGCAACCCCTGAGGCCGTTCGCGGCTCTCGCGGATCCGGGCGGTGGTCATCGCGACCTTGGCGACCATCTCGCGGGCCGTGCGGTGCAGCAGTTCGCCCTGTTCGGTCAGGATCAGGCCGCGCGCGTGCCGGTGGAACAGCGGCACGTTGAGGCTCTCCTCGAGCGCGCTGATCTGGCGGCTCACCGCCGACTGGCTGAGGTTGAGCTGTTCGCCGGCATGGGTGAAGCTCCCGGCCTCGGCAACCGTATGGAAAATTCTAAGTTTGTCCCAATCCATTCCCGTCTTCTCGCCTTGCTGCGGCATGACCGGCCACAGCTGCGGCCACCGCGTTTCTCTCCCTGTATATTTCTCAGACGCCGCGTTTTTTCACGGACATTTTTGCAGACAAGTTCGTATTCGAGGCATTTTTTTGCCGCCACGTCCCCGACGTTACCCTTGAATCGGGTTCTCGGCCAGGAACCTTTCGGCGTCCAATGCGCTCATGCACCCCGTTCCGGCGGCGGTGATCGCCTGCCGGTAGGTGTGATCCTGGACGTCTCCGGCGGCGAAAACGCCGGGAATGTTGGTCGAGACCCCCCCTGGATTGGTGACGATGTAGCCGTCTTCGTCCAACTCCAACTGGCCGACGAACAATTCGGTGTTGGGGGTATGGCCGATGGCGATGAACACGCCGTCGGCGGCCAGGTCATGGGTGCCGCCGGTCTTGGTGTTGCGCAGCCGCACGCCGGTCACCCCCGGCACCGGGGCGGTACCGAGCACCTCTTCGACCACCGAATCCCAGGCGACCTCGATCTTCGGGTTTTCCAGCAGCCGTTCCTGCAGGGTCTTTTCGGCCCGCAGTTCGTCGCGCCGGTGGACCAGCGTCACCTTGGTCGCATGGTTGGTCAGGTACAGCGCCTCGGTCACCGCCGTGTTGCCGCCGCCGACCACCGCGACCTCCTTGCCGCGGTAGAAGAACCCGTCGCAGGTGGCGCAGGCCGAAACGCCCATGCCCATCAGTTTCTGTTCGCTGTCCAGGCCGAGCCAGCGCGCCGTCGCCCCGGTGGCGACGACCAGGGTCTCGCCGGTGTAGACGTCGCCGGAATCGCAGGTCAGGGTGAACGGCCGCCGGCTCAGATCGGCCTTCATGACCAGGTCGGAGACGATCGTCGCGCCGACGTTCTCGACCTGCTGGCGCATCTGTTCCATCAGCCACGGTCCCTGGACGGGGTCGGGAAAGCCGGGGAAGTTCTCGACCTCGGTGGTGATGGTCAACTGCCCGCCCGGTTGCATGCCGCTGATCAGAATCGGCTCCAGGTTGGCCCGCGCCGCGTAGAGGGCCGCCGTGTATCCGGCCGCGCCGGAACCGATAACGAGCACTTTCGTGTGATGCGTACTAGGCATGACCGGGACTTTTCCCCTATATGGCGGTGTTCAAAAAAAAGAGCCCGCTCGGCAACGCGAAACAGGTCGCTCCTAAAATAGAAACCCGGTGGATGTGACGCAAGCAAACGGTTGGATTTCACGAAAGGGCAAGAACGATGCTCATGCCATCTTGGATAAGTCGCATTGTCATTATAATATAATTTCATCAACGTAGAGGACTTTGGATGAAGAATAAGCCCACTCGTGTCAAACTCGACGACATTGACCGTAGAATTCTACGTGATTTGCAGGATAACGGCCGCATCACGAATGTGGAACTGGCGCGCCGGGCCGGGATTTCGGCTCCGCCCTGTCTACGCCGTGTGCGGGTGCTCGAGGAAGCCGGCTATATCCACGGCTATCATGCGGACCTGGAGCCCAAGGCCTTGGGCTTCAACGTCACCGTGTTCGCCCAGGTCGGATTGGAAAGCCAAGCCGAGAGCGATCTGGAAGCCTTCGAGACCATGGTCCAGGAATGGCCGCAGGTCCGCGAATGCTTCATGCTGGCGGGCGAAGCGGACTTCCTGCTCAAGGTGGTGGCGGAGGATTGGGACGATTATCAGCGGTTCCTGACCACCAAGCTGACCACCGCCCCCAATGTCAGTCATGTCAAATCTGCGCTGTCGATCCGGCAGTCGAAGCTGTTGCCCGGCGTTCCCATCTGAGACCCCCCGCCGCGGCCCGGAAAAAGAGAAGCCCGCCTCGCGGCGGGCTGCAACCTGTTGGAATCGTGCCGACGGCGCTCAGCCGAAGGTGACGCCCATGATCTCGTAGGACTTCGGGCCGCTCGGCGCGTTGACCTCGACGATGTCGCCCTGGGTCTTGCCGATCAGCGCGCGGGCCAGCGGGGAGGTGACCGAAATCTTGCCCTTGGAGACGTCGGCCTCGTGGCTGCCGACGATCTGGAAGGTGTTCTCGTCTTCCGTCTCCTCGTCGATCACCTTGACCTTGGCGCCGAAGCGGACGGTCGAGCCAGTCAGCTTGCTGGTATCGATGACCTCGGCGCGGCTGATCAGATCCTCGATCTCGGCCAGACGGCCCTCGGTGAAGCTCTGGCGTTCGCGGGCCGCGTGATACTCTGCGTTCTCGGACAGATCGCCGTGCTCGCGCGCCTCGGCGATGGCGCGGATGATGGCCGGACGTTCGACCGACATCAGATGCACGCGCTCCTCTTCGAGCTTCGCCAAACCCTCGGCGGTCATGGGGGTTTTTTCCATGCTTACGCTTCCCGAATCGCTGAAACCGACCTCCCGCGCGGCCCGGCTTTCGAGCCGCGTGCGGTAGCTGCCGGTTTCCGGTGGTACCTAAAACGAACCGCTAAAATAGGATTGTAGCGGCGCGACTTCAAGCGTTCCCGTACGGAGGGCTTCCAGCGCCGCGACGGCCGCGGCGGCCCCGGCCATGGTCGTGTAATGGGGGACGCCTTGGGTCAGGGCGGACCGGCGGATCGAGAAACTGTCGGCGATGGCCTGCGCGCCTTCGGTGGTGTTGATGATCAGCTGGACCTCGCTGTTGAGGATCGCGTCGACGCAATGCGGCCGGCCCTCCAACACCTTCTTGACCTTCTTCACCTTCAGCCCGGCCGCCTTCAAATGCGTGGCCGTGCCGCCGGTGGCCATCAGCCCGAAGCCGAGGCCGCACAGCCGCCGGGCCAGATCGACGACGTTCTCCTTATCGCGATCCTTGACCGAGATGAACACCGTCCCCGACTCCGGCAGGCGCGCCCCCGAGGCGAGCTGCGATTTGGCGAACGCCCGCTTGAAATCCGTATCCAGCCCCATGACTTCGCCGGTCGACTTCATTTCCGGGCCGAGGATGACGTCGACGCCGGGGAAGCGGGCGAACGGAAAAACCGCTTCCTTGACAGCCACATGGGCCGGCTTGGCCACCGCCGGCAGGTCGAAGCCCGCCAGCTTGGCCCCGGCCATCACCTGGGCGGCGATCTTGGCGATCGGCACGCCGGTGGCCTTGGCGACGAACGGCACGGTGCGGCTGGCCCGCGGGTTGACCTCCAGGATGTAGATGTCGGCGCCCTTGACCGCGAACTGCACGTTCATCAGCCCGACCACGTCGAGCGCCCGGGCCAGGTCGACGGTCTGGCGGCGGATTTCGGCGACGACCTCGTTGGACAGGGAATACGGCGGCAGAGAACAGGCCGAATCGCCGGAATGCACGCCCGCCTCCTCGATATGCTGCATGATCCCGGCGACGTAGACGTCGGTGCCGTCGCAGATCGCATCGACGTCGATCTCGATGGCGTCCTGCAGGTAGGAGTCGAGCAGCACCGGGTTCTTGCCGGAGACCTTCACCGCCTGGGTGATGTAGCGCAGCAGGGCCGGGTGGTCGTGGACGATCTCCATGGCCCGGCCGCCCAGCACGTAGGACGGGCGCAGCACCAGCGGGAAGCCGATCTCGTCGGCGACCTTCTGTGCCTCTTCCAGCGACCGGGCGATGCCGTTGGCCGGCTGGCGCAGGTCGAGCTTCCTGAGCAGGGCCTGGAAACGCTCGCGGTCCTCGGCCAGGTCGATGGCGTCGGGCGAGGTGCCGAGAATCGGAATCTGATGGGCCTCCAGGGCGGCGGCGAGCTTCAGCGGGGTCTGGCCGCCGAGCTGCACGATGACGCCGACGAACTCGCCGTTGGCCGATTCGGCGCGGATCAGTTCGATCACGTCCTCGGCGGTCAGCGGCTCGAAATACAGCCGGTCGGAGGTGTCGTAATCGGTCGAGACGGTCTCCGGGTTGCAGTTGACCATGATGGTCTCGAACCCGGCGTCCTTCAGCGCATAGGCGGCGTGGACACAGCAATAGTCGAACTCGATGCCCTGGCCGATGCGGTTCGGGCCGCCACCGAGGATGGCGATCTTCTTGCGCGGCGAGGGATCGACCTCGCTTTCCGGCGGGTTCACGCCGTCGCCCTCGTAGGACGAATACATATAAGGCGTCTGCGACGGGAACTCGGCGGCGCAGGTGTCGACCCGCTTGTAGACCGGATGCACGTCCAGCACCTCGCGGCGGAAGCCGACTTCCTTGAGGCTTTTGCCGGTCAGTTCCGACAAGCGTTCATCGGAGAAGCCCATCGCCTTGATCCGGCGCATCGCCGGGGCGTCGCCGGGCAGGCCGCCGGCCTTGAGCTTGGCCTCGATCTCGACCAGGTGTTCGATCTGGCGCAGGAACCAGGGATCGAACTTGGTGACCGCCTGGATCTCCTCCATTGTCATGCCCTGGCGGTAAGCCTGGGCGATGATCAGAAGCCGGTCCGGGCCCGGCACGGCCAAAGCGGCCCGGATGACGTCCTTGTTGGCGCCGTAGCCCTCGGCCCCCTCGATGACCACCTCGTTCAGGCCGGTCAGTCCGGTCTCCATGGAGCGCAGGCCCTTCTGCAGGGATTCGGCGAAATTGCGGCCGATCGACATGGCCTCGCCGACCGACTTCATCGAGGTGGTCAGCAGCGGCGCGGTGCCGGGGAACTTCTCGAAGGTGAAGCGCGGGATCTTGGTGACCACGTAGTCGATGGTCGGCTCGAACGCCGCCGGCGTGACGCCGGTGATGTCGTTCATCAATTCGTCGAGGGTATAGCCGACGGCCAGCTTGGCGGCGATCTTGGCGATCGGGAAGCCGGTCGCCTTCGAGGCCAGGGCCGAGGAGCGCGAGACGCGCGGGTTCATCTCGATGATGACCAGCCGGCCGGACTCCGGATCAATGGCGAACTGCACGTTGGACCCGCCGGTGTCGACGCCGATCTCGCGCAGCACCTGGATCGAGGCGTTGCGCAGGATCTGGTATTCCTTGTCGGTCAGGGTCAGGGCCGGCGCCACGGTGATCGAATCGCCGGTGTGGATGCCCATCGGATCGATGTTCTCGATCGAGCAGACGATGATGCAGTTGTCCGCCGAATCGCGGACGACCTCCATCTCGTATTCCTTCCAGCCGAGCACCGATTCCTCGACCAGCACCTGGTGGACCGGCGACTTGGCCAGGCCGCCGCTGACGATCTGATCGTATTCCTCGCGGTTATAGGCGATGCCGCCGCCTTCGCCGCCCAGGGTGAAGCTCGGCCGGATGACCATCGGCAGGCCGATGTCCTCCAGCGCCTCGCGGGCCTCCTCCATGGTGTGGACCAGGGCGCTCTTCGGGCTTTCCAGGCCGATGGCGTCCATCGCCTCGCGGAACTTCAGCCGGTCCTCGGCCTTGGCGATGACGTCGGCGTCGGCGCCGATCATCCGCACGCCGTATTTCTCCAGCACGCCCGAGTGGAAGAGGTCCATGGCGGCGTTCAGGCCGGTCTGCCCGCCCATGGTCGGCAGCAGGGCGTCCGGCTTCTCGCGGGCGATGATCTTCTCCAGCATGTCGGTCTGGATCGGCTCGATGTAGGTGGCATCGGCCATGCTCGGATCGGTCATGATGGTTGCCGGGTTCGAGTTGACCAGGATGACCCGGTAGCCTTCCTCGCGCAGCGCCTTGCAGGCCTGGGCGCCGGAATAGTCGAACTCGCAGGCCTGACCGATAATGATCGGCCCGGCCCCGATGATCATGATGGACTTGATGTCGGTGCGTTTGGGCATGGCTTAGGACCGAACCACAGAGACACAGAGACACAGAGAAAGCATGCGTACCGCTACACTCTTCACAGAACGATCCTCCGGATGCCGTCCTTGAGAACGGCGCTGTTGAAGTTCAGCAGCAGCCCACGGCGCAGGCCACTCAATTTCAGGTATGTCATCAATTGTGCCTCATGGACGGGCAGGATTCTCTCTACCGTTTTCAATTCGACGATCAGTTTCTCGGCGACGACGATATCCATTCGATAACCGCAATCGAGGTTTACGTCCTTGTATCTCACAGGTAAGGGCACTTGTCGGCGGAAGACGACGTCGTTGTGAGAGAGTTCGTGACACAGGCATTCCTCATAGGCGGATTCAAGCAGTCCCGGTCCCAAAACCCGATGGACTTCGATAGCGAAGCCAATGACCTGACCGGTCATAGGATCGCGTGCGCTATCGTCAGCCACCTGTCTCATTTCAAAATCTCTGTGTCTCTGTGCCTCTGTGGTTCAAATTTCCCTGCTTTCGAACCGCCTTTATTTCTTCTTCCCGATCAGGTCGATGAAGCGGTGGAAGAGATAATGGCTGTCCTGCGGGCCGGGGCTGGCCTCGGGGTGGTACTGGACCGAGAACACCGGCTTGCCGTCGAGGCGGATGCCTTCGTTGGTCTTGTCGAACAGCGAGACGTGGGTCTCGACCACGCCGGCGGGCAGCTTGTCGCGGTCGACCACGAAGCCGTGGTTCTGGCTGGTGATCTCCACCTTGCCGGTCTCCAGGTCCTTGACCGGATGGTTGGCGCCGCGATGGCCGAGATGCATCTTGAAGGTCGGCGCGCCGAGCGCCCGGGCGAGCATCTGGTGGCCGAGGCAGATGCCGAAGATCGGCAGCTCCTTTTCCAGCAAGCCCTGGATCATCGGCACGGCGTATTCGCCGGTCGCCGCCGGATCGCCGGGGCCATTGGACAGGAACACGCCGTCCGGATCATGCGCCAGCACGTCCTCGGCGGTCGAGGTGGCGGTGACCACCGTGACCCGGCAGCCCGCGTTGGCCAGGCAGCGCAGGATGTTGCGTTTGGCCCCGTAGTCGACGGCGACGACGTGGTATTTCGGATCGGCTTGTTTGCCGTAGCCGGCGCCGAGCGTCCAGGTCGTCTCGTCCCAGGCCGAGGTCTGGGCGCTGGTCACGTCCTTGGCCAGGTCCATGCCCTCCAGGCCGGGCCAGTCGCGGGCCGCGGCGAAGGCGGCTTCGAGGTCGATTTCGCCCTTGGGATCGAAGACCACGGCGCCCTTGGGCGCGCCATGATCGCGGATGCGGCGGGTCAGCCGGCGGGTGTCGACGCCGGTCAGCCCGGTCAGCCCGTGCGACTTCAGCCAGGCGTCGAGGTGCTGGGCGGCGCGCCAGTTGGACGGCTCGGTGATGCCGGCGCCGAGGATGCAGCCCCGGGCGGCCGGGGTCAGCGTCTCGATGTCCTCGGGGTTGGTCCCGACGTTGCCGATATGCGGAAAGGTGAAGGTGATGATCTGCCCGGCGTAGGAGGGATCGGTCATGATCTCCTGGTAGCCGGTGATCGAGGTGTTGAAACAGACCTCGCCGACCGAAAGCCCCGGCGCGCCGGCGCCAAGGCCCCAGAAGACCTCGCCGTCGTCCAACACCAGGGCCCCGTTGGCATGCGGGGGGCGGACAGTGGCTTTCAATGTATTGGTCATGGTGTGGCGGGTTCCAAAAAAGCCGCTCCGGCGCGATCTGGCGCTCGGCGCGGCTTTCGTTACGCCCGTCGAAGCGGGGGCGGCTGGCCCCGGACGCCCCACGGGCAAGACGGCGGCGCACGGAAATCGGCGATGTGATAAGCAAAATACGTGCCGAGGTCAACCCCCGGACCTTTTAAAAAATCTCATTTATTTCAATACGTTAATCGGAAATAACAGGTTTGCTTTTTTCCGAGACTTTGTATACCGTTCGCCGTTCTTGACCACAGCCCAAATGAGGCCACCATGTTGCGAGACCGCTTCAAGGAGTCGTTGGCGGAAGCAATGAAGGCCCAGGACGAGATTTCGGTCTCTACGTTGCGCCTGATTCTCGCGGCGCTGAAAGACCGGGAAATCGCCGCGCGCAGCAAGGGCAGCACCGCCTGCCCCGACGACGACGCCATCATGGACCTGTTGCAATCGATGGTCCGGCAGCGCCGGGAAAGCATCGGCCTTTACCAGACGGCCCAGCGTCCCGACCTCGCCGAGCGGGAGCAGAAGGAAATCGAGGTCATCGAACGGTTCCTGCCGCGCCAGCTGACCGGCGAGGAGCTGGAGGCCGCGGTGAAGGAGACCATCGCCGAGATCGGCGCCGAATCGCTGAAGGACATCGGCCGGACCATGGGGGCGCTCAAGGAGCGCTACGCCGGGCAGATGGACTTCGCCAAGGCCAGCGCCGTGGTGAAGGAGCAGCTCGGCTAGGCCGGTCGGCGGACTTGTCCCCGTAATTCAACCAATTCACCGCGCTTTTCAGGCCCGGCTTTCCGGCATTCGTGCAATAAAGGAGCCTCGCGGAGGCTGCCATCGGCGGCCCCCGTGCCTATATGCATGGAAAGAAACAGCTTTTATTCGGATGTCTTCGTTCACGCCCCAGTTCCTGGATGAGTTGCGCGCCCGCATTTCCCTCGAGGACGTGGTCGGCCGCCGCGTGAAACTGATCCGCCGGGGGCGCGAATATGTCGGCCTGAGCCCCTTCCAGAAGGAGAAGACGCCGTCCTTCACCGTGGTGCCGGACAAGGGGTTCTACCATTGCTTCAGTTCGGGCGAGCACGGCGACGTCATCGACTTCGTGATGAAGACCGAGGGGCTGACCTTTCCCGAGGCGGTGGAACGGCTGGCCGGGCAGGCCGGGATGGAGATTCCGGTCGATTCGCCGGAGGAGCGTGAGCGGGCCAAGCAGCGCCAGTCCCTGCAGGACGTACTGGAAACCGCCGCCGACCATTTCGCCAAGATGCTGCGCATGCCCGAGGGGCGGCAGGCCCTGGCCTACCTGAAGGACCGCGGGCTGACCGACGAGACCATCGCGAAGTTTAGGCTCGGATTCGCGCCGGAGTCGAACACCACGCTGAAGACCGCCCTGGCCCGGACCGGGGTTTCCGAGGACATGATGCTGGCCACCGGGCTGATCCGCAAGCCGGACGACGGCCGGGCGCCCTACGACTATTTCCGCCGCCGGGTGATCTTCCCGATCACCGACCGGCGCGGCCGGGTGATCGCCTTCGGCGGACGCATCCTGGGCGACGGCGAGCCGAAATACCTGAACTCGCCGGAATCGCAGCTTTTCGTGAAGCGCCATGTGCTCTACGGCCTGGGGCAGGCCCTGAAGGACGCCCGCGACGCCGGGACGATGATCGTCACCGAGGGCTATATG
>Ga0207799_100323_pt1 | contig 24026 bp, 24 predicted proteins | sample TtanPargueraPR_4_FD_187742 | JGI IMG/M metagenome (GOLD analysis project Ga0207799, IMG submission 187742) | Aerobic enrichment media microbial communities from Bioluminiscent Bay, La Parguera, Puerto Rico - Tt and M2 (SPAdes) | ecosystem: Environmental > Aquatic > Marine > Unclassified ...
CGGCGGTGCCGCAGGTGACGGAGGTGACCTGCGTCAACCGCCGTCTCATCCACAACCCCAAGCCGGTGCTGACTCCGCCGATGCTGGAACTGATCTACGGCGTCCATCGTGACGACTGCCCGATGGAGACGTTCATCCACGACATGTCGCGCGTGCTGCCGATGGCCGCGGGGCGGCATCCGCACCGGCACGAGGCCGCCAATGCTTGAGGTGCTGGCCTATCCGTTCATGCAGAAGGCGCTGCTTGCAGTCGTCCTGGTCAGCCTCGCCTGCGGCATCGTCGGCGCGCTGGTCGTCGTCAACCGCATGACCTTCCTGGCCGGCGGCGTCGCCCATGCCGGATACGGCGGCGTCGGGCTGGCCTTCTTCGCCGGCTGGCCGGTGATGGTCACGGCGACGCTGTTCGCCCTCGGCGCCGCGATCCTGGCGGCGTTGGTCACCCTGCGCGAACGCGAACGCCTGGACGTCGCGGTGGGCCTGCTGTGGGCCGGCGGCATGGCCTTCGGCGTGCTGCTGCTCGACCTCACGCCCGGCTACAACGTCGACCTGATGAGCTACCTGTTCGGCTCGATCCTGGCGATCGGCACGGATGTCCTGAAAACCATGGCGGTCAGCGTGGGCGTGCTGGTGGCGGTCGTGGTGGCGTTCTACCGGCCGCTGCTGGCGATCTCGGCCGACCGCGAGTTCGCTCGCGTGCGCGGCCTGCCGGTCGCGGCGGTCCATATCCTGCTCGTCGCCACCATCGCCCTGGCGGTGATGACCGCGGTTCCGGCCATCGGGCTGATCCTGGTCATCGCCCTGCTGACCATCCCGGCCTACCTGGCCGAAATGACGGCGCGCTCGCTGGGAGCGATGATGGCCACGGCGGCTTTCTGGGCGCTGACCTTCTCGCTGTCCGGCCTGGCGCTGGCCTATGCCTTCGACCTGACGTCGGGGGCGGTCATCGTCGCCGTCGCGGTGTTCACCCTCGCCCTTGCCGAAGGCCTGCGGCTCGGGTTCCGCCACATGCGCGAAGCCCCGGCGGAGATCACGCCGCGATAGGTCCGCCGGCCGCGAGGATCCGGAGCATCCGCCCGGCCTTCCCCGCCCCGGGCAAGAGGGCCTAGGGCTTTTCGGGGACGCGGGCCCAGATCATGAAGGTCGGCCAGGTGAAGGAATAGCGCAGATACCAGGCCAGATTGCGCCGCTGGACCGCACGGAGGGCGGCGAGATCCCGGGCTCCCTGGACCTCCAGCCCGGCGCGGGTCAGCAGTTCCTCCACCTCGTTCGGCCGCGTGCCGCTGCCGAACGGCAAACGCCGCCGCAGGTCGGCCTCGTAGCCGGGGACCGCCCCCTCGCGCCATGTCCGGTGGAGGGTTCGCATGACCCCGGCCAGCTTCCTGAGCCATCCCTGATAGACCCACAAGCCGTCGATGACGAGGATGACGCCGCCGCCCCTGACGACCCGGGCCCATTCGCGCACCGCGCGCTCGGGATCGGGCAGGGTCCACAGGGCATACCGGCAGACGACGCCATCGAAGGATCGGTCGGGGAACTGCAGGTCCTCGGCGTCGCCGAGGGCGAAATCCGGCGCGTCCGCCATCGCCGCCGCCCGTTCCTGGGCCAGGCCCAGCATGTTCGGGCTCAGATCGATGCCGTTCATCCGGTGGCCCAGCTCGTGCAGGGCGAAGGAGAGGAACCCGGTCCCCGTGCCGACATCGAGCAGCTTGCGGGGCTCGGGGCCGAGGGCCGCGGACAGTTCCTCTTTCCAGGCCGCGACCTCCCCGGGGCTCTGCCAGCCCGGCGCCGGACGGTCGTAGAAGGTTGCCGTCCGGTCCCAGTAGTGCCGGATGCGGTCCTTGGTTCCGTCCACGCCGGTCGTCAGGACGCCGTCGGTCATGGTTGTGCCCTTGTGCTGTCCAGAATCCACACGCCGCGATAGGGCACCGGCATGAAGCGCTCGTGGAAGGACCGCAGGTCCGCCTCGGGGTCGAGATCGGCGAAAGCCTCCGGATAGAACCATTTCGCGAACGCCTCCATCGCGACGAAGTTGTAAAGATGGAAGCAGAAGCCGTGATAGATGCTGTGGACCTTGCCCTGTTTGACCGCCTTCAAGGACTCCCAGCCCGAACGCTTCTCGAACCCCTTCAGAAGCGAGACCGAGTCATCCTTCTCGGCGAAGTAGCCGATGCGCATGGCGCCGGGCGTCTTCGGCCAATAGGAGCCGGGAATGATGATATGGTCGGGGTCGCGGGACAGCAGGTATTCGGGATTGATCTGCCCCGTGCGCTCGATGACGCCCTCGGCGATGTTCAGGCCGCCGGACCGCTTGACGACGGCGCCCCAACCGTTGTCGCCATAGGTCGTGCTGTATTCCTGGGGCCCCTTGAAGCCGGTCTCGATGTAGACCGAAGGCGGCGCGGTCTTGATCCCGGCCAGACGGGTCTCCACCCGAGCGACCGATTCCTCGAACACCGAGGCGATCTCCTCGGCCCGGGCCTCCTTGCCGAACAGGCGCCCCATCAGGCGCAGGCTGGCCGGCGGGTTGTCGAGCGGTTCCTTCCAGAAATCGAGCACGACCACCGGGATGCCGGCCGCCTTCAGCTTGGCCCGATCCTCTTCCGTCGATTTGCTCATCCACAACGGCATGAACACCGCGTCGGGGGTCAAGGCGATCACCTTCTCGACGCTGAAGGTGTTCTTGTAGGTGTAGCCGACATCCGGGACGTCCGCGATGGCCGGGTAGCGGCTGGCGAAATGGTCGTAGCTGTCGCGGTCCATCATCTCCAGGTCATAGGCCCAGCCGACGACGGGCTTCAGGAAATCATCTCCCAGCACCGCCGCGAATTCGTGGACGGAGCGGGAGCTCATCAGGACGATCCGCTTCAGGGGAACCTGCAGCGTGACGCTTTGCCCGGACAGGTCGGTGACGGTCATCGTTTCGCCGGCCGTCGCCGGCAAGGCCAGCAGGACGCCGAACAAAACTCCGGCAAGACGTTTCCACAAACGCATTTCGAGACTCCTCTCGTATTCCTTTTTCAGACGGCGCGGAGCGGCGTGACCTTGGGCACGCCGGCGGCCGACATCTCCACTTCGGCTTCGATTCCGTAGACGTGTTTCAGGGCCGCCGGGGTCAGAACCCGGGCGGGCGCGCCCTGATCGTGGATCCGGCTTTGATGGAGGACGACCATCGAATCGGCGAAAATCGCCGCCAGGTTCAGATCGTGCAGGGCAATCAGGGTCGTCAGGCCGCTCCGGGCGGTGATCCCGCGCACCAGATCGAGCATTTCCAGGGAATTGCGGATGTCCAGATTGCTCGTCGGCTCGTCGAGGAGCAGAAGGCGCGGCTGGCGGACCAGCGCCTGGGCGAGGAAAACCAGCTGCCGTTCGCCGCCGCTGAGCCGGTCGATGGGGCGCTCGGCGAGGCGGGCCATCCCGACCAGGTCGAGCGCGGCCGAGGCGCGATCCAGTTCGCAGCGGCGGACCCGCCAGGACAGGTCGTGGACGAGCCCGACCAGGACGGTCTCGAACACGCTGAGCGCGGCCTCGGCGACCAAGTTCTGCGGCATGTAGCCGATGCGAGCCCAGCGCCGACAAGGCGCCATGGCGGCCAGGTCCTCGCCGTCGAAGGCGACGCGGCCACGAAACCGCTCGATGCCGGCGACGCAGCGCAGGAGCGTCGACTTGCCCGAGCCGTTCGGCCCGAGGACCGCGGTGACCTGGCCGGGGGCGGCGCGAAGCTCGACCCCGTCGAGGACGGGGGCCTCGCCGTAGCCGAATCCCAGGCCGTGGACATCCAGGCTCATCCGTCCCTCCGGCGGCGGGCGGCGATGATCCACAGGAAGAACGGCACGCCCGCGAGAGAGGTGACGATGCCGATGGGGAAGATGGCGCCGGGCAGGATCAGCTTGCTGGTCAACGAGGCGAAGGACAGCAGCAGCATGCCGGTCAGCAGCGCGCCGGCGGTGAAATAGCGCTGGTCCTCGCCGACCAGCGTGCGGGCGACATGGGGCGCGATCAGGCCGACGAAGCCGATGGTCCCGACGAAACTCACCGCGGTGGCGGTCATGACCGAGATGATCAGCATGACCTTGAAGCGCAGGCGCTCGGTATCGATGCCCAGGCTCCGGGCATGATCGTCACCCAGTTTCAGCGCCGTCAGCCGCCAGGCATCGGCCGCGAGCGCCGCCAGACAGAGCCCCAGAATGGCGGCGACGACCCCGGTCTTGATCCAGGTGGCCTTATAGAGGCTGCCGAACATCCAGAAGACGATGGCCTGCAGGGCTTCCTCGGTCGCCAGGTACTGGAGCAGGGCCAGCAGCGATTGGAACAGGAACAGCATCGCGATGCCGGCCAGGATCAGGGTATCGACGCTCAGGCGCCGGGACCGGGCCAGCAGGACGATGGTCATGCAGGTCAGGAGCGAAAAGACGAAGGCGTTGAGGGGGATCAGGTATTCGCCCGCGCCGGGAAGCAGGCCGAACCCGAACACGATCGCCAGCGCCGCCCCGAAACTCGCCCCCGCCGAGACGCCCAGCGTGTAGGGACTGGCCAGCGGATTGGCCAGGATGGTCTGCATATAGGCGCCCGCGACCCCCAGGGTCGCCCCCACCGCCAACGCCATGACCGCCGTCGGCAGGCGGATGGACCAGACGATGAAATGGTGCGACGTCGAGGCCCCGGCGGGCGCGAACAGGGCGCCGAACACGTCGCCGAGGGAGAGCCATGCGGGCCCGCTGAGCACATCGAGCACGAACAGCACGCAGCACCCCATGGCCAGCAGCGCGAGATGCCGCCGCTTGCGCGCCGCCGCCGCCAGGAAGGAGCCCTGTGTCGACGGCAGCCCGTTCCGGGAACCCGCAAGCGGGGAACGCGAACGGGGATCGCTTTGATTGCATCCATCCATGGGGGAAACGGGCGCCGACCGAAGTATGAAAAATTCAGTAATCGTATGATAGTAGTAGCCAGGGCTGGATTCGCTGTCAACGCCGTTCGCGCAAGGGCACCTCCGGCCACCTGCCGGCCGTTCCCGCTACCCGGGGGTGAAAAGCCCGGCCTGAAAGAACGCGGAAGGTCGCTTTTCCGCGAAAAATCCCGTTTATCCACAAACCCGTCCTTGATCTTTTTCTAAGAATAACTATAAATTACTACTTCGGAATTCGTTCCAATTTAGGAGCGGCCAGTTTAGGGGTTGGAGGCTCATGGATACCGGCGAACCGGATATCGCGTCCCGCATGGCGCATTTCGAGCGCGCCTGCCGCGACGCGGGGGCCAAGCTGACCCATCAGCGGGCGGAGATCTTCCGCGAGGTGGCGTGCACCGGCGACCATCCGGACGCCGAGACCGTCTACCAGCGGGTGCGCACGCGCATCCCGACCGTCTCGCTCGATACCATCTACCGGACACTTTGGCTGCTGGTCGACCTGGGCCTGATCCAGACCCTGGGGCAGGGCCGCGACCGCGCGCGGTTTGACGCCAACCTGGACCGGCACCACCATTTCGTCTGCGTCAAATGCGGCGCGACGAAGGACTTCTACAGCACGGACTTCGACGAACTGGCCCTGCCGGACTCGTTGAAGGAGATCGGGCACGCCGAGGCCACTCAGGTCGAGGTGCACGGCGTTTGCCTCGACTGCGCGAAAAAGGACGGCAACACGGCCAATTAGCGGAAAACCGGACGGGAGAAAGGAGGTGGATCGACGGAAATCCAAAAACCTTTTCTTTAAAGCGTTCACAATCGAAGTTGGGGAATGAAGGAGAGAGTCATGGCTCAATCGCAAAAGGAAGTGCAGGAAGGCGGCGGCGGCGGTTGCCCGGTGGCCCATGGGCCGATGACCGGCCGCGGCACATCGAACCGCGACTGGTGGCCGAACCAGTTGAAGCTGAACATCCTGCGCCAGCATACGTCCAAGTCCAATCCGATGGGCGAGGACTTCGACTACGCCGAGAAATTCAAGAAGCTCGACCTGAAGGCAGTCAAGGACGACCTCTTCGCGCTGATGACGGACTCGCAGGACTGGTGGCCGGCCGACTTCGGGCACTACGGCGGGCTGTTCATCCGCATGGCCTGGCACAGCGCCGGCACCTACCGGACCGGTGACGGCCGCGGCGGCGGCGGAACCGGCAACCAGCGGTTCGCGCCGGTCAACAGCTGGCCGGACAACGTCAGCCTCGACAAGGCGCGGCGGCTGCTCTGGCCGGTCAAACAGAAGTACGGCGACAGCATCTCGTGGGCCGACCTGATCATCCTGGCCGGCAACTGCGCCCTGGAATCGATGGGCTTCAAGACCTTCGGTTTCGCCGGCGGCCGCGAGGACATCTGGCATCCGGAAGAGGACATCTACTGGGGCGCCGAAAAGGAATGGCTGGCGACCAGCGACAAGCCCGACAGCCGCTATTCCGGCGAACGCGACCTGCAGGATCCGCTGGCGGCGGTGCAGATGGGGCTGATCTACGTCAACCCGGAAGGCCCCGACGGCAACCCGGACCCGATCGCCTCGGGCAAGGACGTGCGCGAAACCTTCGCCCGCATGGCGATGAACGATTACGAGACCGTGGCGCTCACCGCCGGCGGCCACACCTTCGGAAAATGCCACGGCGCGGGCGATGCCGCCAGTGTCGGTCCCGAGCCGGAAGCCGCGCCGCTCGAGGAAATGGGCCTGGGCTGGAAATCCAGCCACGGCACCGGCAAGGGGGGCGACACCATCACCAGCGGTCTGGAAGGCGCCTGGACGCCGAACCCGACGCAATGGAACATGGACTATTTCGACATGCTGTTCGGCAACGAGTGGGAACTGGTGAAGAGCCCCGCCGGCGCCCAGCAGTGGCAGCCCAAGGTCTCGACCGACAAGAACATGGCGCCGGCCGCCGACGATGCGTCGAAGAAGGTGCCGATCATGATGACCACGGCCGACATGTCGATGCGCATGGACCCGATCTACGAGCCGATCTCGCGGCACTTCCACGAGAACCCGGACGAGTTCGCCGACGCCTTCGCCCGGGCCTGGTTCAAGCTGACCCACCGCGACATGGGTCCGAAGACCCGCTACCTCGGCCCGGAAGTGCCGGAAGAAGACCTGCTGTGGCAAGACCCGATCCCGCCGGTCGATCATGAACTGATCGACGACAAGGATGTCGCCGACCTCAAGGCGAAGATCCTGGGATCCGGACTTTCCGTATCCGAACTGGTCTACGCGGCCTGGGCGGCGGCTTCGACCTTCCGCGGTTCCGACATGCGCGGCGGCGCCAACGGGGCACGCATCCGCCTCGAACCGCACCGGAGTTGGGAATCGACCCAGCCCGCCCTGAAGGCGGTCGACACCCTGGAGGGCATCCAGAAGGCGTTCAACGAAGCCCAGTCCGGCGGCAAGAAGGTGTCGCTGGCCGACTTGATCGTCCTCGGCGGCTGCGCCGCGATCGAGAAGGCGGCGAAGGACGCCGGGCACGACGTGAAGGTTCCCTTCGCGCCGGGCCGCATGGACACCACCCAGGAGCTGACCGACGTCGAGGCCTTCGCGGTGCTCGAACCGGAAGCCGACGGCTTCCGCAACTACGAGCGGGCGAAGTACACCGTCTCGGCCGAGGAGATGCTGGTCGACAAGGCGCAGTTGCTTACCCTGACAGCGCCGGAAATGACGGTGCTGGTCGGCGGAATGCGGGCCCTGAACGCCAACTACGGCGGGTCGCAGCATGGCGTCTTCACCAAGCGGCCGGGGCAGTTGACCAACGACTTCTTCGTCAACCTGCTCGACATGGGCACGGAATGGCATCCGACCACGATGGACGCCGACGTGTTCGAGGGGCTGGACCGCAAGACCGGCGAGGTCAAGTGGACCGGCACCCGAGTCGACCTGATCTTCGGGTCGAACTCCGAGCTGCGGGCCCTTTCCGAGGTCTACGGCTGCGCGACCAACGAGAAGAAGTTCGTCGCCGACTTCATTGCCGCCTGGACCAAGGTGATGAACGCCGACCGTTTCGATCTGGCCTGATTTCCAGAGGAGCGTTTCAATAGAGCGGGGGCGGCCCTTCAGGGCCGCCCTTAGCTTTTGCGCTATGGGCTTGCTTCGTGCCCCGTCCTTCGTTAGGTCATTGGCGGGGAGGCCCCAGGTTCACAGGCAACGAGAAAAGCGATGAAGCACAGCGCAGATGCCCTCCGGCGGATGAAAGCCGTCACCCCGATCCCGATGCTGACGGCCTACACCACGCCGGTCGCCCGCGCCCTGGAGACGGCGGGGGTACCGGTCCTGCTGGTCGGCGACACGGTCGGCATGGTCGAGATGGGGTTCGACAGCACCCGCCAGGTCACCATGGACCATATGTGCTATCACGTCGGCGCGGTGCGCCGGGGCGCGCCGGAGACGCATATCGTCGGCGACCTGCCCTACGGCAGCGACACCACCCCGGAAGTCGCCCTGCACAACGCCGAGAAATTGGCCGACGCGGGGGCCGACAGCGTCAAGCTGGAAGGGCCGAAATACGAGATCATCCGCCATTTGGTGGCGAACGGCATTCCGGTCATCGGCCACACCGGCCTGACCCCGCAGACCGCGCCCGACTTCAAGCAGGTCGGCCGCGAGGACGCCGAGGCCGAGCGGATCGCCAAGGAGGCACGGGGCATCGCCGAGGCCGGGGCTTTCCTGATCGTCCTGGAGCACATCCCCAATACCCTGGCCGAGGCGATCACCCGGGAAATCGCCATCCCGACCATCGGGATCGGCGCCGGGCCGGACTGCGACGGGCAGGTGCTGGTGATCAACGACGTCCTCGGCATCGGCGACCGCTGGCCGCCGTTCTCGCGCCAGTACGCCTATGTCGGCAAGACCATCGTCGAGGCCGCCGAGACCTACATCCGGCAGGTGACCGAACGGTCATATTAGGGCCGCATTTACCGATCAGAATCGGCCTCGGAAAAATGGAGGATTTGTCCGTGCGTTTGCCGATTGTTCTGTCCGCAACCCTGCTGAGCGCCGCCACCTGGAGCGGGGTCGCCCTTGCCCAATCCGGCACGGCCTGGACCTACGAGCATTGCATCGAAACCCATGACGCCTGCATCGCCGGCTGCCGGGCCGAACACGACGACGGCAAGGGCGGGGCGGGCTGCATCGCCGCCTGCGCGACCCAGGAAATGCAGTGCGTGACCGGCGAGGCGGCCAGCGAGGTCACCCCCTGGCTCGAACGCAAGAAGGAAGAGCTTGAGGACTTCCTCGACGACTTCCTCCGCGACCTGCCGAACGGGGAAGGACAAGAACCACCAGGCCCGTCGGGCGACAACGGCATCACGACCTGATCAGCCGCCCCGCTCGCGTTCCTGCAGCGCGCGCTTGCGCCAGAGCCCCCAGAGGAACCCCGCCAGATCGCCCGAGCCCCTGACCATCCGGTGGCAGGGGACGACGACCCCCAACCTGTTCACGGCGCAAGCCGCACCGACCGCGCGCGCCGCCGATTTGGGGCGGCCGAGACGCGCCGCCAGCTCGGCATAGGTGCGCGTCTCGCCGACCGGGATTTCCATCAGCGCCCGCCAGACCTTCTGCTGGAACGGCGTGCCCCGCATGTCGAGGGTAACCGGTGCGGCCGGTTCGCGCGGCGTATCGACGCGGGCGGCGATGGCGGCGATCCAGCCCGCACACTGGGTGTCGGCGGGTTCGAGCGGGACGCCGGGAAAGCGTTCGGCGAGGACGGTTTCCGCCGCGATGCCCCCGTCGAGGAATTCGACCAGACGGACGCCCTTCGCCGTCGCCGCGACAACGATCTCTCCGAGGAACGTCGGGGCGGTACCGTATCGCAGCGGGCCGGTCACGGTTCGGTTTTCCGGCGGCGTCCAGCCACGTAGCGCCACAGCCGTCCGTCGATGGCGGCGAGACCGAGGCCGATCAACGCCATGCCGGCGACATGGCGGGGCAGCAAGGTTTCGCCGAGGAAGGCGATGCCGAGCAGGATCGCGCTGACCGGCACCAGAAAGGTGACGAGCATGATGTTCGTCGCCCCCGCCGATCCCAGGATGCGGAAGAACAGGATATAGGCGACGGCCGTGGACAGCACCGCCAGCCCGGCCACCGCCCCCCAGGTCGCCGGACCGGGCATCGGCAGGGTCCAGGGCCGGTCGACCAGCAGGGCCAAAGGCAGCAGGATCAGGCTCGACCCGCAAACCTGACCGGTCGCCGCCGTCATCGGGGACAGGCCCCAGGCGTTGAACCGCCGGCCGTAGACGCTGGACAGCGCATAGGACAGGGCGGCGCCGAGGAAGGTCAGCGGGGCGATCGCCTCGAGCCCGGCGCCGTGATGGAAGGCCGCGCCGCCGATCATCACCACCACGCCGGAGAAACCAACCAGGACCCCGAGCAGCCGCCCGCCGGTCATCTTCTCGTCCGCCGTCAGCAGGTGCGCGACGACCACGGTGAACAACGGCGTCGTGGCGTTGAGGATGGAGGCGACACCGGAGGCCACGTAGGTCTGTCCCCAGACGATCAGGCTGAACGGGATGACGTTGTTGAGCAGCCCCATGCCGAAGAAGGCCCGCCAGACGCGCCCTTCCGCCGGCAGCCGGAGGCCCCGGACGCTGAGCACCATCAGCAGGACCAATGCCCCGAAGCCGACCCGGAGGACCACCACGGTGAATGTCGGCAGTTCGCGGACCGCCAGCCCATTGAAAAAGAACGACCCGCCCCAGAGCAGGGAAAGAGCGATCAGCATCCCCCATTCGGTCGCGGTCATCGAGCGGTTCGGAGCGGGAGACGTCGCTGGCATGGTGGTCTTTCAGTCGGAAGAGTCGTGAGGCCGCATACTGGCAGACGCACCCTACCCGGTCATTCCGTTTCTTGCGATGGCCTTCGAAGAAGGACCGGTATCGGAAACGGCCCCCTACCGCCTCGGCACCATGAACGGCGAAGTGGTGCGGACGTCGTCGCGGAAGGCGCCCTGCTCGTGGACCGAGGGGAAGGCGCGCTGGTCGCAGTCGCGGCGCGGACAGGTCCGGCACGAGGTACCGATCGGCACCGCCAGGCCGTCGTTGTCCAAATCCATGCCTTCGGCGTAGACCATCTTCGGCGCGTGCTCGATGCGGCAGCCCAGGCCGACCGACATCAGGCGGCGCGACGCCTTGTGCCCGGCCAGGCCCTTCGAGGTCATCCGGGCGATGGAGAAATACTTCTGGCCGTCCGGCGTCTGCGAGATCTGCACGACGATCCGGCCCGGCTCGTTGAACGCCCAGTAGACGTTCCAGCGCGGGCAACTCCCTCCATGGCGCGGGATGCGGATGCCGGACAGCGAGAACCGCTTCGAGATGTTGCCGGCAATGTCGACCCGCAGCAGATGGAATGGGATGCCCCGCGCGCCGGGCCGCTGCAGGGTGGTCAGCCGGTGGCAGACCTGCTCGAAACTGGTGCCGAAGTAGTTGGACAGCAGGTCGGTGTCGTATTTCCAGGCCTCGGCCTGCCGGTGGAAGTCGTCGTAGGGCATCATCAGCGCCCCGGCGAAGTAGTTGGCCAGGGCGGCGCGCAGCAGGCCGTGCGCCGCGTCGCCGACCAGCGCCGCCTCCTCGGTCAGGGTACGGATTTCCGCATCGGCGGCGAGCAGGCCGATCTGGTGGGCGACCTGGAAATTCCGCGTCTCGCGCGGGACATGGCGCGAGACGAGCAGTTCGCGCCGCCCCGGTTCGTAACGCCGGATGACGTCCCGTCCCTCGCGCGGCCCCATCTCGGCCACCCGGACCCCGTAGGCATCCGACAGGAACGCGGACATGCCACGGAACAGGTCGTCCCCGGCCGTCCGGATCTCGGCGGAGACCCGCTCAGCCACCGTCTCCAGTTCGGGGAAATGGTTGACCCGCGCCTGGAAAAAATCCGACACCTGCTCGGCCGGGAAGGCGTCGGCGGCACGCCGCCAGGCATCCCCCTCCTCGCGGCCCTCGTGCAGTTCGGCCAGTTCGTGCGCGTCCTGCGCCGCCTTGCGGTAGGCGTCGTACAGGGTCAGAAAGGCGGCGGCGAAATTGGGATGGGTCTGGGCGAGGTCGCGCACCTCGATATTGGTCAGGTCGTGGGCGATGAGCAGGTCGTCGCTGAGCGCGTCCATCAGGTCCGACAGCACGAAACCGCGCTCGTCGGGCATCAGGTCCTTCAGCGACAGTTCGAAGATCTCGGCCAGTTGCAACAATAGGGGAACCGTCAGGTTGCGCCGGTTGTGCTCGATCAGGTTCAGATAGCTCGGCGAGATGCCGAGCGCCTCGGCGAGCGCCGCCTGGGTCATGTGGCGGTCGCGCCGCAAACGGCGGAGTTTCGCGCCGACTTCCGGGTTGCTGGTCATGGCTGCCTCAACCCTCGCGTTCCCATTGCACGGGGCAAGGAACGCAACAAGATATTTACAATATTTACTATTTAGACTGTCTAAATTTCCAAATCTTTACGTATTAACTCGCTGATTTTGAATATTTTCTTGCGGTTCTGTCAAGTCTTTACTTAGATTACCTCTAAGTCGCGTTCCTAAAAAAGAGCGATACCCCCACAGGATATTCAAGGCAGTATGGGAGACTTCACCATGCCGAGCAATGCCCCCACGATCGACGACGTTTTGGACACCCGCCCGCAGAACGCCCGCACCGATTCCAAGGCCCCGGCCGCCCGCGAAGGCGCTTGGCCTGCGCCGAGCTGGGCCCCGGACCGCTGGGACGGCGTGCGCCGCGACTACGGCCCCGACGCCGTGGCCAAGCTCTCCGGCTCGTTCCGCCAGCGCTACACCCTGGCCGAGATGGGCGCCGAGAAGCTGTGGCGCGGCATCAAGGGCAAGGATCCGTTGCGGGCGCTGGGCGCGACCACCGGCAACCAGGCGATCCAGCAGGTTCGCGCCGGGCTGCGCGCCATCTACCTGTCCGGCTGGCAGGTCGCTGCCGACGCCAACAACGCCGGCAAGATGTATCCGGACCAGAGCCTCTATCCAGCCGACAGCGTGCCCAGCGTGGTCAAGCGGATCAACAACAGCCTGGTCCGCGCCGACCAGATCCAGCAGATGGAGAAGCTGAAGGGCGAGCCCACAACCGAACTCGACTTCATGCTGCCCATCGTCGCCGACGCCGAGGCCGGGTTCGGCGGGCCGCTGAACGCCTTCGAACTGATGAAGGCGATGATCGAGGCAGGCGCCGCCGGCGTGCATTTCGAGGACCAGCTGGCTTCCGAGAAGAAATGCGGACACATGGGCGGCAAGGTCCTGGTGCCGACCAGCACCTTCCTGCGCACCCTGTCGTCGGCCCGGCTGGCCGCCGACGTGATGGGCGTGCCGACCCTGCTGTTCGCCCGCACCGACGCCCAGGCCTCGAAGCTGCTGACCAGCGACATCGACGAGGTCGACCGCCGGTTCATCACCGGCCAGCGGACGGTCGAGGGCTTTTTCCAGACCACCGGCGGGATCGACTATGCCATCGCGCGCGGCCTGTCCTACGCCCCCTACGCCGACCTGATCTGGTGCGAGACCGACACGCCGGACCTGAACGTCGCCCGCGAGTTCGCCCTGGCGATCCGCGCCGAGTACCCGGATCAACTGCTCGCCTACAACTGCTCGCCCTCGTTCAACTGGGCCAAGTACCTGAGCGTCAAGGAGATGGAGAGCTTCCAGGAGAAGCTCGGCGAAATGGGCTACATGTTCCAGTTCGTGACGCTTGCCGGGTTCCACAGCCTGAACCTGGCGACCTTCGAACTGGCCCGCGCCTACGCCGACCGCGGCATGGCCGGCTATTCCGAACTGCAGGAACGCGAATTCGCCCGCGAGGAAGACGGTTATACGGCGACCCGCCATCAGCGCGAAGTGGGCACCACCTACTTCGACGAGGTGTCGCAGACGGTGACCGCCGGCAAGTCCTCGACCACCGCCATGGCCGGATCGACCGAGGCGGCGCAGTTCTAGACCTCTGAAACTATCGTTCCCGGAGCCTTGTCTCCATTTCAGGGCGGGGGTTGGTCCCACCATCCCCGCCCTTTTTTTTCTTTCTTTTCCGCCATGCGCCAATCCCGGCGCGGGCCTCTTGACCGGTTCGCGCATTCGTTCCAAGCTGTTGGAATGGTGGAAAAACCCAGCTACATGGAACACGCGCTAAAGCACGCCCACGAGGCGGGTATGCGCGGCGAGGTGCCGGTCGGCGCGGTCCTGGTCGACGCGTCGTCGGGCGCGATCATCGCCGCCGCCGGGAACCGGGTCGAGGAAATCGGCGATCCGACCGCCCATGCCGAACTGGTCGTCATCCAGGAAGGGGCGCGAAGATACGGCCGCCCCCGGCTCGCCGCCTGCGATCTTTACGTCACGCTGGAGCCCTGCCCCATGTGCGCCGCCGCCATCGCCGCCGCCCGCATCCGCCGTCTCTATTTCGGCGCCTACGATCCGAAGAGCGGCGGGGTCGACCACGGCCCCCGCATCTTCCAGCACGCCACCTGCCACCACAAACCCGAGGTCGTCGGCGGCATCGAGGAAAGCCGCTGCTCGGAACTGCTCAGTTCCTTCTTCCGCGACCTGCGCTGATCCCCGGCAGGGACCGGTCACGTTCCCGTGATCGGCCATAAAACCTATCCCCCATTTCCCCATCTCTCCTTAACCGGAGCGGGAAGATCCCGATCCTTCCGCGCCGTCTCGCCACATGGACAGGGATGGGGAACATGGATCAGGCAATCATCGACCTTTACGACGAGTACACGCATACGCCGCTGGAGCGCCGCGTCTTCCTGAAACGGCTGTCGGTCCTGGCCGGCGGCACCGCCGCGGCGAGCGCGCTGCTGCCGCTGCTGGAGAACAACTACGCCGAGGCCGCGATGGTCATGGAGGACGACCCGCGCCTCGACATCGAGCAGGTGACCTATCCGGCCGGGGAGCAGCAAATCTCCGGCTATCTGGCCAAGCCGAAGGGCGGCTCGAACCTGGGATCCGTCATCGTCATCCACGAGAACCGGGGCCTCAACCCTCATATCCAGGACGTCGCCCGGCGGCTCGGCGCCGAGGGTTTCCTTGCCCTGGCGCCCGACATGCTCTCGCCGATCGGCGGCACGCCCGCCGACGAGGACAAGGCGCGCGAGATGATCGGCACGCTGAACCGGGAGGAAACCATCGCCGGGCTGGCCGCCGCCGTGCCCTACGTGAAGGGCCGCGCCGACGCCTCGGGCAAGGTCGGCTGCGTCGGGTTCTGCTGGGGCGGCGCCATGGCCAACAACATGGCGGTCGCCGTGCCCGACCTGGACGCCGCCGTTGCCTATTACGGCCGCCAGCCGACGGCCGAGGACACGGCGAAGATCGAGGCCAGGCTGATGCTTCACTACGCCGGGCTGGACAACCGGGTGAACGCCGGCATCGCCGATTTCGAGGCGGCGCTGAAGGCCAACGGGGTGGACTATCAGGTGTTCGTCTACGAAGGCGCCAATCACGCCTTCAACAACGACACCAACGCGGCACGCTACGACGCCAACGCGGCCAAACAGGCCTGGGGACGGACGGTGGCGTTCTTGAAGGAAACCGTGGGCTGACCGATCGGTCCGGCGGCGGACCCGTTCATGGCCGCTGCCGGACCAATCCCATGGCCATCTCCGTCAGATTGTCGGCGAAGGCCTCGTTTATCGGGGCGTGGCCGACCAGCAGACGGTACCACATGGCACCGAACACCATGTCGGCCAGCAGGTCCGGGTCGCGCCCGGGGCCGATCTGCCCGCGTTCCGCCGCTTGCATGAAGATCGACCTCAGGACCGCGCGCCGCTTCGCCGTGAAATTGTCCCGGAAACGGTCGCGGAATCCCTCGTCCATCTGCGCCTGTGCCATGAGAAAGCGAAGATGGGGGCCGGCCCCCTCGTTGATCGCCTTCATCGAGAGCCGCAGGAAGGGGCGGAGGGTGTCCTCCAGCGCACCGGTTTCGAAGACGGGCGCGGGGACGGGGATGTCCGTCTCGGCCTGATCGAGCAGGACTTCCAGGACGAGATCGGCCAGTGAAGGCCACCAGCGGTAGATGGTCGGCTTGCCGACCCCGGCCCGCTTGGCGACGGCCTCGATGCTCAGCTTGGCTCCGCCTGCTTCGGCCAGCAGATCATGAGCCGCGGAGAGGATCGCCAGCCGCGCCTTCTCGCTTCTCGGCCGCCCGCTTTTCACCATTGCCACTTTCCATCTGCATCCGCTTCAGGATGCCTTGTATCATCCTTGACAGATGCGATCAATATAATTACGTTACGTACCGTATTTTAATTTAAAGGCAGATTCCTGCCACTTCCCGCCCCCACGGGACAAGGATAAAGAGAAAAAGAAATGAAAATCGATTCCGTTAAATTAGCTTATTTTTCCCCGACCGGGACGTCGAAGGCCGTCGTCCAGGGCATCGCGCGCGGCTTCGGGCCGGGCGCGGCGGAGATTTTCGACATCACCCGGCCGGACGGGCGGACCCGCCCCTTGCGGACCTCGGCCAGCGATCTTCTGATCATTGCGGTGCCCGTCTACATGGGACGAATTCCGGCATTGCTGGGAGACTGGCTAAGCGCCATCGAGGCCGACGACACCCCCACGGTCTGCGTCGTGGTGTACGGCAACCGCGCCTACGAGAACGCGCTGCTCGAACTCAGGGATGCCGTCGCGGCGCACGGCTGCGTTCCCGTCGCCGGCGCGGCCTATATCGGCGAGCACTCCTTCGCGACGCCCGACGCACCGGTCGCGCTCGGCCGTCCCGATGCCGACGACCTGAGCCACGCCGAAGCCTTCGGCCGGCAGGTCCGCAAGAAGCTGGACGCGGTTTCGCGGATTTCAGACCTGCCCGAAGTGCATCTCCCCGGCAGCTATCCCTACGAGGGCGCGACGAAGATTTGGGACGTCGATTTCATCGAGGTGAGCGGCGTGTTATGCGGGCAGTGCGGCATCTGCGCCGAGGTCTGCCCGGTCGGTGCCGTCGACCCGGAGGACAGCGCGGTGATCGACAAGGTGAAATGCATCACCTGCTGCGCCTGCATCAAGGCCTGCCCCGAAAACGCCCGGACCATCAAACCCGGCCCGGTGGCGGATGCCCAGAAAAGGCTATCGACCCTTTTCGCCGAGCCGAAAAGCCCGGAGTGTTTCCTGTAAAGACGAGTTGACGGGACAGCGGGCGATCAATGCCCGCTGATCTCTGCGTGCAGGGGCTTGGTTTCCTCGAACCGCCGCTTCTGCTCGTCCGAAGCCTCGGCCTGGTATTTGTCGCGCCAGTCCTCGTAGGGCATGCCGTAGACGATCTCGCGGGCCTCGTCATAGGTCATGTCGATGCCACGCTCCTCGGCCGCAGCCCGGTACCATTTCGACAAGCAGTTGCGGCAGAACCCGGCGAGGTTCATCAGGTCGATATTCTGCACGTCGGTGCGTTCGCGCAAATGCGCGACAAGGCCGCGAAAGGCCGCGGCTTCCAATTCGATACGGGTTCGCTCGTCCATTGGGTTCCTCCTCTTTCCGGCCCCACATATGGGGCGGTCCGGTGAACCGAAAAGGAGGAATGCGGAATTTACCGCTTGATCGCGCGCCAGCCGATGTCGCGGCGGCAGAAGCCGTCCGGCCAGTCGATGGCGTCGACCGCCTCGTAGGCCTTCTTCTGCGCCTCGGCGGCGGTCTTGCCGAGCGCGGTGACGTTCAGCACCCGCCCGCCGTTGGCGACGACATTGCCGCCCTTCTTCTGGGTTCCGGCGTGGAAGACGGTCACGCCGTCCAGCGCATTGGCGGCGTCCAGACCCTCGATGCGGGTGCCCTTCTCGTACCTGCCGGGGTAGCCCTTGGCGGCCATGACGACGGTCAGTGCCGTCTCGTCGTGCCAGTCCAGCTTCACGGTGTCGAGTTCGCCGTCGGCGCAGGCGACCAGGGCCTCCAGCAGATCGGACTTGAGGCGCATCACCAGGGCCTGGCATTCGGGATCGCCGAAGCGGACGTTGTACTCCAGCAACTTCGGCTGCCCGTCGTCGATCATCAGTCCGGCGAACAGCACCCCCTTGTAAGGCATGCCATCGGCGGCCATGCCCTCGATGGTCGGGGTGATGATGGTGTCCATCACGGTCTTGACCATCTCGTCGCCGACGATCGGCGCCGGGGTGTAGGCGCCCATGCCGCCGGTGTTCGGCCCCTCGTCGCCGTCGAACGCGGCCTTGTGGTCCTGCGCCGAGACCAGGGGGACGGCGCGGGTACCGTCGACCAGGGCGAAAAAGCTCGCCTCCTCGCCGGTCAGGAATTCCTCGATGACCACCTCGTCGCCGGCGGCGCCGAAAGCCCGCTCGATCATTACATGGTCGATGGCGGCAAACGCCTCGAGTTCGTTGCGGCACAGGATGACGCCCTTGCCGGCGGCCAGCCCGTCGGCCTTGACGACGATGGGCGCGCCCTTTCGGTGGATGTATTCCTTGGCCGAATCCGGTTCGTCGAACCGCTCGGACTCGGCGGTCGGCACGCCGTACTTCGCGCAGATGTCCTTCATGAAGGCCTTCGAGCCTTCCAGCGCGGCGGCGGCGGCGCTCGGGCCGAAAGCCCGGATTCCGGCGGCTTCCAGCTTGTCGACCAGCCCGGCGACCAGCGGCGCCTCGGGGCCGACCACGACCAGCCCGATCTTGTTGCCGGTGGCGAACTTGACGATGCCGCCCAGGTCCTCGCCCTTCAGCGGCAGGCATTCAGCGACCTCGGCGATTCCGGCATTGCCCGGCGCACAGTACAGCTTCTCGCAAAGCGGTGATTTGGCGATGGCCCAGCAAAGCGCGTGTTCGCGGCCTCCCGATCCGATGACCAAGACCTTCATGCCGTCCCCTTCCCTGTTTCGTTCGCCCGTGTTGCCGCCAGGATGGCGATCATGGATACTGCGCCGATGACTGAGAACTTACCGAACGCGGGGACCGATCACAACCTGCCGATTTTTTCCGTCGGCGAGATTTCGCAGGCGCTCAAATCGGTCGTCGAGGACACCTTCTCCTGGGTCCGGGTGCGGGGCGAGATCTCCGGCTTCAAGCGGGCCGCCTCGGGCCACATGTACCTGGCGCTCAAGGACGCCGACGCGGTGCTCGACGGCGTCTGCTGGCGCGGCACGGCGGGCCGTCTGGGGCTGAGCCCGGAAGACGGCATGGAGGTCGTCGTCACCGGGCGACTGACCACCTATCCCGGCCGGTCGAAATACCAGATCGTCATCGAGAGCATGGAACTGGCCGGCGAAGGCGCGCTGCTGAAGCTGCTGGAGGACCGCAAGCGGCGCCTCGCCGCCGAGGGCCTGTTCGACGAGGCGCGCAAGAAGCCGATCCCCTTCCTGCCCGACGTCATCGGCGTGGTCACCTCGCCGACCGGGGCGGTGATCCGCGACATCCTGCACCGGCTGAACGACCGTTTCCCCCGGCGCGTCCTGCTCTGGCCCGTGCTGGTCCAGGGCGAGGGCGCGGCCGACCAGGTGACGGCGGCCATCGAGGGGTTCAACACCCTGCCCGAGGACGGACCGGTGCCGAGGCCCGACCTGCTGATCGTCGCGCGTGGCGGCGGCAGCCTGGAGGACCTGTGGTCGTTCAACGAGGAGAACGTGGCCCGCGCCGCCGCGGCCAGCGACATCCCGCTGATCTCGGCGGTCGGCCACGAAACCGACTTCACGCTGATCGACTTCGTTTCCGACAAGCGCGCGCCGACCCCGACGGCGGCGGCCGAAATGGCGGTGCCGGTGCGCATGGAGCTGCTGGCCCAGGTGCTGGACGACGGCGCCCGGATGGCCGGGGCGATGGGCCGCCTGTTGGCCGAGCGCAGCCAGCGCGTCGAGGGACTGGGGCGCGGCCTGCCCAACCTGCGCCGGGTCGTCGAGGACTCGAGCCAGCGCCTGGACGACTGGGGTGAGCGCCTGACCTACAGCCTAAAGACCGGCCTGGAGCGCCGCCGGGGCCGCCTGACCGAAGCGGCCGGGCGTCTGGTTCCGCCGAAATCGCGCATCGTCCTGGCCCGGGGGACGCTGGCCTCGGAAAGCCGCGCCCTGGCCGGCGCGGCGCGCAACCTGTTGAAGGAACACCGGTCGCGGTTCGCCCAGGCCTCGGCCCTGCTGGAGAGCTATTCCTATACCAAGGTGCTGGAACGCGGGTTCACGCTGGTGCTCGACGGCGACGGCGAACTCGTGCCCTCGGCCGCCGGGCTGACCGCCGGAACCGACCTGACCCTGCGCTTCCACGACGGGGATCGGGGCGTGACCGTCCGCGACGGGGACGCGCCGCCGCCCCCCCCGACCGAAAAACCGAAAAAACCATCCGCCGCGCCGCAGCGGAAATCCCCCAGGAAAGACGACCGGCAAGGAGAGCTTCTGTGAAGGCCATCGGAAAACTCGCGCTTTCGTTTCTGCTGCTGATGGCGTTCCTGTTGCCGGCCCCCCTCTCACCGGCTTGGGCCGCGGACGTGACCTTCCAGGGCGACTTCGTCCAGGGCGGGCTGATTGTCGCGCGAACCGCCCCAGGCTCGAAGGTCCAGGTAGACGGCCATCCGGTTCACGTGGCCCCCGACGGGCTGTTCCTCATGGGGTTCGGCCGGGATGCAGGCAAATCCGTCAGCCTCAAAATCACCGGGCCCTCGGGCGAGACGCTGGCCCGCGACCTCGCGGTGGCGTCCCGACAGTTCAAGATCCAGCGGATCGACGGCCTGCCGCCGAAGAAGGTCTCGCCCGATCCCGAACTGGTCAAACGCATCCGGGCGGAAAACGCGCTGATCCATGAAGCGCGGAAGCTGGACACGGAAGAAAACGGCTTCCGCGAAGCCTTCATCTGGCCGGTGCATGGGCCGATCTCCAGCGTCTTCGGCAGCCAGCGCATTCTCAACGGCGAACCGCGCGCACCGCACAGCGGGGTCGACATCGCCGCCCCGGCGGGAACCCCCATCGTCGCCTGCGCCGACGGCGTTGTGTCGCTGGTCCATCCGGACATGTTCCTGACCGGCAAGAGCGTCCTCATCGATCACGGGCACGGCTTGGCCTCGGTCTATATCCACATGAGCGAAATCGACGTAAAAGAAGGCCAAAGGGTGTTGCAGGGCGATCTGATCGGCAGGGTCGGAGCTTCCGGCCGGGCCACGGGACCGCACCTGCATTGGGGCGTCAGCCTGTTCCAGACCCGCTTGGACCCGGAACTGCTGGTTCCTCCGATGCCCTCGTCGGATTAAAAGCCAACCTTCTTTCACCGGCTTGTGACGACACCCCTCTTGTAAGCCGCCTGGGAAGCTCCCTAATATATGACGTGATTGATTTGCATTCTCATGGAGGTGCCGTCATGCGAAGCGTTTCGAAGGTTTGCTTGTCGTTGATCGCCGGGGCCTTTTTCGTTTCCGCAGCCATGGCCACGGCTTCCGCCTGCGAAGGCAAAGCGGGCATGACCGTATGGGTCCCCTCGTCACAATCGGTCGCCGACAGTTCGACCCAGCTGCCGCCGACCGGAAAACCGGGCACCGACGGCTAAGGCCGCCGCCCTCTATCCTTTTACGACCCCTGAAGGGGAAACGGCCGGAGCTTCCGGCCGTTTCCTTTTGTAAGGAATTTTCCGCCGCTCAATCCGGCCAGCGGTTATGCAGCCACAGCCATTGTTCCGGCGTTTCGCGGATCCAGCGCTCGATGGTGGCGTTGACCATTGCCATGCCCGCCGCGATGTCGGCATGGCGGTCGCCGGTCACCGGGAATTCCAGCGGCGGTTCGACGACGACCCGGAAACGGGCGCCTTTAAGCCGCTGTACCCTAGCCGGAACCACCGGGCAATCGAACTTGAGGGCGAACTCGCAGAGGGCCGGAGCGGTCATCGCATCGCGCCCGAAGAATGGCACGGCGATCCCGTCGTTCATCTTCTGATCGACGAGCATCCCGAGGTGGTGGCCTGATTTCAGGGATTTCAGGAGCAATCGGGCGCCCACCGCCCCCTTGGGGATAAGGGCCCCCTCCACTGCCGCGCGCCCCTGCCGGTAAAGCCACTCGACCAGCCGGTTGTTGGCGGTGCGGTATACGCGGTCCAGCGGCACGCCGTACTGGGTGGCGGTCAGCGAGATGATTTCCCAATTCCCGATATGCGCGGAAAAGAAGATCCCCGCTTTACCATCGTCGCGCAGCCGTTCGACGTATTCGCCGCCAACGACGTCGACCCGGCCGTCCTTGCGATGGACGTCGAACTCGCTCAGATGCGGGAATTCCGCAGCAACCCTCCCCAGATTGTCCCAAATGCCGCGGACGATCCGCGCGACCTCCGTGGTTTCCATTTCCGGGAAGGCCTTGCCGAGGTTCCGCACAGCGCGGCGCGACACGCTCAGGCGCGGCCCGAAGGTCCGGCCCAGCCAGCCGCCCAGCGCGGAGGCCATATCCAGCGGCAGCAGCCGGAAGAAACCGTACAGCAGCCCAACGGCCGCCGCTTCCAGCGGATGGGAAACGAATCGCCGCAGAAAGGGTTGGGTCCGTAATGCCATGCTATGCAGTCACCAGAGGTCCGAGCAGCTTCACCAAGGCCCCCTCGTCCTCCCATTCCACCCGGATTGTCAAGACGTCAACACGCCGCCGGTCCTCGGGCGCCAGCCGCGCCGCATCCTTCTCGGTCGTCACCAGGACGGCCTTCGACCGCTCGGCCTCGGCCAAAAGCCCCTCGATCTCGGCCCGAGAAAACGCATGATGGTCGGGGAACGGACGAGCCGCCCGGACATCGCATCCGAGCCCGTCCAGGGTGGCGAAGAATTTGCCGGGATCGCCGATACCGGAAAAGGCGACGACCGATCGCCCGGCCCAGTCCTTCACACCGGCATCCGGAACCAGCCGGGCGCGCAGAACCGGTAAATCGAACCGGGCGGTCTTTCGCACTTCGGCAATGGCATCGTCGCCCCCCTCTCCAAGCAGGACGACCGCGTCGGCCCGCGCCAGCCCATCGGCAAGAGGTTCGCGCAGGGGCCCCGCCGGCAGCAGGCGGCCATTGCCGAAGCCGCGCCGCGCATCGACCACCAGCAGGGACAGATCCTTGGCGAGGCCGGGATTCTGGTAACCGTCGTCCATGACGACCACGGCGGCGCCGTCCGCCGCCGCCGCCCGGCAACCGGCCGCCCGGTCGCGCGACACCCAGGCCGGCGCCCGGCGGGCCAGCAGCAGCGGCTCGTCGCCGACGTCGAGATGGGTATGGATTTCCGGATCGACCCGGACCGGACCGGCCAGACGCCCCTTGTAGCCGCGCGACAGGAAATGCACCGCCGCGCCCCGGGCCGCCAGACGTTCGCCGACATCGAGGCAGACCGGCGTCTTGCCCGCCCCGCCGACGACCAGATTGCCGACGCAGAAGACCCGGGCGCCGCCGTTTACGGGCCGGGTTCCCGCCCGCCGCCGCCGCGCCGCCCAGCCGTAGACGGCCGCGGCCGGGGCCAGCAGCGCCGACGGCAGCGTTGCGTTCCGTCTCCACCAGAACTCAGGCGGTCTCATCGCCGTTCCCCCGCCGAAGAACGCCCTCCGCGACAGCAGCAATCTCCGCCATCACGCGATCCAGGACCTGTGCCTCGCCCGCCGCATAGCGCGCTCCGGCTTCGCCCCGGGCCAGACGCAGTTTCTTGTCCGTCAGAAGCCGCCCGAGAGCGGCCTCCAGACCGGCCGCATCCGGAACCATCTCGGCCGCCTCGGCCTCCAGCATGCGGTTGGTCATATCCCGGAAGTTGCTCATGTCCGGGCCGAACAGAACCGGTTTGCCGAGCGCCGCGGCCTCGAACGGATTCTGCCCGCCCGATCCGGCCAGCGACTTGCCGATGAACGCCACCTCGGCCAGCCGGTAGAACAAACCCAGCTCGCCGATGGTGTCGGCCACGTAGACGTCCGTCCCCGGCCCGATCGGATCATCGGCCGAGCGCAGCGCCACGTCCAGCCCCAAGGCGCGCAAGGTTTCGGCGATTTCCCCGCCGCGCTCCGGATGGCGCGGTACGACGACCGTCAAAACATGGGCGAACGGGACTTTCAGTTTCCGGTGGATGCGTCCGCAAATTTCCTCTTCGCCGGGGTGGGTGCTGGCGGCGAGCCAGATCCGCCGGCTCTCGGTCGACGACCGGAGCGCTTCCAGCTTTTGCGGATCGGCGGGCAGCGGCGGCGCGGCGTATTTCAG
>Ga0207799_100327_pt1 | contig 23624 bp, 19 predicted proteins | sample TtanPargueraPR_4_FD_187742 | JGI IMG/M metagenome (GOLD analysis project Ga0207799, IMG submission 187742) | Aerobic enrichment media microbial communities from Bioluminiscent Bay, La Parguera, Puerto Rico - Tt and M2 (SPAdes) | ecosystem: Environmental > Aquatic > Marine > Unclassified ...
CGCCTGCGCCGCCAATGGCGGCTCCGCCTGGGACCATTCCGCCATGGTCAAGGCCCTCGAACTCCTCGCCAAGCACGAGGTCGCGTAATCGATTTCCCTCCCGGATGGGACGGCCGGCCCTCGCATGGGGCCGGCCTTTTTTTTGACCTAGCCGAGCTTGCGGGTGGACTCCCGCAAGGCAAGGGACAGCGGGAGGCGGACAATCCGCGAGCCGCCCTCGCCTGTTCCTGTGTCGGCGAAAGTGGTCCGGACGATGGCGTCGGCGATATCCTCCATGGGGATTCCCCAGGTGGTCAGCCGGTAGGACGGCCAAGCGGCCATTGGGGTGTCATCGATACCGACGACGGCAAGGTCTTCGGGAACGCGTAGGCCCAGGGCCCGGGCGGCATCGAGGGCGCCGAGGGCCATGCCGTCGTTGCTGCTGAAGATCGCGTCTGGCGGGGCCTCGGAACTCAGCATGGCCAGGGCGGCCTGGTAGCCGCTGTCATGGCCGTAATCGCCTTCCCCGTAAGCATGAAAGGTCAGGCCGTGCTCGTTGAGGGCGGCCTGTGCGGCCTGTGAGCGTTCCCGATCCGAGAAGGTGTGGTGGCGTGTTCCGATATAGGCGATCTTTTTGTGCCCGCCGCGCACCAGAAGCCGGGCAGCGCCGTCGGCGGCGGCCATGTTGTCATAGATGACACAGCTGATAGCGGGATCCTCGACGATACGGCCGTAGAGCGTGAGCCGCGTTCCGATGCGGCTGCACCGCTCGGCCGCGGCCGCGCTAAACATGCCGGCGAAGGCGATCACCGCCTCCACCTGATAGGACAGGGCCTGCAACAGGGATTCGTCGGCTTCGCCCGAGGTCGGCATCGGGACGAGCAGCGTCCGCTTGCCGGTGTCAGCCAGTTTGCGGGTCACCTCCTCGACCATCAGCGAGTCGTTGGGCGAGGCCAAGGGGCCGATGATCAATGCCACCAGCCCTGAACTGCCGGCAATCAGGCTGCGTGCCAGGACGTTCGGCAAATATCCCATATCCTTCGCCGCTTCGAGCACCCTCGCGCGGACTTTGTCCGAGACATAGGCGCCGGGGGTGAATGTCCGAGACACGGCAGAACGCGAAACGCCCGCCCGCTGGGCGACATCCTTGGACGTGACCTTTCCGTTTTTCATGTTGGCCTTTCTGGGCTGGAGAGAAGTCGATTCTGAACCGCGTGCAGAAATTATATGATCACGTATGCATTTATCGTCGGAATCTACCTTTTGATTCAATCATAAAGTCATAAAAATCTAATTATTGAATGATGTTATTGCGATTTTCTGATTCAAAATCATACGTCAGGAAAGCTTCTCGTTCCTGTCACTAAAACGTAACAAAACACGAATAATGTGCACTCGTGTGCAGCGCTGTTGCGGGCGCCGAGACGCCGCCGGTTCTTCCCGGCGCCGAAGGAGGGAGACATGGGACAGGCACCGTTATTGGCGGTCGAGGGCGTTACCGCCGGATATGGACAGACGACCGTTCTGGATGGCGTTTCGCTCGATCTGAAACAGGGCGAGTTCCTCGCGCTGCTGGGCCGTTCCGGATGCGGCAAGACGACCCTGTTGCGGGTCATCGGCGGGTTCATCGCACCGCGCGCCGGCCGGGTTGCCATCGACGGCGAGGACGTTACCCGGAGGCCGCCGGAAAAACGGCCTACGGCGATGGTCTTTCAATCCTACGCCCTGTGGCCGCATATGACGGTCCACGGCAACCTTTCCTACGGGCTCAAGCTTCGAGGGCTCGACCGCAAGGCGATCAATGGCCGCGTCGAGGAGATGTTGACCTTGCTGCGCTTGGATGGCTACGCCGAGCGTAAGGTCACGGCGCTGTCCGGCGGCCAGCGGCAGCGGGTTGCGTTGGGCCGCGCCCTCGCCGTCGCGCCGAAGCTCCTGCTCCTCGACGAACCCCTTTCCAATCTGGATGCCCGTATCCGGCTCGATCTGCGCCACGAGATTCGGTCCCTGCTGAAGCGTCTCGGTATTACGGCGGTCCATGTCACCCATGACCGGGAAGAGGCCATGGTCATGGCCGACCGCCTCGCCCTGATGAACGACGGCGGAATCGTCCAGCAGGGCGATCCCCGGGAGCTTTACGACGCGCCCAGCAGCAGTTTCGTCGCCGACTTCATGGGGGCCAGCAATATCGTGACCCTGGGCGTCCGGCGAGACGGCGACGCCATCGTCCTGGGCGGCACCGACTGGTGTCCGGAGACTCACGTCTCGGCGACGAGTTTTGAAGAAGCGGCGCCGAACCGCAGCGCCGACGTCCATTTCAGATCCTCCGCCGCCAGCCTGACGCAGGCGGACGGTGTTCCGGCCGAAACCCTGGCCCTCCACGGGACGATCCTGCAATCCACGTATCCGGGCGACGTCTTCCGCTATGCCGTACAGGTCGCGGACAAGACGTTCCTGGTCGAGGATACGCGGCGCTTCACCGAAGGCGACCGCGTGACCGTCACCCTCCCCCTTAACGCAATTCACCTTTTCCAGCATGCCGAAGGCCGGGCTGCGGCCTAGGCGAAACGATCCATGAAAACAGGAGTCCTCATCATGAAGTTCACCACGATTGCCGCGGCTGGCGCGTTGGCGGTGGCCTCGATCACCGGCGCCCATGCCGAAACGACCCTGACCATCGCGACCGCCGGGTCGCAGAACATGGCGGATTACGTCACCGACTATCTCGGCCCGAAATTCGAGGCCGCTCATCCGGGTGTCAAGGTCCGGGTGATCGGTACCGGCCCGGGCGACGCCGGGTCGAACGCCATTCTGGAGCGCCTCGAGGCCCAGAAGAAGGCCGGAGCCGAGGCCGACATCGACGTGGCCGTCGTCCACCAGAAGCCGGTTGGCCTGATGGTCAAGGGGGACCTTCTCGCCAAGTATACCGCCAAGGCCGATACTGCCAAGCTGGTGACCACCGCCACGGCGAAAAACGCCCTGGGCACCGACGTCGACGGCTACGTCATGCCGATGTTCCAGAGCCAGACCGCCTGGGCCTACAACCCCGAGCTGGTCGCCAATCCGCCGAAGTCCTACGGCGACCTGAAGGGCTGGGTGAAGGATCATCCGAAAGCCTTCGGCTACAACGGCATCCGTAACGGCATGTCGGGCGTCAGCTTCGTCACCGGCTGGATGTACGCCTTCACCGGCACGGCCGACAAACTGATGAAGGGGCCCTACGATGCCTCCATCGTCGGCAACGATGCCTGGACCAAGGCGCTGGCCGATCTCAAGGCGTTCAACGAATTCGTTTCCTTCACGCCGGGCAACGCCGGAACCCTGGACATGCTCAACCGCGGCGAGATCGCCATGGGGCCGGTCTGGGTCGACATGTTCTATTCCTGGCAGGCCGACGGCCGTTTGAACCCGAACATGAAGCTGCTTCTGCCCGAGCCGGGCATGCCGGGTCAGCCCATGTACTACACGGTGCCGGCCAGCGCGAAGAACCAGGATCTGGCCGTCCAGTTCATCGAACTGGCGACCAGCCCGGCGATCCAGGCCGAGGGTATTGTCGAGCGGTTCAACTGGTATCCGGGAATCGATGCGAAGTTCCTGCAGGGGAAGCTCTCGCAGGCCGCTTGGGACAAGCTGTTCTCCGAGATCACGCCTGAGGATCTCGCGACCAAGGCGAAGTCCTTCCCGATCGCGGATTACTTCAACGCGATCCTGACCTCGTACGAAAAGAACGTCGAGTAAATCTCCCGGTCCCGCGCTTCCCAGCCGGCCGAGAGAGCCAGGCGGGAAGCGCGGGAACTTGCCGATCACGGGACATGGGGCTTCCGGGCGGGAAGCTTCGGGTCCATTTGGATTTGAACGATGTCGTCATCCCGTTTTTCAGGGTTTCTGTTGGTTGCGCCGGCTCTTTTGGTCATCGGCGCCATGTTCGTCTATCCGCTGACCTATTCCATTGTCGACGCCTTCACCGTCGAGGACGGCGAGACCCTGCGCGTCTCCCTCGCCAATTTCGTGCGCGCTTTCGGCTTCTACGCCGATGACATCGCCTTCACCGTGGTGATCATGGCGATCTCGGCGAGCCTGATCGCCTTGGGGGCCATTCTGATCGGCGGCTACATCACGCTCGGGGACAACAGGTTTTTGACCCGCGCCCTGCGGGTTCTTTATCGATGGCCCCTGTTCATCCCGTTTATCGTCGCGGCCCAGTGCATGCGGACCTTTCTGGCGAAGAACGGTCTGATGAACGGCGTGCTGGTCGAACTCGGACTGCTGACGCCGATGAGTACCACCGGTTTTCTCGATTGGCGCGGTATCGTCATCACCTTCGTCTGGAAGCAGCTTCCCTTCGTCACCCTGCTGGTGGCCGGTGCGATGGCGGCGCTCGACCGTTCGACGATCGACGCGGCCCGCGATCTTGGGGCGTCCAAGCCGCGTATCCTGGCGCAGATCGTGGTGCCGCAGGTCATGCCGACGCTGATCGTCGCCCTGGTTCTGTCCATCGTCACCATGATGTCGGTCCTGTCGGTGCCAGTGATGATCAGCGGTCACAGTCCGACCATGCTGACCGTGCAGATGGCCTTCCGCGTCAACGCCTATCATGATTACGCCACGGCGAATGCCTTGGGCGTGATCTCCTATCTGATTACCGGAACCGTCGCCTGGGTCTATTTGCGCCGGGGCGTCGCCAAGGGAGGGAACGCGCAATGAACGGTTCCTTCCCGGGCGCGGCCTCCGCGCAAGCGATGATTTCTCCGGCCGAGCGCTTGCGGCTTACCTTCGGCGGCGGGATTCCCGGTACGGTCGCCGTCGCCGTGGTCATCATCCTGCTCGCCCTGGCCATATTCGGTCCGCTGACCAACATGCTGCTTTGGACGGTGGCCGAGCGCTGGTACTTCCCGAACACCTTCCCTTCCCAGTACGGTTTCGCCTTCTGGGCGCGGGTGTTCAAACCGACCGGCAACGCCGTGGTGTCCCTGAAATACAGCATCGGAATCGCCGTGCTGACGGTCGGGTTCTGCCTGGCTCTGGCCGTTCCCGCGGGATATGCCCTCGCCCGCCTGCGGCTGCCGGCGCGCTCGTTCATCCTGTTGATCTTCCTGATGCCTCAGGCCTTTCCGAATATCCCGGTGCATATGAACATCGCCCGGGTCTTCTATACCCTGAACCTCCACGGCACGGTGCCGGGCGTGGTCCTCGTCCATACGCTCCATGGGATGGTCTATGCCGTCTGGATTGCCACGGCGGCGTTCTCGGCGATCGACCGTTCGCTGGAGGAAGCCGCGCGGGATATCGGCGCCGGCCCCTTGCGGACCTTCTTCACGATCACCCTGCCGGCCGCGTTTCCGGGACTGATCGCCAGCGCGATCTTTGTTTTCCTCGAATCCCTCGACGAGTTCACCGGCACCTATTTCGTCGGCGCGCCGGAGATCATGACCCTGCCGATGCTGATGTTCCGGGCCGGGATGGAAGGCAACTATCAGATCGCCTCGATCACCGCACTCATTCTTCTGGTCCCGTCCGTTCTCTTCATGCTGGTCGTGGAGCGGTTCCTGCGGGCGGACGTTTTGGCCAACGTGGGACGTTGAACCTCCATGCATGTCCATATTCTCGGTTCGGGGGCGGCCAACGACCCAACCCTGCCAAACTCCTCGGTCGTCGTAAGTTGCGGCGGCACGCGGATCATGATCGATTGCGGTTACAGCGTGGCGCGCGAGGCAATCGCCGCCTACCGCGATCCGGACGCGATCGATGCCCTGGTATTCACCCATCACCACCCGGATCACAGCTTCGGTTTCGTTTCGACAATCGGGGCTTGGTCGGATGCCGGACGGCGCAAACCGATGGCCATCGCCACGACCGAATGGGGATGGCGGCAGCTGGAAACGCTGATGCGGATCGGCTTCGGAGCGGATTGGAAGCCCTCCTTTCCCTGCCTTTGGCATACCGTTCCGGAACCGCTGATGGTCGGTCCCGCGCATCTCAGTTTCGCCCCGACCCAGCATGGCGTGCCGAACCATGCCATCCGTATCGAGACCGATGAAGAGGTCTTCGCCTACAGCGGTGACGGCCAGCCGACGCCGCAGTCGTTGGATCTGTTCACCGGGGCCGATCTGCTTATGCATGAATGCAACACGCTGGAGCCTGACCCCGATCAGCCGGGCCATTGCTGGCTGGCCGCCTGCGTCGAGATCCTGCAGACCCGCTCCATCGGACGGATGCTGCTCTATCACGTCAGCGAGCCGGAGAAATCGATGGTGGCCGCGGCGGTGAAAACCATCCTGCATCTCGAGATCGCTGAAACCGGGGCGTCGATCCAATTGGAAAAAGAGGAACGAAAGCGGGCTCAAACCTTGTGACGGATTGTCCTCGGCCGGATTTGCGCGGTTAGGGCAATCCCCGCCGCGCCAAAGGGAAGCCAGCTTTCCCAGGCATTCAGGGCGAGAAGCGTAAACCCGCTTAAAAGGCACCAGACGAGCGGAATGGGGAGCAGCAACCAGGTGACGCGCGCTGAGGATGCGTGCATCAAGATGATGCCGAGCGTGGCGATTGCCGTCGGATCCGGAGCCATCCCGAAAATTTCCATGGCTTCGACCGGCCGACCGGACGATGGCGCGATCAGCGGATGCAAGAACAGCGCATAGAGAACCAGGAGAAAACCAGCGATGCGCGGAAACGAGCGGTCGGGTCCGGGGTCTCTCCCCTTTCCGCCCACAATCAACAGAAAAGCCTCAACGAAGAAGATTGGGACGACGTAGATGATGGCCCAGTTGATCGTTGCGTAGCGATGCCATAGGAAGCTCCACCCCACCCAGGCCCACATGACGGCAAGGATGAGAAACACCGTCCGCCCAGACCATTGGCCCGGCCGTAATGCGAGGGCCAACATGGTTACACCGAGAATGAATACGGCGATTTGGAGGGGCCAGAATTCCGCGTTGTGCAGTTCGAACAGCCGCCAGTATGTCCGCGGAGAGAAAAGCAGGAAATCCTCGAGACTGTAGGTTCTCCATTCGGACATCATAGGCGCTGGACGTATTCGGCCATCCGCCGGCGCATGGCCGGATCGGGCAACGGGATCGACGCCGCCGCCAGGTTCTCACGGACATGATCGGCCCGTGTCGTCGCCGGGATCGCCACCGTGATCGCCGGATGCGAGACGATGTATTTCAGAATGAATTGAGCCCAACTTCCGGCTTCGATCTCATCGGCCCATTCGGGCAGCGGCTTGCCCTCCAGCCGGCGGATTAGGGCCTTCCGCTGGAACGGCCGGTTGGCGATCACGGCGATGCCGCGATCCTCGGCCAGGGGAAGAATGCGGCTTTCCACCTTGCGATCGACGATGTTGTAGGTGATTTGTATGAAATCGAGCGGATAGGTCCGCATGACCCGTTCGAACAGATCATGCCGCCGTCCTTCCGATGTCGTTATCCCGACGTAGCCCAGCCTTCCCGCCGCCTTCATTTCGAATAGCGTGTTCAGATGGGACTCCCAGGCGACGAGGTTGTGGACCTGCAAGAGGTCGAACCGCTGAACTTGCCAGTATCTACGGGACTGTTCGATCTGCGCCGGTCCCTCGTCGGCGGAGGATATCCAGACCTTGTCCGCCGAGAACACACCGGAATGTTCGCCGAGCTTTTCCAGTCCGTAGCCGACGACCGACTGAGATGATCCGTACATCGGTGAGGAATCGATCACGCGCCCGCCAGCCGCGAAAAAGGCCTCCATGACGGCGGCGCATTCGTTCCTGAGTTCTGCGTCTTCCCCAACGTTGAACGTGATCCAGGTTCCCAGTCCGACGCAGGGAATGAGTTCGCCGGAGGACGGGATCCGCTTCTGTATGGGCGGTTCGAACGGCCGTTCTTGCGCAGATGGTATTTGCGGGAAAATGATCGACGCCAGGGATCCCAAGGCGCCCTTCAAGACGGTTCTGCGTGAGGGGGACATCGTGTGGGGCCTCCTCGGAGATTTCAGACAGGTGACGGCAAAGGCTTCGTCCTCATTCGATAGAGATGGGAAGGACATCTTGGATTTCGAGACGAGGTTTCCCAGATAAAATGCCTACGAGGCGTGCAGATCGTGCCCGCCTTTTAGGCTTCTTTTTGACAGATACAAAGTAACAAAAACGTCATCATGAGGCGGTTTTTCTCGGCTTTTTCCACCCCGGACGGTGTGGCATGGAAGTTGCGGTCGTAAACCCCCGGCTAAATGTTTTCACCACAAACATGCATTCGCCGCTTGGCAAACGAGGGAAGACCCGAAATGCGGGGCGGTAGCAAGAAAAGGAGTTCCCGGATGCGTCAGATATCCGCTAGGAGAGTGTTGCTTGCTTTGGGCGTAGCATGCGGCGTTTCGCTTATGGCCGGCACAACGTTCGCTGCAGAGAAGATCAAGTTTTCTCTCGACTGGAAATACGAGGGGCCCGCTTCGCCTTTCCTGCTGGCGCTGGACAACGGGTATTTTGCCGACGAGGGCCTTGAGGTCACCATCGATACCGGCAACGGCTCATCCGGGGCGATCACCCGTGTGGGCAGCGGTGCCTATGACATCAGCATGGCCGATCTGAATTCCCTGGTCGAATTCAACGTGAAGAATCCGGACCGGGCGCTGAAGGCCTTCTTTGTCATCTACAATTATCCGCCGTTTTCCCTGTTCACGATGAAAAAGTCCGGGATCAACGAGCCGAAGGATTTCGAGGGCAAGACCCTGGGCGCGCCGGTTTTTGATTCGCCGCGCAAGCTGTTCCCGGCCTTTGCCAAGTCGACGGGCATCGACATGTCGACGGTGACCTGGGAATCGATGGATCCGCCGCTGCGCGAGCCGATGCTGATGCGCGGCGAAGTGGATGCCATTTCCGGTTTCTACTTCACCAGCCTGCTGAACCTGGAAAGCCAGGGCGTGAAGCGCGAAGACCTGAAGATTTTCAATTACATCGATTACGGCATGGCCTTCTACGGCAACGGCTTGATCGCTTCTCCCGCCCTGCTTGAGAAGCCGGATGTCCTCAAGGGCTTTGCCAAGGCCGTCGTCAAGGGCTTCAGCGACGCTATCAAGGATCCGGCCGGGGCCATCGTGGCGCTCAAGAAGCGCGATCCGCTGATCGATCCCGAGTTGGAGCAGGAACGCTTGCAGATGGCGCTCGACATGTGCGTGCAGACCGATGAGGTCGCCGAGAATGGCATGGGGCCGATCAAGAAGGACCGCATGGCCAAGGCGATCGAGCAGCTGGCCGTTGCGTTCGAACTGCCGACCACGCCGACCGTCGACGACATCTTCACCAATGCCGCGATGCCGGAGAAGGCTGATCGGATGCTGCCGTAACCTCCGGGCCGGCTAACGAAAAAATGAGTCCTGGGGACCAGTTGAAAAGAAAGACCGCGCAGTGACACACGCATTTGTTGAACTCGACCGGGTACGGTTGCGTTATCAGGAAGGCGAAGGCCTTGCTCTCGAACAGACCGATATGAAGATCGCCAAGGGTGAATTCATCGCGGTGGTTGGGCCGTCGGGTTGCGGTAAATCTTCTCTTCTCAAGCTGGTCTCCGGGCTCATGCCCGCTTCCGAGGGAACGGTGATCGTCGACGACCACGAGGTCGCCGGTCCCCTGAAAATCTGTGGCATGGCCTTCCAGAATTCGACGCTGCTTCCCTGGCGTACGACCCTGGCCAATGTTCTCCTTCCCTTGGAGATCGTGCAGCCGCACCGGTCGCAGCTGCGCAGCCAGCGGAAAAAATACGAGGAAAGGGCCAAGCACCTGCTCGAGACCGTCAATTTGCTCGGCTTCGAAAACAAGTATCCCTGGGAGCTTTCCGGCGGCATGCAGCAGCGGGCCAATCTGTGCCGCGCGCTCATTCACGAGCCGGATCTTCTGCTCCTCGACGAACCTTTCGGGGCGCTGGACGCCTTCACCCGGGAAGAGCTGTGGGACACCCTCCAGAAGCTCTGGATGGAGAACCGCTTCACCGTGATCCTGGTGACGCATGACCTGCGGGAGGCCGCCTATCTGGCCGATACCATCTACGTGATGAGCAATCGGCCGGGGCGTATCCTGATGCGCTACGAGAACACCCTGCCCCGTCCGCGCAACCAGGACATGACGTTCCAGCCGGAATTCGGCGACTTGGTCCACGAGCTCAAGGGCCACATCCGCACCGTCCGCGCCGCCTGATCCCGAAAGTTCCGAAAATGAATCGCAAGAAACTTGTTACCGTCTATTCCCCCTGGATTGCGTCTATCGGCCTTTTCCTGATTTGGGAGCTGGCCGTCCGGTTGTTCCATGTTCCCGAATATATCCTGCCGACCCCCTCGGCCAGTTTCGCCGCCATTTGGCAGTTCCACGACGCGATCTGGATGCACGCGGTGCAGACCATGCTGACCACCCTGGGCGGTTTTGTCATCGCCGTGATCTTCGGCGTTGTCGTCGGGGCGGCGGTCGGATCCTCGCAGCTTATCTACGCGGCGACCAATCCGGTACTGATCGGTTTCAACAGCGTACCGAAGATCGCCGTCGTTCCGGTGCTGGTCATGTGGTTCGGCATTGGCACCATTCCGGCGGTGTTGACGGCCTTCCTGATTTCGTTCTTCCCGATCGTCGCCAATGTGGCGACCGGCTTGGCGACCCTGGAACCCGAACTGCGCGATGTGTTGCGGTCCTTGGGGGCGTCGAGGATCGACATCCTGATGAAGGTCGGCTTTCCCCGGTCCCTGCCCTATTTCTTCACCTCGCTGAAGATCGCCATCACCCTGGCCTTCGTCGGTTCCGTGATGAGCGAGACGGTGGCCTCGAACGTCGGTATGGGGTACCTGATGATGGCAGCAAGCTCGCGGTTCAATATTCCGCTGGTGTTCGCCGGGCTGCTGGTCATCGCGGCGATGGGGATCGCGATGTACGGTATTTTCTCGGTCATCGAGCGCCGGTCGACCCGTTGGGCCGTTCGTGGCAGCCATTCCGGCTGAGAAAGGTTGCTCCACCGCTGAAATTCCGGCACTGATGTGAAGTTGGAGGAAACCGCAACGGCGCGGCCCTGCATCCGAAGTGCTGCAAGAGACGATGTTATGGCCGATTTGATACCAATTCCCTTCCCGGTGCTTGTCACCCGGCTGTTCCGCGAGCTGGAACGGAAGAAGGCCATCTACGATCTGCCGGCCCATCGTTTCTTCAAGGCGTCTCCCGATCTCGATTTCGGCGTGACCATCCATGGCCACCGGGCGGCGACACCTTTTGGGCCGGCCGCGGGACCCCACACGCAGCTGGCGCAGAACATCCTGCTGGGCTGGCTGGCCGGGGGGCGGTTCATCGAGTTGAAGACCGTCCAGATCCTGGACGAATTGGACATCGCCCGGCCCTGCATCGACATGGAGACCATCGGCTTCAACATCGAATGGTCCCAGGAACTCAGCCTCGAACAATCGCTCGAGGAATACGCCAAGGCGGCGATGCTGATCGAGATCGCCAAGGCATCCGGCTTGGATGCGGGTGCGCCCGACACGGTGCTGGATATGAGCCTCGGCTACGACCTTGCCGGAATCCAGTCGCCCAAGGTCCGAGCGTTCATCGACGGAATGTTGGATGCGAGCGAGGTCATCGAGCGGCTGCGGGCACAGATTCCCAGCGAATACGCCCATCTGCGTGATCTCCCCTATCCCTCTCGTCTATCGGATACGGTGACCCTGTCCACCTTCCATGGCTGCCCGCCGGAGGAGATCGAGGGGATCGCCGAGTATCTGCTGCGCGAGGTCGGGCTGAACGTCGTCGTCAAGCTGAACCCGACCCTGTTGGGGGAAGCCGATCTGAACGCCATTCTGCACGACCGGCTGGGCTATACCGATATCGTGGTGCCGCCAGAGGCTTTCGCCAAGGATGCCAATTGGCGGCAGGTGGAAGGCTTCGTGACCCGGCTGGGCGATCTCGCGGATGGTCTGGGACGCGGCTTCGGGGTCAAGTTCACCAACACGCTGCTGGTCCGCAACCACAAGAGCTTCTTCCCGGCCGATGCCGAGGAAATGTACCTCTCCGGCGCACCGCTGCACGTTCTGGCGATCGCGCTGATCGCTCGGTTCCGCGAGACGTTCGGCGATCGTTTCCCGATTTCCTTCTCCGCCGGGGTGGATGCCGAGAATTTCGCCGACACCGTGGCACTGGGCTTGAAGCCGGTCAGCGTCTGTACCGATCTGCTGAAGAACGGCGGTTATGCCCGGAGCTACCGCTATTTTCGCGACCTGCGGAACCGGATGAAGGAACTTAGCGTTTCCGATATCGACGGGTTCGTGCTCAAGGCCTTCGGTCAGGCCGAGACGGCGTTGGCGGCTATGTCCCCTGAGCGCCAGGAATCCTGCAAGCTCGCCTTGCGCCAGGGCGATGATCTCCGCGTTGCCGCGGGACCGGATTTCGACGCCTGGGTGGCGGCGGCTCGTCTGCTGAACACGCGGGTCTATGCCGAAAAAGTTATAGAAGATTCGCGATACAGCGCCGAGCAGACCGACACGCCGCCGAAGAAGACCGGAGTCAAACTGGATCTGTTCGATTGCCAGACTTGCGACCGCTGCATCACCGTCTGTCCGAACAACGCCAATTTTGCATTCTCCCAGCCTCGCGAGGACATCCCGAAGCAACATCTCATTCCGCAGGACGGCGGATGGGCGGTCGAGGATAAGGGGAAAGTCTCGGCCAAACGGCCGCACCAGATCGGCACCTTTTCCGACGCCTGCAACGAATGCGGCAATTGCGACGTGATCTGTCCGGAGGTCGGCGAGCCGTATCTTCTCAAGCCGCGTTTCTATGGCAGTCTGGAGGCCTGGGAGACGGCGTCCGATCGCGACGGGTTTTTCCTGGAGCCGATGGACGGCGGCGTCCGTGTGCATGGCCGCTTCGGCGGGGAAGTCTACATGTTGGACAGCCCTTGTGAGGGCGCGCTACGATATCGGGGCGCCGGTTTCGATGTAACGCTCGATCCCGCCGATCCCGCAGGAACAGCAAAAGGCAATGCCGACGGCCCGGTCGATCTGACCGGCCTGCGGATCATGGAAACCTTGCGCCGGGCGATGACCGCCGAAACGGCGGTGAATTACGTGAGCATGGCGCTCACCTGACGACCACAACCTTTGACGAACGAAAAGATCATGAACCTCGACATCCGGGAAGAAACAAAAACCATATCCTTCCGCCTGAACGGCGAAGACCGTCAGGTCGAGGTGGAGCCGGGGCAGACCCTGCTCGAGGTCCTGCGCGAGACCTGCAAGATCAAATCCCTGAAAGACGCCTGTTCGCCGCAGGGCCAATGCGGCTGCTGCCTGGCGTTGGTCGACGGGAAGCCGCGCAAGACCTGCACCATTCCGGCGGCCAACGGTTCGGGCCGGACGATCACCACGCTGGAGGGCGTTTCCGGCAACGAGCGGAAGCTCTATGCCGACGCCTTCCAGGCGGCCGCCGGCCTGCAATGCGGCTTTTGCACGCCGGGTCTGGTGCTGCGTATCAAGCATCTGACCGACGAGCCCCGCAAGCTGTCGCGCAAGGAGATCGCCAAGGCGCTGGACGGCCATCTCTGCCGCTGTACCGGCTATGTGAAGATCGTCGATGCGGTCGAGCTGATCTACGACGTCAAGCACAGCGAGGGCAGCCTGCCGGAACTGGTCGAAAGCGGCGGTGTCGGCGCGCGGGTGAAGCGTTATCAGGGCGAGGAACTGACCCTGGGCAGCCGTCCTTTCGTCGCCGACATCGACGTTCCGGGCATGCTCTATGGCCGTGTCGTGCTGTCGCCGCATGCCCGTGCTCGGGTTCTGAAGATCGATACCTCCAAGGCTCTGGAACTGCCCGGCGTCGTTGCCGTTGCCACGGCCAAGGACGTGCCGGGGGATCGATGGGTCGGCCTGATCGACCATGACTGGCCGGTGTTCGTCGCCGAGGGCGAGGAAGTGCGATATGTCGGCGACGTGCTGGCCGCCGTGGCCGCCGAGAGCCCGGCCATCGCCCGCAAGGCGGTGCAGCTCGTCGAGGTCGACTACGAGCCCCTGCCCCCGATCCTGGACCCGGAGGACGCGCTCAAGCCGGATGCGCCGCAGGTCAACCCGCGCAATCCGAACCTGCTGTCGGACACGCATATCGAGCGTGGCGACGTCGAGGCGGCTTTTGCGGCGTCGGCCCATGTGGTTTCCGGAACCTGGCAGACGCAGCGGATCGAGCACCTGTTCCTGGAGCCGGAAACGGCGCTCGCCGTGCCGGACGAGGACGGACGGCTGCATCTCTACAGCCAGGGCCAGGGAATCTTCGACGACCGCATGCAGATCGCCTCGGTCCTGGGCGAACCGGAGGAAAACCTGTTCGTCGAACTGGTGCCGAACGGTGGTGCTTTCGGCGGCAAGGAGGACATGAGCATCCAGGCGCAGACTTGCGTGCTGGCGCGGCTGACCGGGCGGCCGGTCCGGGTGTCGCTGAACCGCGAGGAATCGGTGCGGATGCACCCGAAGCGCCATCCGATCAAGATGACTTATCGGGTCGGCTGCGACGCCGAGGGGCGTCTGACCGCCGCCGAGATCGATCTGATCGGCGATTCCGGGGCCTATGCCTCGGTCGGCGGCAAGGTGCTGGAGCGGGCCGCCGGGCATGCCTGCGGCCCCTACCGGGTGCCGAGCCTGAAGATCCATGCCAAGGCCGCCTATACCAACAACCCGCCGTGCGGCGCCATGCGCGGCTTCGGGGTGAACCAGACGAGTTTCGGCATGGAAGGCTGCCTCGACCTGCTGGCCGCGAAGATCGGCCTGGACGGTTGGGAAATGCGCTGGCGCAATGCCGTCGACGTCGGGGACGTATTCAGTTCCGGGCAGATCCTGGAGAAGTCCGTCGGCGTCAGGAAGACCTTGCAGGCGGTGAAGGACGGCTACTACGCGGCCCGTGCCGAGGGCCGGGCTGTCGGCATCGCCTGCGCGGTGAAGAATTCCGGTATCGGCAACGGGGCGCTGGAAACCGGGAAATGCCGCCTGGAGGTCGAAGCGGACGGCACGGTTTCCCTGTTCGTCGGCTTCACCGAGATGGGCCAGGGCCTGCTGACCATCATGAGCCAGTGCGCGGCCGAGGTAACGGGCCTGCCCTCCTCCGTCTTCCGGCCGCAGGTGAACAGCCGCCACGAGGTCGGTGTCGGGCAGACCACGGGATCGCGCGCGACGCTGCTGGCCGGCCGGGCCACCGAGGCGGCGGCCAAGGCCATGCGGGCCGACCTCGACAAGGGGCTGACCTTGGATCAGCTTGTCGGCAAGGTCTACGCGGGGGATATCCAGATCGACGACACCACCGCGCCGGGCGAGTTGAAGAACGGCAAGATCAAGACGCATACGGCCTTTGGCTGGGCGACCCAGGTCGCCATCCTCGACGAGACCGGCCGGGTGGACCGGATGATCGCCGCCCATGATGTCGGACGCGCGATCAACCCCCAACAATGCGAGGCGCAGATCCAGGGGGCGGTGCATATGGGGCTGGGCTACGCGCTGACCGAGGAATTGCCGTGCAAGGACGGCATGCCGGTGACCTTCAACGTGCGCAACATCGGCGTACTGCGGGCCGGAGACATGCCCGAGGTCGAGGTGATCCTGGTCGAGGACCCGGAGCCCGAAGGCCCGTTCGGCGCCAAGGGCGTCGGCGAGATCGGCTTGGTGCCGACCGCCGGGGCGGTCGCCGGAGCCCTGGAGGCTTTCGATGGCATCCGCCGGACCCGTCTGCCGATGAAGGACTCTCCGGCCGCCAAATGCCTGGGCGTTGGCCGCATTCCCGATAAAGACCGGGATCAGTGGCATTGAGCGGCTCGCTGACCATCGGGCCGGATCGCCGGGGTTGGACCGTCTCCATCCAGGATGGCTGTATCGTCGATATGCCGGTTCCGGACGCGCCGGTCCTTGCCTGCCCGGATGGGGAGATTTCCTCCGGTAATGTTTGCGCCCATACGCATCTTTACAGCGCACTGGCGCCTTACGGCATGCCTGCGGCCGAGCCGAAGCCGGAGACCTTCCTGCAGATTCTGCGGCGCGTCTGGTGGCGGCTGGACCGGGCGCTCGACGCCGAGGCCCTAAGGGCCGGTGCCCGGGATTACTTCGTGCAGGCCTTGCTGGCCGGAACGACCTCGGTGATCGATCATCACGAATCCCCTGGATTCATCGAGGGATCGATGGAGATTCTGGCCGAGGTTTGCGAGGAACTGGGCGTCCGCGCCCTGCTCTGCTACGGCGCGACGGAACGGAATTTCGGCCGCGAGGAAGCCCGTCGTGGGTTGGCCGAATGCCGGCGCGTTCCGGCTACGTCGCTGGTCAGGGGCCTGGTCGGCCTGCATGCGACTTTCACCGTTTCCGACGAGACGATCCGCGAGGCCGGAGATTTGGCGCGGGAACTCGGAACCGTGTTGCACATTCATGTGGCCGAGGGGCCGGATGACGTGGAGGACGCGGTCGCGCGCGGCTTCGCCGGACCGCTGGAACGCCTCATCGATCTTGGTGCATTGGAGCCCGGATCCCTATTAATCCACGGCGTTCATTTGTCGTCGGAACAGGTTGAAAAAGCATCCGAAATTGGCTGCTGGTTCGTGCAGAATCCGCGCTCCAACGAGGGCAACGGCGTGGGGTACGCGGCCGCCCTTGCCCACTCTGAACGGGTTGCCTTGGGCACCGATGGATGGAACGCCGATATGGCCGAGGAACAGGCCGCGTTGTTCCGGCTGGCTGGGCAGCACGGAGATACGCATGCCGAGGGACGGCTGGCTGCCGGGCACGATGTGATCGCCGAGCGTTTTGGATTTTCGGCGACCGGGTTGGAGCCCGGCGCGGCGGGCGATGTCGTCGTTCGCCGGAGCGGACAGGTTTGCCATGTCGTGGTCGATGGCCGCGTCGTCGTGCGGGACGGCCGGTTGGCGACCGGAGACGCGCAGACGATCAACGCCGAGGCACGATCGCAGGCCGAACGGCTGTGGCGGCGGATGGCCGAGCTTGATCCGGCGGGGGCCTGAGACATGGACGACGATGCGGTTCTCGACATCGCCCAGGCCTGGCTGGAGGAAGGCCGTTCCGTCGCGCTCGCCACGGTGATCGAAACCTGGGGCTCGGCGCCCCGCCCCGTCGGCAGCCATCTGATCGTTGCCGATGGCGGATCCTTCGAGGGATCCGTGTCCGGCGGCTGCGTCGAGGGGGCCGTGGTTGCCGAGGCCCTGGAAATCCTTCGGAAGGACAAGCCGGCGCGTATTCTCGAATTCAGCGTCAGCGACAGCGAGGCTTGGGAAACCGGCCTCGCCTGCGGCGGAACCATCCGTGTCCATGTGGAACCTCTGCAACGCTGGCTTTCCGAGGATCTGCGGGCATTTCGTCAAAAGCGGCAATCCGTGGCGGTTCTCAGTAACCCGGAGGGCGGCCCCCGCATCCTGATCACCGCCGAGGATGTGTCCGGCGATCTTTCCCCGTCCTCGGCGGTTCTCGAAACGGCGCGCCGGATGCTGGCGGAAGATCGCAGCGGTCTCGCCAACGGGCTATTCGTCCGCTCCTACGGTCCGCCATGGACGATTTATGTTATCGGCGCGGTGCATATCGCCCAGACCTTGGTCCCCATGGCCAAACTGGCCGGTTTCGAGGTCTGTGTCGTCGATCCCCGGAAGGCTTTCGCGACGGAAACGCGGTTTCCGGAAACCAGGATCGTCGCGGAATGGCCGCAAGAGGCATTCGCCGAGTTGCCGCTGGACGCGCACGCCGCCGTGGTCGTCCTGACCCACGATCCGAAGATCGACGATCCGGCCCTGGCCGCCGCCTTGAAGTCGGATGCTTTCTATATCGGTGCTTTGGGCAGCCGGAAGACACACGAACGGCGGCTCGGACGGCTCGCCGAGGCTGGGTTTCCGGTGGATCAACTGACCCGCATTGCCGGGCCGGTAGGGCTCGATTTGGGCGGCCGGTCGACCGGCGAGATCGCCGTTTCCATCCTTGCCGAGATCGTCGGCGCCCGTTACGGCCGCCGCAGGACGGACCGGTGAGGATCGCCGCTGTCATCCTGGCGGCGGGACTGGCGGCTCGCATGGGCCGCAACAAGCTGCTGATCGAAATCGACGGGACTCCGCTTGTCCGCCGCGTCGCCGACGCGGCGCTCGGCGCGGAACTGGCCCCCGTCGTGGTCGTCACCGGCCATGAGGCGAACCTTATTCAGAAAGCGCTGGGGGACCGTCCCGTCGCTTTCGCCCATAATCCCGACTATGCCGATGGGATGGCCGGATCGCTCAAAACCGGCATAACTGCCCTCCCCCCGGAGATCGAGGGAGCCCTCGTCTGCTTGGGCGATATGCCCGACGTGACATCGGCCCAGATCGTGCGAATTAAGGCGGCGTTCGATCAGGCTTCGGGCGTGGCGATCTGTGTGCCGACGCGATTGGGCAAGCGCGGGAATCCGGTACTTCTGGGGCGGCAATTCTTCCCTGATGTCCTCCGCCTGAGCGGCGACGTAGGCGCGCGCGGGCTGATTGCCGAGAACGCCGAATATGTCCGCGAGGTTCCGATGGAAGATGACGCGGTGCTGACCGATCTGGATACCGCCGAAGCCCTCGAGGACTACGGGAAGCGGCGTTAGCGCCCTACTCCGCCTTGCCCCTTTGCTTCAGCCAGGCCCCCAGCAGGGCGCGTTCCTCGGGGTTCATGTTGGTGATGTTGCCGAGCGGCATGGTGTGGGTCTCGACGGCCTGCTGGCCGATCTGAACCGCCCATTTATCGATACCTTCCGGCGTCTCGAGGATCACGCCCTTCGGCGGATCGTCGAAGCCCTCGTAGGTCGGTTTTGTCGCATGACAGGACGTGCATCGGGTCTGGATGATCGCCTCGACGGCGGCGAACGGAATGGCCGAGCGTTCGCCGCCTTCCTCGAACTCCTCCGCTTCCGCCGTGGTCGATACGCCTCCGGTTCGGGAATAAGTGGTCGCCGCGATGAGGGCGGCGAAAAAGACCCCGGCCGCCGGCAGCATCCAGGCCCGTGCCTGACCGGTGTGGCGCAGCACGAAGATCTGGCGGACCGCCGCGCCGAGAACGGTCAGCCCCAGCAGCACTGCCCAGTTCCAGGGATGGCCGGTCACCACCGAATAGTGGTTGGAGATCATCATGAACAGGACCGGCAGCGTGAAATAGGTGTTGTGGACGCTGCGCTGCTTGCCGGCGCGCCCGAGTTCCGGCGCGGGCGTTTCACCGCGCAGCATCTGGTCGACCATTTTCCGCTGATTGGGAATGATAACGAAGAAGACGTTGGCGACCATGATGGTACCCATGGCGGCGCCGACATGGATGAAGGCGGCCCGTCCCGACAGGACCTTGCACAGGGCGTAGGCCAGCACGGCGACGAGAAGCGCCACCGCGACGGCCAGCAGCCTGTCGTCCCGGCCGAGTGGCGAGCGGCACATCGAATCGTAGATTACCCAGGAGCCGATCAGCGAGCCGATGCCGATCCCGACCGCTTCCAGCGGCGTCAGCGGGCTGTTCGGCGGCAACATGTAGATGTCGGCCCCGATGTAGTAGACCAGGATCAGCAGCGAAATGCCCGACAACCAGGTCGAATAGGCCTCCCATTTGAACCAGTGCAGGTGTTCCGGCAGGTTGTCGGGTGCGACCTTGTATTTGCGGGCGTTGTAGAAGCCGCCGCCATGGACCATCCAGACCTCGCCCTGCAGGCGTTTTTGCTCGGGGTCGTCGGGCGCGGTTTCCAGGCTGTTGTCCTGCCAGACGAAATAGAAGGAGGCACCGATCCAGGCGATCCCGACGATCAGGTGAATCCACCGCGCGATCAGGCGCAGCCATTCGACGTCGAACAGTTCCATGGACGGTCAACTCCCCCGGTAGGTCGAATAGGACCACGGCGAGAGCAGCAGCGGCACGTGGTAATGGGATTCAGGGTTGGAAATGGCGAAACGGATGGGAATGCTGTCGAGAAAGGCCGGTGCGTCCGTAGCCAGGCCGGCCCGGGCGAAATAGATTCCGGCGTGGAACAGCAACTCATAGGTCCCGGCCTTGAGGCGTTCTCCCTCAAGGGCCGGCGCGTCGAGGCGGCCGTCGGCATTGGTGACGAACGTCGCCAGCAAGGTCTGCGGTCCCTGGGCATTGACCGCGAACAGATCGACCGGCAACCCGCCGGCGGGTTTTCCGGCGGCCGTATCGAGGACGTGAGTCGTCAGCCGCCCGGTCGGCGCGGGAATGACTTTCTCAAGCAGCCGCATCCAGGCGATCTTGCCGACTTCCCGCAGTGCCGTTGCCATCTCCGTTGTCGGGTCGTTTTCGGTGCGGCTTTCAAACGCCGCGAGGATCAGCGCCTTGGTCGCGTTGCGCACGGCGATGATGAAGGGAAAACCGAATTTGTCGCGATACGCGGCGTTGAGGACCTGGAACCGCTCCATTTCCTCCGGCGTCAGGCTGTCCAGCCCGGCGGAGCTCTGCTCGAACGAGGACTTCTCGGTCAGCTCGCCCGCCAAAGCGGCTTTCCCCGCGAGATCCGGGTGGGCGCGCAACAGGCCGACGCGGGCATCGTCGAGCGCGCGGTCCACGGTAGCCTGCATGGCTGCGTGCAGGTCGGTGACGGATTTGAAGGGCCTTTCGGTAAGAGCCCCCTGCGCGACCCAGGGGGAATGTTCGTAGATGTCGCCAAGGCTGGCGGCGAAGTCCTTTTGGCCCAGCGAGTTCAGCTTGTCGAGCGTGAGGCGGGTCTCGGATGGTCCCCTATCCGGCATCTTGTCTTCCCTAAATTCTTTAACGGCTGTTCTTTAACGTCTCCCATTCGCAATGGGCATGCCAAACCCCGGAATCAAGAAAAACAACGAGGAAGTACGCCCCATTACCCGTTATTTTTATCCGATTGCCGTTTATTTCGGCAAGGCCGCCCGGAAAATAGCCGGAGGTCAGGAAGCTGGGTCTTTTCCCAGGCTGAGCAGTTCCGCCGCCACGGAGATGGCGATTTCCGCGGGCCGTTTCCCAGCGACACCGGGAAGCCCGATCGGACAATCCACGCGATCCAGGGTTTCTTCGTCGATCCCCATCTTACGTAGCCGCGAGCGGAAATGCGCCCATTTGGTCTTCGAGCCGATCAGGCCGATGGATCCCAGGTCGTCACGGGCCAACAGGGCGTCGATGATCTGGAAATCGCGCTTGTGGCTATGGGTCATCACGCGGACATGGGTTCCCGCCGGAAGATCGGCGACCTCGGCGGCCGGGTTTTCGACGATACGAAGCGGCGCATGGGCCGGTTGCGGGCCTTCGAGCAGTTCGGGCCGCTCGTCGAACCAGAAAACATGGGTATCCGTGCCTTCCAGCACGCGGACCAGGGCCTTCCCCACATGGCCGCCGCCGAACAGGGCCAGGCGCAGGGTCGGCACCAGCAACGGTTCGAACAACAGGGTCGCCGTGCCGCCGCAGCATTGATCCTGTTCGACGCCCAGGGTTTCGGTCTCCAGAAGTGGTTCGGAAGCCTTTTCGCTCAACAGTCTTCGGGCCGTGTCGATCGCCTGGCGTTCCAGGGTGCCGCCACCGATGGAGTCGAGCTGGCTTTCCGCCGTCACCACCATCTTCGCGCCCGCCGATCGGGGGGTCGATCCCTGCACGGAAACAAGGGTGACCAGGACATGGGAAATCCCAGCGGCTTCCAGATCACCGACGGCTTTCCACCATTCCTGCGAAACCTCTTCCCTGCTCATATCTGCGCCCCATCTTCCGCCTGCGCAGCGGCCAGAGCGTCGCGGACGGCCCAGAGGATTCGCTCCTGGGTCGCGGGCGCATGCAGACTGGGCATGTACCCCTTGGGGCCGAGCGACGCCACGGCATCGCGCAATGCCAGCCAGACGGAAAACGCCAGCATCAGCGGCGGTTCGCCGACCGCCTTGGAGCGGAACACCGTCGGCTGCTCGTTCGGCATGTCGGTCACAAGATTGATGCGGAAATCCTTCGGAAGGTCGCGGCCCGTTGGGATCTTGTAGGTCGAGGGGGCGTGGGTCAGCAGCCGTCCTTCCTTGTCCCAGACCAGTTCCTCCAGGGTCAGCCAGCCCATGCCCTGGATGAAACCGCCTTCGATCTGCCCGATGTCGATGGCCGGGTTCAGCGACGATCCCACGTCGTGCAGGATGTCGGTGCGCAACGGCTTCCACTCGCCGGTCAGCGTGTCGATGGCGACCTCGGATACGGCCACGCCATGGGCAAAATAAAAGAACGGATGGCCGCGCATGGTCTTCAGATCGAAATGGATCTGCGGCGTCCGGTAGTAGCCTGTCGAGGACAACGAGATCCGCGCCTTGTAGGCCAGTTTGATCAGCTCGCCGAAGGTGACTGAATGATTCCCGGCCCGGACCATGCCGTCGGCGAAGACGACGTCCTCGATGGCGGCGTCGAAATGCTCGGCGGAGAAGGCGGTTAGACGGTTCTTGATGGTTTCGGCGGCGGCCAGGGCCGCCATGCCGTTCAGATCCGACCCCGAGGACGCGGCGGTGGCCGAGGTGTTGGGAACCTTGTCCGTGGTCGTCGCCGTCACCTTGATCGTGCCGAGCGGTACCGAGAAGACCTCGGCGACCACCTGGGCGACCTTGGTAAAAAGCCCCTGCCCCATTTCCGTCCCGCCATGGTTCAGGCGGATGGAACCGTCCGTGTAAACGTGGACGAGCGCGCCGGCCTGGTTCAGTTCGATCTTGTTGAACGAGATGCCGAATTTGACCGGCGACAGGGCCAACCCCTTGCGGATGACCGGGCTCGATGCGTTGAACGCGTCGACCGCCTTGCGCCGGGCGGCGTAGTCGGAGGAGACCAGAATCCGGTCGATCATCTCCGGCAGATGGAAATGTTCGACCCGCTGGTGATATGGCGTCAGGTCGCGCTCGGTGCCGGGCTCATAGAAGTTCCGGCGGCGAACCTCCAGTGGATCCAGGTCCAGCGTCCGGGCGATCTGATCCATGATCGCCTCGGCGCCGATCATTCCCTGCGGCCCGCCGAACCCCCGGAACGCGGTGTTCGATTGTGTGTTCGTCTTGCAGGACAAACCGCGCAGCCGGACGTGCGGATAGAAATAGGCGTTGTCGGCGTGGCTGAGTGCCCGCGACATGACCGCCGGCGAAAGGTCGACCGACCAGCCGCAGCGCGCCGCCAGGTCCATGTCCACGGCGAGAATGCGGCCGTCGGGCTCGATGCCGACTTTCCAGCGCAGCAGGAAATCATGCCGCTTGCCGGTCACGATCATGTCGGTATCGCGGTCGAGGCGCAGCTTCACCGGCCGGCCGGTCTTCCGCGCCAGCACGGCGGTGATGCCGGCGATCAGGTTGGCTTGGCTTTCCTTGCCGCCGAAGGCACCGCCCATGCGTCGGACCTCGACGGTCACGGCGTTCTGCGGGACGTCCAGCAGCCGGGCGACGATATGCTGCACCTCGGTCGGGTGCTGGGTGGAACTGTAGACCAGCATGTCCCGGTCTTCCTGCGGGATCGCCAGGGCGGCCTGGGTCTCCAGGTAGAAGTGATCCTGGCCGCCGACCTCCAACTCCCCTTCCAGCACGATGGGCGCCTTGGGCAGTTCGGTTTCTGGCGTGCCCCTGCGCATCTCGACCGGATCGAGCAGCCAGTGGCGACTTTCATAGGCCGCGCGCACATCGAGAACGGCGGGAAGCGGATCGGCCTCCATCCGTACCAATGCGGCGGCC